>MDTG01309415.1_pt1 | contig 11511 bp, 8 predicted proteins | sample 811421 | NCBI WGS metagenome assembly MDTG01 (sample SAMN05326645, study PRJNA326480) | marine metagenome | isolation source: seawater | place: Pacific Ocean: South East | collected 2011
CAAAAAAATAATAAAAAATATAGATAAACAATTAAATCTAAAAATTACAAGAACTATAGAAACTAAAAATATTAAATATCATTCAAAGCTTGCAATACATCTTGATAAAGTTTCTTATTCTTATTGTAAAGATGGTAAAAATATTCAGGTTTTAAAGGATATTTCACTTAAATTTAATAATGTAGGAATTATTTTAATATGTGGTCCAAGTGGTATTGGAAAAAGTACATTTCTTGATTTGATTTTTGGTTTAATAAAACCTAAAGAAGGAAAAATTAATTATTTTACTAAAGATAAAAATCTCTCTAAGAAAATTAATATTACTTATTTACATCAAGATTTTAATTTATATAATTCTGATGTTATTGCAAATGTTGCATTTGGTGAGAGTAAAAAAGATATAGACTTAGCTAGGGTAACAAAAGCTTTGGAAGATGTTCAAATGCTCTCTTTTATAAATACTCTTCCTGATAAAATGCAAACTATTTTAGGAGAAAATGGAAAAAACTTATCAGGCGGTCAAAAACAACGTATTGCGCTCGCTAGAGCTATTTATTCTAATCCTGATATTTTAATTTTAGATGAACCAACTAGCTCATTAGATAATAAATTAGAAGAGCAAATATTTAGGATTATTAAAAATATCTCTGAGGATAAACTTGTAATCATGTCAACTCATAAACTTTCAAAGATATTTGAAAATGAAGTATTCCTGAAGATTCAAGATTTAGCAGATATTAAATTTACAACTTATAAAGAAATAAAATAATAAATATAACAATGACTAAATTCTCATTTTCAAATAATATTTCCAAAATAAGAATAAATAATTTCTTATATAAATTATCTGTATTTTTTTTTAATAATTATGAAAGATTAGATAGATATTCAAAAATATATATTTTATTATTTTTAGATTTTTTGGGTTTTATAATTGCCTTTAATTTTCTAAATTATTTGATTGATAATGAATCTGGTAACCATGTTGCAAATCAAAAATTACTAAATTTAGTTCTAGTTATTTTGGTTGGTCTAGTAGCTAATTATTTTACAGGTCAATACAGAACTATTATTAGATATATCACGATACTGGATATATTATTTATTGCATTAAGAAATTTTTTTACTTTATTATTTACTTTTTTAATATCTAAAAAAATTTTTCTATCCTTTTTTAGCTTTAAAGATTACCTTATATTTTGGATGATATTGACTTTGCTTAATATCGTAACCAAATTAATACTTAGAGAATTTATAAGTTTTTTAAGAAAAAATAATTCCAAGAGAATTTTTAAAGTAGCTATATATGGTGCAGGTCAAGCAGGTGCTCAATTGGCTTCTTCTCTAATCCTAAGTGGTAGGCATAAAATTATTGCATTTTTTGATGATTCTCCAAAGCTTGTTAAGAGAAGATTATTAGGAATTCCTATATTTTCACCAAAAGATATTTTTTTATTCAAGAAAGATTTAGACCAAATCCTCCTAGCAATTCCATCGATTAGTAAGGAAAGATCACAAGATATCATAAAGCTTATTCAGCAATTTGAGATTCCTATAATGAAGGTACCCTCAATTGAAAGTTTGGCCGCAGGTAATGCCAAAATAGATTCTCTTAAACCTATTGAAATAGATGATTTACTAGGAAGAATTGTAGTTAAACCTTCAAAGGAATTAATGGAAAGATCTATTTTAAATTTAAATATATGTGTAACTGGTGCAGGAGGATCTATAGGAAAAGAGTTGAGTAAACAAATACTGAGTGTTGGACCAAAATTACTTTTATTGGTTGATTCAAGTGAGCCTTCTCTGTATTATCTGGAGCAAAATATATATGAATTATTTGGGATAAATTCAAATATCAAAGTTGTTCCAGTGCTTGGAAATATTAATGATATCGATTTTATAATTCATTTGTTTTCTAAATATAAAATTAATACAGTTTTCCATGCAGCCGCATATAAACATGTACCTCTTATTGAAAAGAATCCTATTCAGGGTATTTATAATAACGTTTTTTCTACGCTTAATATTTGTAAAGCAGCTGAAATTACTGGAGTAAGAAAAGTGACACTTATTTCTACTGATAAGGCTGTTAGACCTTCAAATGTAATGGGTGCTTCTAAACGTTTGGCAGAAATGATCCTTCAAGCATTTGCTTTTGAAAGTAAAAAAAATCAAGAAAAAATTTATAACAATTCAGCAGATAATCTCGAATTTTCAATAGTAAGATTTGGAAATGTTCTTGCTTCATCAGGATCAGTAGTACCTTTATTTAAAAAGCAAATAGAGAAAGGTGGCCCTATTACCCTTACTAATAAAAATGTAATACGATATTTTATGACTATCAAGGAAGCTTCTCAATTAGTTATTCAAGCTAGTTCTCTTGCAGAAGGAGGGGATGTATTATTATTAGATATGGGTGAACCTATAAAAATTTATGATCTTGCGAAACAGATGATAAGACTAAGTGGACTTAGTGTTAGAGATATTGAAAATCCTAAAGGTGATATTGAAATAATTACTATCGGTTTGAGACCTGGAGAAAAAATGTACGAAGAATTATTAATTGATGCAAAAGCAGAATCTACTGAACATCCACTAATCTATAAGGCAAAAGAAAAATTCATTCCTTTAAATAAATTGATATGTAAGTTGGAAGATTTAGAAGTTTCAATTAAGAAATTTGATAATGAAAAGACACTAAAAATTATTTCTGAACTTGTTCCAGAGTGGCAAAGAAAAAATTTATAAAAAAATGCGTAATTTAGAAAATTTCCATCAGATTTTAAATACTTCAACTTCCTTTTTGTAATTAAAATAGATCTTTCATATCTAGAGAGTTTTTATTAGATTTAAAATTACTAAATTTGAATAGAAAGCTATATTCGCTCCAAAATAGTATGGGTCATATATATTTATAATAAGTTTAAAAAAAATAATAATATGATTAATTTTGAAAAATTATACTGAAAAAAAATTCTTTTTGTAAAATTTCTTTTCTGATATTGAATTTCTCAAAAGTGGTTTAATCGTTATAGATATTGATATTTGATAGTAAATTTTCAGATCAATTACTTAATTTTTGATTGAATTGAAAAAAACCTCCTGGTATAAAAATCAACCAATATGGAAGATTAGCATATGGATAGCCAATAAAAAGACAAAAAACATTCATACATAACATCGTAATCATAAAATTTTTCAAAATTATTCCTCTGTAGGAAAAGATTATTTTTTTTAAAGTTAAAAAATAGAAGAAACTAATAATACTTAAACCTAAAATTCCTGTATCAAGAATTAAGGCAACAATACCCTGAAGTTGAACTATTGATAAAGGTTTAATTGATTTATAGTTAGTTAATCTATTATTAAAACTTTTAATAATTTCATTTCTTTTTTCTTTAATTGTAATTCTAGAGGAATACCATCCTGTCCCAAAGAATTTATTAAAAATATTTATCTCCTTAAATTTTTCATATCCAATAAAAAGTTCTAAAACTCTATCATCATCACCTGATAATTGAGAATTTTTATCATTATTAAATATATGAAGAGTTGAAAATCTATATGAAATGCTTCGCATGGAATCTCTCAAACTTACAGTTTCTCTATAAGTTCCTAATTCTAAAAATGAATCTTTAGAAAGTATTTTTGATGAATAGTAATATGTATTTGAAATTAAAAAAGTTATAAGAAGTGCTTGTATAAAAAGCCGTTTAGTAAAGCAATTAATAATAGTAAAAAATAAAAAAATAAGCAAATATAAAAAACCTAATCTAGAGCTATTTATAGAAACAAGACTTGTATAAAGGATAAAGCTAAATAAATAAAGAGATTTAATTTTAAAATTAATCTTACGCCATAAGATAAATAATGTACTTAAAAATAATGTAGATAAATGGAAACCGGCTGAACTGCCAATCCAAAAATTATTTTGAATTTCATATTCATTACTAAAAACTTTTATACTTAATATATTCATAATTAAATAAATAATAAAATATATTAATCCACTTGAGAAAATAATTTTATTAAAATTCTCTCTATAAAAATTATTTTTCTCAAGTAGAATTTTATTATGTAAAAATAAATAAATTAATACAATAAAAAAAGGTATCCAATAAAAAGCAATTCTTAAATCATTTATATACAATGAACCAACAAAAGTCATTAAGATGAAATAAGCAATAAAATATAAGACTAGTTTTGTTTGTATTTTTGATTCTTTTATATAAATATTATATTTTTTATAATTGAAAAAAAAATATGGTAAAAATATTATAAATGTAACTGAATATCCAAAAATTTTAAAACCAGATAAGATTATTGCAAAGGCAATTATTAATATTTCTAGTGAATATTTATTCTTTATATTTTCATAATTATAAATTAAACTCATAGTAACTTTAATAAGTCAAAGATTAATGCTCTAATGTAAAAATTTTTCTATATCAATTAAGAAATCCTACATTACTATATTATTTTATTCAATGGCAAAGTTATATATCTATTCTCTTTGGATGATTTATATGCAGCATTAATTATTTCAATACTTGAAATTCCACTATAACCGTCGCAGATTGGTTTTTTATTATTCAAGAGAACGTCAAGGATATTTGTATAGTAGAGAAAATGACCAAATCCATATACATTTTCTACATCATAATTTAGTTCTTTAATATTCATATTACATTCTTCTGAAAGATAACAATAATCAATTTTATTTAAAGCAATTCCACCAATTTTAATACTTCCCTTGTCTCCTATTATGGTGATTGAGCCTTCAAGATTCTTAGGATAAGTAGTCATTGTAACAGCCATTGTTCCTAAAGTTCCTGATTCCCATCTAAGTTGCATAACCGCAGTATCTTCAGATTCAATATCTCTGCTAATAGTAGCTATTGAGGCACTTAAACCTGCAACAGGACCTATTATCCATTCCAATAAATCAACATAATGACTAGCTTGATTCATTAGTGCTCCGCCATCTAATTCTTTAGTTCCTCTCCATTGATCTTGATCGTAATATCCCTGAGGTCTCTGCCAAAATACGTTTACTGTAACTACGGCTATTTTTCCGAATTTTTTTTCTTGAACTAGCTTTTTCACAGTTTGTAAGGTTCTATTAAATCTATTCTGTTTAACTACAAATAGCCTTACATCATTAGCTTTACAAGTCTCTAACATCTTATAACCATCTGCTAACTTTATAGCCATTGGCTTTTCTGTACAAACGTGGATTCTTGCTTTGGCTGCAAGTTCTGTTTGAATTGGATGGAGACCGCTTGGTGTCGCTAATACAATTAAATCAATTTTAATTTTTTTTTTATTATGATCTTCTATTAGTGATTTGTAATTATTGTAAGTAAAAATATTTTTTAAGGGTTGCTTATTTTTTTTTAAAGCTTCATTTAATATATTTTTGGCATTTTTAATTCTTTCATCTGATGTATCGCATAATGCTGCAAGATTACATCTTTTATTTTCATTAACTATAGCATTAATGTGATTTTTGGATATTCTTCCACAGCCAATAAGTGCAATGTTTATTTTGTATTTTAAACTTTTATTTTTCATTATAATTTCATGAATTAAGCTCTAAATATTTTTTCATTAATATCGAATCTACCTCGAGTATCGACTATTAAATTGCTGTGTTTTTTAATTAATTCATAATTAAATGAATCATGATCAGTAGCAATAACTACAATATCAAACTTTTGCAAATTATCGACTGTTATTTCAATCCTGCTTAATTTAAGGTCTAATTTCCTTGTTTTTGGTAATTCTCTAAAAAAGGGATCACTATAGCTAACCTTTGCCTTTTTCTTATTTAATAATTCTATAATTTCAAGTGATGGAGATTCTCTCATGTCATCGATATTTTTTTTATAACTCACCCCAAGTATCAATACTTCGCTGTCTTTAATTGGTTTACCATACTCATTTAATGCATTTGAAATTATTTCAACGACATATTGGGGCATTGAAGCATTTATTTCTCCTGCTAATTCAATAAATCTTGTATGCATTCCATATTCTCTAGCCTTCCAAGTGAGGTAAAAAGGATCTATTGGAATACAATGTCCCCCTAAGCCTGGTCCAGGATAATAAGGAACAAAACCAAATGGCTTTGTAGATGCTGCTCTAATTACTGAATAAAGATCAATTCCCATTTTCTCAGTTAATGGTTTTAATTCATTCATTAATCCAATATTAACTGCTCTATGAATATTTTCTAAAAGTTTTGTCATTTCTGCGGTAGTTGTATCTCCAACAGTAATTACATCTCTGATTATTTTTGAATAAAGAAGAGTCCCAATTTCATTACAGGAATTTGTAATTCCACCAAGTATTTTGGGAATATTAGTTGTATTAAATTGCTCATTACCTGGATCTTCTCTTTCTGGGGAATAGATCAGAAAATATTCTTCACCTACTTTGAATCCAGCATTTTTTATGAAGGGTAATAATTCTTCCTTTGTTGTTCCAGGGTATGTGGTACTCTCAAGACTTAATATTTGCCCTTTCCTAAAATAAGGCTTAATACTTTTCATTGTATTAATTATATAACTCAGATCTGGCTCTCTATGAGCGTTAAGAGGCGTTGGCAAACAAATAATTATTACATCTAAGTTTTTAATCTTTTTAAATTTATTTGTTACCTCTAATTTTCCTGATTTAACTAATTCTTCTATTTTTTCATTTGATATGTGGTTTATGTAACTTTTAAAATCATTTAAGCTATTTATTTTATTTTGATCTATATCTATTCCTAAAACATTAAATCCTGATTCTGCAAAAGTTAAAGCTAGTGGTAATCCAACATATCCTAAACCTATAATTCCTACAAAAGCATGTTTATGCTCAATGAGATTTTTTAATAAATTAAACTCTAAAGACTTATCCATGATTGTTTAAAAAATTAATTTAATACTGCTATTAGGGATTTAATAACTAGATCTTGATCATCTTTACTCAAGTTTGGATACATGGGTAAGCTCAAAACTTTTTTTGATGCATGAAGTGCATTATTTATTGGGTAAGATCTAAACATTTTTTTTGAAAAAATTCTTTTTAAAATGTTTTTTTTTCTCCCTAACTTTTCATTTAGAGCATCCTGTTCACTTATAAGTATAGGATAATGGACGGAGGTAGGAATACCCTTTTCATTTAGTTTCTTTATTATTTGATCTCTATTATTTACTTGAATAGTATATTGACCATAGATAGTAGTGTTATTAGACTCAATTAATGGAGTTCCCAAAAATCCATATTTGTTTAATTCAGAGGTATATCTATTTCCTATAATTTCTCTTAATTTTACTTCCTCATCGAAGATATCAAATTTCGCAAGAATAATTGCTGCTTGGATACTGTCCAATCGGCCATTAATTCCAATCATTTGATGATGATATCTTTTTGATTGACCATGAAGTGATATTTGTCTAATTTTTTTTGCTAATTCTTTATCGTTAGTAAAGCATGCTCCTCCATCTCCATATCCTCCTAATGGTTTTGAAGGGAAAAAACTTGTTGCGCCAATGGTACTTAATGCACCACTTTTTATTTTATTGTGAGTTGATCCAAAAGATTGGGCTCCATCCTCTATCACGGGGATATTATATGACTTTGCAATTTTATTAATTTCTGTGAAATCTGCAGGCTGACCATAAAGGCTTACTGGAATTATTGCTTTTGTTCTATTATTGATTGCGGGTAATATCTTTTTGGGATTTATATTAAACGTTCTGGGATCAATATCTACAAATACAGGGATCGCGCCTAAGAGGATTATTGTTTCCACAGTTGAGAAAAAAGAAAAAGGAGTAGTTATGACTTCATCATTTTTATTTATTCCCAAAGCCATTAGGGAAACTAGTAAAGCATCAGTACCACTAGAAATAGCTATACAATTATCAACTCCTACATATTCAGCCAACTTTTGTTCAAGTTCTTTCACCTCTGGACCAAGAATATATTTTCCATGATTTAAAACATTTTTGATCCTTTTCTCGATATCTTCTCTTAAAGTCTCCCCTGAAGAAGTTAGTTGTAATTGCTGCGATTTTAAATCTATAAATTCCATTTTATTTTTCAATTTTTTCAGTATGAGTTATTTCGTCGTCTTTAAGTATATAAAATGAACCTGTTTTTCTGCATTCCCACTCACCATCACCCCTTAATGGTAAATCAATCTTTTCTCCATATCTACTCATCCATCCTATTTGTCTAGCAGGATTACCAACAACTAATGCAAACTTTTTTATATTATTAGTTACTACAGAGCCTGCTCCTATGAATGCAAATTCATTTATTGTGACACCACAAATAATTGTACAATTTGCACCTAGCGTCGCTCCTTTTTTGATTATTGTTGTTTTATATTCTTCTTTTCTTGGGATTTCAGAACGCGGATTTAGAACATTCGTGAATACCATACTTGGACCACAAAAAACATAATCCTCAAGGATTACATTATCAAATATAGAAACGTTATTTTGTATTTTTACATTGTTTTTAATTAAAACGTTATTACCTACAAATACATTCTGTCCAAGAGAACAATTGCTTCCAATTTTTGCACCTGAACAAATATGCGTCCAATGCCAAATTTTGGTTGATAATCCTATTTGCGCTCCATCATCAATAATTGCTGTTGGATGTATGAGTTCTGGATTACATTTGTTTTTATTCATTTAATAAAGATAAACAATGAATCTGGATCAATAATCATTATTTTTATTTAATTATTAAACAATATAATACCCTTTAATGAAATAAGATTTTAATTAGAGATTAAATTTCAACAATAAAAATTTTTTGTTTAGTTTATTTATGATAGAACTCTTTGTACCAAGTAACGAACTTCTCTAAACCTTCATCTAAACTTGTATTTGGTTTGAAATTGATCCATCTTTCTAAAAGTTTTGTGTCTGCTAGCGTTGATTGAACGTCACCTTTTTGCATCGGAAGAAAAACTTTATGTGCCTTTTTGCCAACTGCTTTTTCAATACCTTCTATAAAATTAATTAGTTTAATAGAGTTAGAATTTCCAATATTGAATATTTTATGAGGAGCCCAACTTGAATCACATGAAGGATTTTTTGTATCAAAACTTTCATTGCTTTTTGGAGGGACATTCATAATTCGAGTTAGGCTTTCTACAATATCATCAATAAAAGTAAAATCACGATACATTTCACCGTAGTTATAAATATTTAGTTGATGATTCTCTAGGATAGATTTTGTGAAGATGAAATATGCCATGTCTGGTCTACCCCAAGGACCATATACAGTAAAAAATCGCAAGCCAGTTAAGGGTAAAGAGTATAAATGACTATAACAATGTGCAAAAAGCTCGTTAGATTTTTTTGTGGCAGCGTAAATACTTACTGGATGATCGACAGAATTCTTTTCTGAATATGGTAAAGAAGTATTCCCCCCATAAACAGAACTACTACTAGCATAAATGATATGTTTAATATTATATTTTGAGCAAACAGATAATAAATTATTAAATCCAAGAATGTTCGTTCTCGTAAATATATCAGGATTCTCGATAGAATGTCTTACCCCAGCTTGTGCCGCAAGATTAAATATAATTTCTGGTTTGTTTTCTTTAAAAATACTTTCAATAATGTTGATATTTTCTAGATCATTAAAAAAAAATTTAAAGTCGCCATCAAGTTTGTATAAATTATCTAATCTTGCTTTCTTTAGATTAATGTCATAAGAAGAATTCATATTATCGAGCCCAATTACACTTTTGCCTTCAGATATCAGCCTTTTACAAAGATGGTATCCGATAAAGCCAGCAACACCTGTAATAAAGATTTTTTCTTTCATTAGTTTATTTATCAATAGAATTTTTTCTAAATTTTCCTGAGGATGATTAATTATAAATAATTATAAATTAGTATCAGTTTTAGCTTTTAATTCAAGGTAAGTTAATCGATTTTCTTTTGTTATGCATCTTAATCCTGAGAAAAATATACTAATCATAATGCCGATCCTATCTTCATAAAATGTGACATCATTTAAATGAGTAAAAATAATTATTAGAATTGATATTATCCAAGCCTTATTTATTAAAAATTCTTTTTTATCAATAAATTTATATTTGTATAAATTTTTAACGCTTATTATTAAAAGAATTATCGATGTTGTAACTAATATTAATGCTAAAGGTATTCCAAAATTATAAGCCAACTCAAGAGGCATATTGTGGCTATGGTATGGATTCTCTTTAAGAATATTTAAGTTATTTAAATTATTTTTAGTAAAATTAAAATTAAACGTAGATGGTCCCCAACCTAAAAATGGACGATCTCTTATTAGAGATAAAGCCTCTTTAAAAATAACCAATCTACTACCCTCAAGATTTATGCTTGAAGATGAAATTTCGTTAATTGCTGTAACAAAAGGTATATTAAAATTTATTCCATAAAGATTATTTTCACTTACTTCGACAAACTTAAAAATAACAAGTGATGTAGCTTGAATTAATATAAGAATAATTGAATATCTTAATTGCATGAAAAGGGTGAAGCAAATAATTAAACTTAGATATGCATTTCTTGAAGTTGTCTCTAAAATAAAATATGAAAAAAGCAAAATTAAAAAATATAAAATATATCTAAAGAGTTTTTTCTTTTCTAGTCTGCTTAAAACTATGCAGAAGGGAAGGGTTATACTTAGCCAAATACCTGTGTAATTGACATTACTGAAAAGCCCACTTATGCCCCCACTTATATGAAGCGGTTTTTGAAACCAAATAATTAGTCCATTAAAAATTTGATATGGGCCTTCACTAAAGAAAAATTTATGCAAAAAACAACTTAATATAACGGGTAAAGTCCCTGCAACAAGAAATTTTGCAAAAAATTTTCTTTGCTTATAATTTTCAAGAAAATCTTGAAATCCTATGAAACATATTATTAAGGTCACCCACTTTAATAAATTAAGCCAAATTATCTTCGTATCAAAATTCTCAAATGTATATGGATTATTAAAAAAAGTAATGTGTATGGTGCTGAAAAGTATTAATCCTATACTTATTAATAATGGATAATTCCATTTGTCTTTGAGATAATTAGTTTTAGATCTTCTAATTGAAATAATCAAGGCTACAAAAAGTAGTGATATTCCAATAAAGGTTGCTGATGGAAGAAAAAAAGTACCGTATAAGAAAAGCTGGTTACCAATATTTAAATTAACTACTGGTTGAAAATAAGATTTTAATCTCGAATACATTATTAACTAATTATTCCAATATTAATAAATTCATCAATAGATAATACTTGCAGTGCATATTTAGATAAATTAGAGTTTTATTATATTTTTTTGACGCTTCCTGCAGGATTCGAACCTGCGGCCCACTGCTTAGAAGGCAGTTGCTCTATCCAGCTGAGCTAAGGAAGCATTCTAAAATCTAGGAAAGGGAAAAATAATTTGCGGTTTTGCTTTTTCTGAATTTTCCAAGAACCCAAATTTAGTTTTATTTTAGTA
>MDTG01167155.1_pt1 | contig 11510 bp, 11 predicted proteins | sample 811421 | NCBI WGS metagenome assembly MDTG01 (sample SAMN05326645, study PRJNA326480) | marine metagenome | isolation source: seawater | place: Pacific Ocean: South East | collected 2011
AAAGAATGTAAAAGTATGGTTTTTAATGCAATAAATGCATCTTTTAATCCAATTTTTTTTCCTTCTTCGTATGACCTGCCATTATATGTGATAGGAACCTCAAAGAATTTATAATTTTTTTTTGATAATTTTATAGTAACCTCGGGTTCAAATGAAAAAGTTTTTTCTACAAGAGTTATATCTCTTAATGCAGAGGTTTTAAAAACTTTATAACCAGTCTCCATATCTGTTAAATTTAAGTTTGTGAAGAGGTTACAAAAAAAAGTCAGAATTTTATTTGCTAAATAATGCCAAAAAAAATGTACTCTAATATATTTGCCACCACCTAAAAATCTAGAACCGTATACAACATCCGCATTTGCTTCAAAAAATGGAAGTAATAAATTATTATAATCAGAAGGATCATACTCTAAGTCTGCATCTTGAATAATAGTGATACCTCCAGTAACATATTTAAGTGCTGTTTGAACTGCTGCACCTTTTCCTAAATTATTATCATGAAAATAAGCAGAAATTTTTTCCTCTTTTATTAAACTTTTAATAATTTCAGTTGTGCCATCTTTTGAGTGATCATCAACTATTATGATTTCATAATTTAAAAATTCATGATTGTTTAAACTTTGAATTACTTTATTAATTATAGCGCGAATTGTATTTTTTTCGTTATAACAAGGAATTATTACAGAAAGTTTAAAATTATCTTTATCAATCATTGCTAATTTTTTAATTTATTAATTATTAAATATCCATTCTTTTCCATTACATCGAGCTTATTATATGAACAAATAAATGGGATATTCCAACATAGCCTTCCTTGCCAACCATTTTTCTCATTCTTTTTTACATCAGGATAATAAATATTTGCAAAATTATTGCTATTTATCTTATTTACTAAGAATTTATTTTCTATTTTTTGGATCCCTAAAAAAATCTTATCTAAGTCTTTGATTCTCAAAAAATTTTTTGAAAAATTAAATATTAAAAAAATTATGGTAAAAGAAACAAATAATTTTTTTGAAAATTCTTTTGAGAAAAAAAGACCTGAAAAAATTAAAAATATAAAGGTTACAAAAATAGGTATTATAAATCTAAAGACTGGTGAGAAATTTAACCAGAAAAATAAACCCAAAATACAAAATAAAAAAAGATTTTTTTTTTGTGGAAATTTAAGAGAGATACTCTCTTTTTTTTTTAAAATAAAAAAAAATACTAATAATGGTAAGAGCATTGTAAATAAATGCTCCATTATTTCAATAAAATTTCTTTTTATCCAAAAATTAAACCATGTAAAATTTTCTAAATATTTTTCAGGTGAATGTATATCTCTAGCTATTGAGTAACTTTTATTCGTTAGCTCCAAATCTTTAGACAAATTGATATAATCAGGATTAAACCAACTTACATTAAAACAAGTTAGGTTTGTTGGAAAAAGAAAACAACCTGTATATATAAATTGTTGAATTAAGAAAACTGTGAAGAGGAAATAAATTATCAAAAAATTTAAATTGAAGATAAAAAATTTTAATTGTTTAAGGTTAAAAATATAAAGATATATTGGTAAAATTATTATAGGGATAGCGCTGAGTTTTATCAGAATTGCAAATATTGAGAACACAAAATTAAGGTAAAAAAAAGATTTTTTTTCGAAATCTTCTGTCGTCTCATAAAATTTTATAAAGAAAAGAATACCTAAAATGGAAAAAACATTGGCAGGAAAATCGACTCCAAATTCAGATATTCTTGTAAACTTTAATAAAAAATAAAATAAAACAAATGTGATGTAATAATCGCTTATCTTAATATTTTTTTCCTTTAAAATTTTGTCTATTGAAAACATTGTGAAACTTAGAAATAGTAAAAAACTTGGAAAAGTTAAAAAATTAAAATTATCATCTTTAAGAAAAAAAAATGAATAGATATTCAACCATATAGAATTATACACAAAACTTTTATCAATGTTTGCAAATCCAAAAACTATTTTTTCCTCTAAAAAAGCTAATGCATATGGCAGATGATAATAACCAAAATCTTCATGATATTTTTGAGAAATAAATAATGGTATAAAAAGTAAGATGATTAATAAATTTAGAATATTTGATTTGTTTACTACAGTTAAAATACTAGAGAATTTTCTCTTTTTAAAAAAAAAAAATCGATCCAAAAATTAAGACTAAAAGGTTTATGATAACATTAATTTTAAAAAAAAAATGATAAGTTGTTATTATAAATGAAATAATTGTAAAACCTAAAAAAATATCAAGAAAAAAATTACTTTGAATTTTATTTGATAAAAAAGTTCCATATCCAGCAATTGATATTGAAAGAAAAATCGTGCCTAACAAAAAAAATAAAAATTCAATTAATATCATATTATAATTTAAAAAATTTTTTTCAATTTACTACTTTTATCTTACTAAAAATAACCATTGGAATTAACTTCAATCCAATTAGGTATTTTTTAAAAAAGGCAAAAGGATTAAAAATTAATCTCATTAACCACCCAAGATAATATCTATCTATAAAATCATTTATAGGTGCTTGATCTTTAGTAAAAAAGGATATAGCAGCTCCTGTACACAAAATAGTTGTTTGAAATTTTAATTTATTCTTAATATACAAACCCAATACCTCCTGAGTTCCACCACCTATATTAACTACTATGTAATCAGGTTTGAAATTATTAATTGATTTAAGAAGTTTTTTGTCAGACAAATTATTTGTATCATAATGTGGAGCAAGATAATTGTATATTTTTTTTATTCCGATTTTTTTAATGTATCTTTTGTTTGATTTTGAAAATTTGGTATTTGGATCGATAAAAAAAATTTTTTTATCTTTATTTTTTTTTAAATATTCAAAAAATAATCTTAAGAATTTATATCCTGAAAATTTATTTACATTTATGTTTTTGAAAATCTTAATTAATAAAACAAAGAAACCACTGTCAAAAAAAACAAAATTTGCTTTTTGCATTGATTTCAAATAATTAGTTGAACTTTCAATATTAGCTAAAGCTGGTCCTGCTGGAAAAATAAATAAACCTTTTTTAATTATATATTTATTAAATTCTTTGTAATTTATGTTATTAAATTTGATATTTTTAAAAATTATGCTTTTAACCATTTAAAAGTAAATTAAATACTATAATTATATTAATATAAGCTTTTTCACATTTTATGATTTTGTAAATCTACTTAAATTTGAACCCTGCTTACTCATTTCGTTGTTTATCCAATCGTATGTTCTCTTTAAGCCGTCTTTTAATTGAGTCTTAAAACTCCAATTTAAAATTTTTTTTACTAAATCATTATTGCTCGACCTTCCTCTTACTCCCTTTGGTTTATCTATCTGATAAATTCGCTCTAACTTTTTAATACCTGAAATATCCTCAATTATCTCAACCATTTGATTTATAGAAACCTGCTCATCACTTCCTATATTAACTGGTTTAGAATAGTCTGACTCAAACAATCTTAAAGTTCCCTCTATGCAGTCATCAATATATAAAAATGTTCTTGTCTGCATACCATCTCCCCAAACTTCAATTTTATTATCATTATTTTTTTTCGCTTTAATTACTTTCCTGCATAACGCAGCTGGAGCTTTTTCCCTGCCACCATCAAACGTACCGCAAGGACCGTAAATATTATGGTATCTAGCTATCCTTACTGGAATACCATAATCCTCCATAAAATGTCTGCACATTCGTTCGCTAAATAACTTCTCCCATCCATATCCATCCTCTGGATCTGCTGGGTAAGCGTCGTCCTCTCTTAATCCTTCAATAAAAACTTTTTGTTGCATACTTTTATTATATGCACAAGCACTTGAAGAAAAAAAATATTTCATAATTTCATTTTCTTTACATGAAATTAAAAGATTCGTATTTATTAAAACTGATTGCATGCATTCAGCTTTATTATTTTCAATAAAACCCATTCCACCCATGTTGCAAGCCATATTAAACACGTAATCTATTTTTTTTGTCACTTTCCTACAATTATTAATATCTTTCATATCCATCGAATAATAATTTTCAACATTCTCAAAATCTTGAAACCAATATTCTTTGGGTTTGATATCAACAGCAATCATGAAATTACCATCGTCTAATAATCTTTTAACAAGGTGACCACCTATAAAACCACCAGCTCCTACTACAAGAATTTTTTTATTAGTGATCATTCAAAATTTTTTAACTTTTATTATATTTTTATCAATACAAAAATTAAATATTTTTTTTGTACCAATCCAAAGATGACTTAAGTAAATAAGTAAGATCATTATTCTTGGGTTTCCAATTTGTTAATTTAACTAGTTTATTTGGGTTAGAAATTGAGATTATTATATCACTCTTTCTTCTCTTCCCAATTTTATATTTTATTTTATTTTTAGAGATTAAATTAAATTTTTTTAAAATTTCTTTTACAGAAAAACCATAACCATAACCACAATTTAGAATTTTAAACATTTTTTTTTCTAAAATTAAATTAGCTGATAAAAGGTGAATTTTAGCTAAATCTTCAACATGAATATAGTCTCTTATAGTTGTACCATCCCTAGTGTTGTAATTACCACCGTTAATTATAAATTTTTTTTTTTTAAAAAAAGCAGTACATAAATTTAAGATTAAATTGTAACCTTTTTTTACATTAAAACCACATCTTAATTTTTTGTCTGATCCAGCTACATTAAAGTATCTTAGAATAATACATCTAATATTCCTCTTTTTTTTAATTAAAAAATTTTCTAATTTTAATTTAGATTTTGGATATGGTGACATTGGTTTTAAATCATCTTTTTCATTTACTCGTTTATTTTTATTTCCGTAAACTGCAGCTGTAGACGAATAAATAAATTTATCTATTTTATTTTTAATACAATTTTCAATAAAGATTTTTCCTTTTTTAAAATTATTTTCATAATATTTTTTTGGATATTTGATTGACTCTTCGTTATTTATGAAAGCTGCAAAATGAAAAACAACATCGTATTTATCTGTTAAAAAGATTTTTTCAATTTTATTAGTATCTGAAATATCAATTTCAAAAAATTTTGCTTTTTTAGGAATATTTTTTTTGCTGCCTGTTGAAAGATTATCAATAATAGTAACTTTATGGCCAAGATCTAATAAAAAATTAGATACAGTACTTCCTATATACCCAGCTCCACCAGTTACTAATACTTTCATCAAACTTTAAACCTTTGATATGAAATAAGGCACAAATAAATTATTATACTTAATAATAAGATAATATATGTCTCAATATTAAAAATTAGCAATAGTGAAGGAAAGATACATAAACTCATAGTAATTAATATAGTAAAATTTTTATTTTTAGTAAAATTATTCACTATATGATGGAGATGGTTGAGGTCACCTTTAAAAGGACTTTTTTTTTTCATTACTCTCATAAAAAAAAGCCTTAACATATCAATCGCTGGAATTATTAATATTACAAAAACTTCATCTCCATAAAAAAAATTACTAAAATTATTATATTGATAGATAAATGTGCAACCAACAATGACACTAATCAAATATGCTCCCCCATCACCTAAGAAAACTTTGTTCCTATAGTTAAGAATAGCTAAAAAAATTAGACAAATTAGTAATAAAGTAAAAAAAATTGGTAAAAATCCTTTCAAAATAAATATGACAAAAAGAAATGAAGTAAACAAAATTAATTGAAGATTTATCCCATCAAACATGTTCATAGCATTTGCTAATAAAACAAATGAAAAAACTAAAAATATTTCTGAGTATTTAAAATAAAGTAAATTTTTAAAAAAAGAGATTTTGATATGTTCTAAGTTAATGCTTGGAAACAAATATATTACTATGATAGTTGAAATAAATAAAATAATCAATTTTTTATTAGGAGATAAATTTTTCAGATCGTCTACTAAGCCTATCATATAAAATAATGTACTCAATAGAATGAAGCCAAACATAAAATTGTTTTCAAAAGCAAAATTTTCAGAATTTAAAAAACTTAAAAAAAAAACAATTAAATAAAGATTAATCAGGATTATCAATCCACCGATAAATGAAATTGGTTTTAAATGTTTCTTAAGTTTTCCATCTGGTTTATCAAAAAAAATTAAATTTTGAGATATTTGATCAAATTTTAAAAAAACTATTATATTAAATACAGTGATGAATAGAAATATAAAGTAAATTTCCATCACCTATTATTATTTATTGAGAATTTATAAAGTTTTGCTGACTTAATGATATTAAAATATCCGTTATTTTTTTTTGACCTTAAAAAAGATTTTTTTAAAGATATTTCACTTTTTTTATTATAAAAAACAGTAGATCTATAGAAATTTAATAAGTCATTTAAATTTTTAAATTTTAATAAATTTCTAAAATTATAAATTTTTGTAATAAATCTTTTCTCTTTTAAATAAGGGTCGAGCTTCTTTGAAGTGAAATCAATATATTTTTTGGCAATTCTCGGTAAAGTTTTTTCTTTTGAAGCAAATTCAGTCAAGGTATGAGGATAACAAGGGGCTGTTATTAGAAATTCACCATTTGTTTTTAAGAAATTTAAACATTCATTAATTACTTTAATTGGGTTTTTTGCATAATACAAAGCGTATGAGGATATAATCTTATCAAATTTAATCTTTTTAGTCTTTAAGTATGCAGGAATATCGTCCATAGAAATACATTTAATTTTTATATTTTTACTTTTTGATTTTTTTTCTAAAAGATTTAACGATTTATTAGAGTAATCAGTTGCGAGTATAAAACCTTTGCTTCCAATTATTTTTGACTCCTTAATTACATGATTTCCAAGACCACAACCTAATTCTAAAATTCTATCTTTTTTTTTAATCTTATATCTAACAAATAACCATTTGGTTAAATCCTTTGAACCAAGTTTATTATTTAAATTTAGTCTATTCTGTAATTTTTTGGAAGAAATTGCTCTTTTTTCAACAATAGATAACTGGCTTTTCATACAAAAATATTGATACTATAAATTTATTAATATTTCTAACAATTATTTATGAAGAATATATTTGTAGTAGCTGCTCACCCTGATGATGAGATCTTGGGTTGCGGTGGAACTATATTAAAACATATTGGCAATGGAGATAAAGTTTATGTACTATTTGTTGCGGAAGGTGTGACCGGAAGATATAAAAAAAATGAAAAGATAAAGTATCTAAAAGAAATCTCAAAAAGAAATAAGATGGCTGAAAAAGTAGCTAAACTTGGTAAATTTGAAATTGTTGATTTTTTAGGTTTAAAAAACTTAGAACTTGGCTCATATCCTCATAATTACATTACAAATTTAATTATAAAATATTTCAAAAAATATAAGCCAGATATTGTATATACTCATTTCGAACATGATTTAAACATTGATCATTACCACACATTTTTTTCTACATTTATTGCATGCCGACCAAATAAAGATTTTAAAATAAAAAAATTTCTCAGTTTTGAAATTCCCTCATCAACAGATTGGGGTATTAATAATAATGGTAGATTATTTAACCCTAATTATTTTGTGGATATAAAGAAATATTTAAGCACAAAAGAAAAATTATTGAACGAGTATAAATTTGAAATGAGAGAAGCGCCACATTCACGATCAATTAAAAATATATGTGCTATTTCCATTGTAAGAGGTGGTGTTGTAGGTCTTCATCACGCTGAGGCTTTTTACGTAAATAAGATAATTGATTAAAACATAATTTTAGAAATGAATAATTTTAAATAATTTAATATGATGAAAAAATTATCATTTATTTTCTATAAAATATTATTTTTTTTTAATAAACTTTTTAAATTTGTAACTAAAAAAAGTATCTTGATTCATTTCAAAGATTTTTTGGAAAATGACTCTTATCAAGAAATTTCAATTAATCAAAAAAAAACAAAATTTTTTTCACCTAATAAAATTACAGACTGGAGAGTTAAAACTTTTTTTAGTAAAGAGCCAGAGACACTTGAGTGGATTGATACTTTTAACGACAAAGAAAACACAATTTTTTGGGATATTGGAGCTAATATAGGGTTATATTCAATTTATAACACTATAAAAAACAACAATTCTCAAACCATCGCTTTCGAGCCGTCTACTTCAAATTTAAGAATTCTAAGTAGAAATATATCAATTAATAATTTTGAAAATAAAATAAAAATTCTACCAACCCCTTTAACTAATAAAAAAAATAGTTTTTTGATAATGAATGAACATGATTTTGTTGAAGGTGGTGCTCTAAATTCCTTTGGAGTAAAGCATAATTTTGAAGGAAAAATTTTTGAAAGCAAAATGAAATATCAAATATTTGGAACTACAATAAACTATTTATTAGACAACAAAATATTAGAAGTACCAGATTATATCAAAATTGATGTTGATGGAATTGAACATTTGATTTTAGAGGGTGGTGATAAATATTTAAAAAATAAAAAAATTAAAAGTCTATCTATAGAAATTAATGAAAATTTTAAAAAACAATATGACGAAGTTTTAAAAATAATGCATGAAAATAATTTTAATATACTTCATAAAAAAAATAATATTGAAACTCATAAAAAAGATAATAAACATCTAAACATATTTAATTACGTATTTGTTAGATAAGTTTTTATAAAACTAAAAATATTTCAACTTTAAGTTTATAAGAAAAATTGGTAAAAAGTAAATTAATAATAATTTTAATTTTTTAGAAAAAGGTGAAACTTTTATAATATCAAAGATTAATTTAAATTTTTTATTATTCAATAAAAGGTATATTATTCTGAGATATTCTAATTTTTGTAATAATATTAATTGAGACCTTTTAAAAAAAATTTCTTTAAAGTTTTGTTCTTTTATCCATTTTGAAAATTCTTGATAAAACATTCTTCTATTATTATGAGTAAAATTATCGCGATGAATTCTAATATTTACTAAAAAATCTTGAAAACCCATGCCTTTGTATTTCCTAGCAACCCTAATAATAAAGTCAAAATCTCCAATTACGTTATAACTTGAATTAAATCTAAATGACGAAATTAATTCTTTTTTTATTATTATTGTGCTCATTTTAACAAAATAATTTTTTAATAATTTCTCAAGAATAAATCCTGAGGGTAATTTATTTTTTGAAAAAGGTACAAATTTTTTTTTATTTTCAAAGTAATGAAGGCAATTCGAAAAACAAAAACCATATTTTTTTGATGAGTTATAAAATTTTGACCTTGAACTCAAAAAATTTTTATTCCACCAATCATCTGTATCGAGAAAAGTTATAAAATTTCCTTTACACTTCCTAAGTGCTAAATTTCTTGCATCATATAATTTGATTTTACTTTTAGTTTTAAAATACTTAAACCTTTTGTCATCAATTTTTTTAAAAATTTTAGAACTTTTGTCTGAAGAACAATTGTCTATAAAGATTACTTCAAAATTTTGATAATTTTGATTTAAAATCGACTCAAGAGTCTTCTTTAAATATTTTTCACCATTGTAACAATTGATTACTATGCTAATTAATTTTTGTTTCATCTAAGTGAGTGAAATATAAGTAAAATCCAATAGGGTAAAAATATATTATTGAAACCCAATTATTAAAAAAATTTCCACTAGGTATTAATGGCCACAGGTTTATAAAAATTGCAGACAACATAATTCCTTTTGATAGTTCATATTTATTAAAAATATCTTTAGTACTTAATTTTTTTCTACATTTTAATATTTCTCGTGAAATATAAATAAATGCAAAAAATATTAGTACAAAACCAACAATTCCATTTGATACTAAAATTTGCACATAAGTGTTGTGAGGGTGTGTTGAGCAACCATCATTCTTCTCTAATATATATATTTTATTTCTACAAAGATACCTAAACCCTTTAACGCCAGTTCCAAAAATCGGATAGTCTTTAAAGATTTCATAGGATAATAAATAATGACCGTGATGATCGTGTGAAAATGCGTAGATTTTGTTGAAAAATTTTTTTTTATGTTCCACGGTATTTTTTCCATCGCCTAGTATTTGTTGATACGTTTTTTGAAACATTCTATTGTAGGCATTTAATTGATCATTTTTTTGAAATTTTGAAATTATAAAAGAAAAAACTATAAAGGATATCATCACCAAAATTATCAATTTTCTCAAATATTTTGATATTATAAATACCGTAAAAAAAAATAAAATTATAAGAAAAAAAGCAGTTCTTTCACCAGATAGATATACGACTGTAATTGAAAGTGATATTATTAATGAATAAAAAAAATTTATCTTATCTTCTACAATAGTATTAGTCATCAATAGATACATTAAAAAAAATGGTATAATCCTGGTAATAAAACCTCCCAAAATAAGTTCTTCTCCAAAAAAACTAGATATCCGATTTCTTAAAATTTCATACCCCAGAATATTTTTTCCTAAATAAAATTGTATTAAAGAGTCAATAATTATTACTGACAAAAATAAAGTATAAAAAAAAACAATCTTTTTATTAAAAATATTATAAGTCTTTAGGACATACCAAATAGCTATAGCAAACAATGGAAGACGAAAAAAAAAAATTCCTGCTTTCGAAAGATCAAAATCATAAAAATTTAATAATGTTGAAAAAAAAGTTGATAAATAAAAGATTATGAAAAATATTAAATATTTATTATTTAAAAAATAAAATTTCTTTTCACTAATAATATAAAAAAGAGAAAAAATTATAATAGTTAAGATATAAAGTTCAGAAATTAAAGGACCCACTAAAAGAAGTAAGGGAAATAAACACAAACCATAACCTGAAATTAATTTAAGTAGATTAATTTTTAAATTCATTTTTAATATATTTCAGCAATTCTTTATTAAAATTATCTTTCGTATAAAAATAATTATTTTTAATTTTTTCTTGAATACTTGCGTAATTATCTAAAATAAAATTTATGTTTTTTTTTAGACTTTCTTCATCTCTTTTACAAACAAAAATACCTTTTCTACCATTTACAACATATTTTATATCATCAAAAATTATAATTGGTTTAAGTCTTGCTAAAGCCTCTGAAATTACCTTTGGAAAACCCTCAATATATGACGGCAAAATAAATATTCTAGTTTCATCATATATTTTGATCAATTTTTTAATATTTGACACCGAGCTGATATATTTAATATTTTTATTATAAAATTTTTTTTTTATATCTTTTTTTTTTGTTCCTACAACCGTAAGTTTATAATTTTGTAAATATTCTCTAAATACTTTTGTGAGAAATAATGCTCCCTTATCCTTTTTAAATCTTCCTACATATAAAAAGTCTGTTTTAAAATTATTTTTAGTATTTAATTTGTTAAACCACATAGAATTTAATTCGGATGGATGAAGAATATTTTTTACTTTTACATTTGTAAAATTATTCGAACAGGATAAAATTTTTAATTTTTTTGAGATCCATTTAAACATTATGTGGTAAAAATAATAACCAAGAAATCCATATCTATATCTATATTCTAAGTATCCATCACTTCTTAAATATACAAATCCCTTTACA
>MDTG01358372.1_pt1 | contig 11510 bp, 18 predicted proteins | sample 811421 | NCBI WGS metagenome assembly MDTG01 (sample SAMN05326645, study PRJNA326480) | marine metagenome | isolation source: seawater | place: Pacific Ocean: South East | collected 2011
ATGCTATCGGTAGATACAGAAGTAATGGATGTCGGGGAGTTCATCAAAGACCCGAAGGAGTTCCGTAATGACAGTTGAAAATTGTCTATGGTGATGGCGGCGCATGTGTGTGGAAAGTCTCCTCGGTAATCACCCCACTCAAAATTTTCCATCGCTTCATCCATGGCCTCTTCAATAATATCTCCTTCTTCATCTAAATAATCATCCATATCTGGGCCAACGCCTGTGTAATCTGAAAACTCACTGGCATCAAAATAAAAATCACCAATATATCTTCCTTCCAACTTGGATTTCAATTCATAGTGGGAATCCACAACTACTGTTTCCAGAAATTCAACTAACCAATTAAACATATCATAAAAGTCAATTTTGGTGGGTCTTGTGGGGCTGGCTTTTCTTCGGTCAAGAATTTCGTCCCTGATAGACTCGTTCCATTTTACTGCTTTATCTTCCTCATTTTTGATGTCATACATGGGTGCGTAGGTAGAAATTTGGGACATATTGTAGGCTTGCATTAGAGATTTACCGATGACTATTTCTCGTTTGGTAGCATCGTAGAAATCTTTAAATTTTGCGTTGGTGACTTCATAAAGTTGAATTACAGTTTGTGCAAGTATTTCGGGTCCATCTTTTTGGTTTTCCCTTCTCTTCCAATCTCTAATTTGTTGGAGTAAAGCAGAAATGGTATAACTATCCTTCCATTGATATGTGGGCATCCGTTGTGTAGGTAGTAGGAATTCTGGGGCAGTGGGTCGTGGAGATTGGGCGATTTCGTAAATCCTTTCTTCCTCATAAGGAAAATAAAATCTTGAACTATTAAAATAATCGCTTTGGTAGTTTCTATAAGCATCTGAAAATTCTACAAGTTGGGTAATGGTGGTGGTTTCCATCCATTGCATTATGCCATCCATAAATAGTCGGGAGAATCCGAAATAATTATAGAGTGTCATGACCTCATACTTTTCAAAATTATCCACATCCATGTCAATGCTGAATTGCATGGTGCGGTCTGAACTCATGATTGATAGTTATCTTCCCCGCTACATAAGTGTTTCGGGAGCATAGATTTGCTTGGTGCAAATAAGTTTGCCAATCGGAATGTTCTTTTCAATAATTTCTGGGTTTAGGCGGAAAACGCTGATTCCATTAACTTCACGAACTAAAACAATATTTCTTCGGAGATAGCCAGAACATCTGAATGCCTGATGTGGTGTTCCAGTGGTTATCATTTTTTTCTCATTCGGCCACTTGGCTACTAACTCATAAGTAGATAATTCTCCGTAGGTCTTTAAGAGTTTGAGTAGTGAGAAATCTCGCATAGCATTTCTTTTTTTCTTGGAAACAGATTGGGAACAATCATGGCTACAGAAAATCCGATTACCGTTGGACAATGATGGTTTGAGTTGAATTTTTTGGTGGCAATTTTCGCATTGTGCTTCAATAGGGGGTTTTCTCCAATGACCGTTATGATTTTTACATCCTGAATTAGCAGACACCTGATAGTCAGGATATGCCTCTGGATTTTGAAAATAAATCCAACAATAATGGGTGCAGAAATCTAAAAAATATGAATTTTCGGTAGTGGCGGTGGTGTATTTTCTACCGCATTGACAAGTATGGATTTTGGATGCTGACATCAATCACACCTCAATTTATTAAAAACTACTTTGGCAACTGTATCGGGGAGATTTGGATTAAGGGTGTATTCACGATAATTATCTTTTGATGTTCTTTGAAACACAATTCCTCGGGCTACATAAACTTTTAAGACCGCTGCAATAGAGCGAGAGGTCAGCATTTGATTAGAATTAGACCATAAACTTTGGAGGCCATCTGATGTTTGCCAACCATGAAATTCCAATAATTTTAGGATTTGAAAATCTCTCAGTCCATTTTTCTTTTTTCTAACTGCAAGTGAACATTTTCGGCTACAGAAAAGTCTATTGCCGTGTTTTTCGTGGTCTTTTAATACTACATCGGTTGCACACCAATCGCAAGGAATTTTTAGGTGAGGGCGCATCCAGATATTCTTGTGGTGCTTGGAATCTGAAACTCTAACTAATGGGTGAGCCTTTGGATTTTTATTATAGTGATAGCAATAATGGCTACAAAATTGAGTGTGGTATCGGTTATGGCCGATTAAATGTTCAATAGAACGCCCACAATTGCACTGCATTAAATTCATTGAAAGTCCTCACAAGGGGTCTTTGAAAGCAAAGGCTTTCATTTGACGATTTTGGATATTGTAGACAGAGAGGTATCCCATTTTGGGCTTGTATCCCAACATTTGCATGAAATCGGTTTCGCCTTGAAAAGTAGAGGAAACAATAAGTGGGATGCCACGATACATTTCCATTTGGTGGGCATGGGTGTGTCCTGTGACGAAAATATCTGGGGCTTCGGTGATAACCATTTGGTCTTCTTCTTCGGGACTCAAAGCGTTTCGTTCACCCCACATAGGAGCAAGGTGTCGTTTCCTGAGCATTTCTTTCATGGCTTCTGCTGGTCGCTCGTAAGTGACATGAGCCATACGAGGCACCATATCGTCAATACCTTTACCGTGATATGATAATACTTCTATACCAGATAAATTAACTCTGGCTGGATTTCCAACATGAACTGCAGAATTGAACCTTTGTTGAATTAAAGGTTCTAATTGTGGTTGTGGTTCTGCGGGCCTAACTGCATCGTGATTCCCGGGCAAAATAATGGGTGTGATGTGTTCTGGTAATTCATCAAGTTTTCTGGCACAGAATTCATATTGGTCATAAACGCATTCCATAGTGATATTTCTTTCATGACCCGGATACACACCGACACCATCTACTACATCTCCTGATAGAACCAAATATTTGATATTGTTGGCGACATGATGTTGAGAATTTAACCACTCTACCATATCATCCCATTCTTTTTCCAAGAATTTTGTGCTTCCCATATGAATGTCTGATGCGAATGCAATAGATACGGGGTCAAAATCTAAACCTCCACGATTTTGATTGTTGGGTAGAATTTCTGGGAATTGAACACGGTCGGTCCAAAACATTCTGCCGTCATCTGAAAATTTACCTGTGAATCCGATAACATCATCCAACAACAAAGTTGCTACGGCAGGGTCTTCCTTTCTAACGAAAACCGTAATTCTGCCTGTTTTATCTTCCAACTCAACCAACCTTCCTCCTGACTTGGTGCGAGAAATATCGCACACAATTCCTATGATATTGCAGGTGCGGTGCTTGAAGGTCATTTTCTGCCTGTTAAGGTCAGAAATATTCATGGTTTCACGGAAACCCAAATGTTGTCTGATGATACGGCGTAATTCATCATATCGGTTGGAAAAGAGATTTACCATATCTTCAATTTTTCCTGTTTGTTCTGTTTGTCCGACTCTAACGCCGGGGTCAATCATATCAGGATAATCCCGTGCTAATTCAAACCAAGCAGAGTTGATAGAATTCTGAGCCATGCTTGGCATTAGGGTTGCTACCTATTTAAGTTATTAGAACTTAGTTTGAGGCTGATGAACTACGGTAGGTTTGTCCTCCGATAGTCATGCGAGTCACTCGGTCTGTAGAAATCATACGGTATTGATTCTTACCAAGGTCAAAGACGGTCTTCAAATTTCTGTCGGCTGGGTCGTATTTCATACCTGCGCCAGTGACTCTACCTCGGTAGACTCCTGAACGAGCCGTCATGTTGCGAAGTGAACCATCACGCTTTTCAAACTGGATACTGAAAATCTTTCCACCGTTGTTAGCAAGCAAATTCAATACTTGTTGTTCAGGGAGAAATTCTCTACCTGATGTGGAAGGTGGTGCTGGTGCATGGAATGAACGAGTTTTTGGGTCGTAGTGGGTGTGGTTTGAACCTTCTCCTCCAAATACCTTAGTTTGCTTGGCATATTGTGAGATATACCAATAACTTGCTGATGTGAGGGCTGCAGTTGCGAGTCCACCCCAGACCATGTTTCTGGTATTCTTTTCTTGCCACGCATTTTTAGCGAATTGAAAAACAATTGGTAATCCTGCGATGGTTCCGATAGCGGTTCCGACCATTAGCACTCTTTGGTTCATGCACTTAGTTAAGTGCTACAACTACTTAAGTTTGTCGTCTTAGCCCAGAATCTCATCAAGATTTTCGGTGAGCATATCGGCTGCTATATCAGAGTCATCAACCGATTTTGTGCCTGTGATAACACACTTGCCACTACTGAAAATCAAACAAACCGCAGATGGGTCGTCAAGACGGTAAATCAAACCGGGGAATTGCTCTGGCTCATACTCGGTTTTCTCAAACGGTAATTGCAGAATCAAAGTGTTGAGGTCTACTTGAGAACCGTAGTCGGTAGTAATGACCAGATTGGAAATCTCAATCATATCTGAATCAAATGGATTTTCTTCGGTCAAGAATCCTTCTTGAGTCAAACGCTCATGCAGTTGGCGGAATGCTGATTCCACATCATCTGCGGACTTTGCTCCTGTGGCAACAACCTTTCCGCTTCGGAATAGTAGTAGACAAACCTTGGGGTTTTCTATCCGATACACCATTCCGGGGAACTGTTCTTGCTCATATTCTACATTCAAAGTGTCTGCTACATCATTAACATCAAGTGATGTGCAATATCTTGTGCTGGCTACCATATTTACGATTTCACGGGTCATATTTTTTCTCCCTCAAATACTCAACCTATGTTTTACCTATTTAAGTATTCAGAGGATTTGCCTTTCCACAGGCGGTGCAAGAGGCTAAGACATCGGCGTAAATGGCTCCACATGAGCATCGTAATTGGCGATTAATTCTAAGCACCATATCTTGTAATTCATCTTCTAATGCCTCAGTGGGCAGAGGTTCTCTCTTCCACGATTTATCTGGTTTTTTGTGCCTTGGGGATTCCCCACGGACAATTCTCTTATCTGGGCGTTGTTTTCGCTTACTCATTATTTCACCTAATCAAACTAAGGAGGCAAGGTTGGGTTCTTGGAAACGGTTAATCAATCTCCAGATGCGGGTCATTCCCAGAGTGGCGGCAACAATTTCTTGAATTTTAGGGCTGATATATTCAGGGTCTAATTCATGGTTTAGAGTTTCTATATGGAGTTGGATTTCTGCGGCGCAATTGGAAATAGATGCGGCTAATTGAGGGATATTAAGTGCCTCTCCTTCGGGAAAATGCGATTGAATGATTTTTTCCACTACTGGAAGAATTGTGAAGTTTTCCTCATCATGTTCCATGACCAGATAACTAAGAAGGATTTCCTCTTGATTGGAAGACACATACTCACCTTGTATTTTTGACTATTTGAGTTTTGGGTAGAGGTGGCACAGAAGAAGGGACGAGAAAGTTTTTACTGAAACCGGACTAAAAAGAGAAGTGAGGAAGAGGGCTCAATTCGGTCTTTTACCTCTGAATATAGGTTGGGGGCAGGACCTATTTAAGATTCAGTATCTACCATGCGTGGAGAAATTATGTTCCAATTGATAAGGTAAAAATTTTCAGGTTCAAAGGGGTATCCCACTCGGTAAGGGGTGTTTCCATCTGGATTGAAAATGGGTTGTAATAATTCGTGGTGCAAACGATAATCCTTGAGCCCATCAGACTCTTGCCTTCGGAGAGTTTTTCCCTCCGTCAAAATTAACGAATTCAAATCATCATAATTTTTGATTCTGCCGTGTCGGTCTACCTTTCTTTTCTGAGCAGCCGTGAGATTGAAAACATTTCGGGTTATATTAGTGGTGGTATATTGGGTTTCTGTGGCATCGTCATACAAGGGTATCTGCGGTCTGATGGCAGGAACATCTGTTTGTTCACTAATAAAGTCATAAGGGACTCTATCGGTGCGAGTCCATACTCTCCAAGTCCCAATGGTTTCACCCAACTTTTCCCACATCAATAAAATTTTATAATCTTTTGAGATGAGTGGCCGCTTTGACTTTTTACTTTTCTCGGGGGAAGGGTATCTTTCTGTAGTTAAATCAAAGGATAGTCCAAGTTCGCCTCTAAGGGTATTCCAATCATTTTGATTAAGTTGGAAAAATTCCATTGTTGGCATTGCTATTTCACCTACTGTCTAAATAATCTGGGTGCTAAATTAACGAAGTTAATCAAAAATCCGAATTCGTCACCAATGGAGCCTCTTCCTGCCCATGGGCTGGTGTGAACTGGATTCTGAGGGGAGCCTTGAAAAATCGGTAATGCGCCTTCAGAATTAAATTTAACATCGGCAGAAAATGTTTTGTAAGTTCTGTTCCCAGTGCCACCATGGTTTGTCAATCCCGATTCAAATTCCTGTGGTGTAAATTCTGGTGGTTGTTCCGTAGCCATATCAGTTAAATTCATAAAGGACATTTTGATATTATCTTCCCAATTATCTAATTGATTAACTCTTCCATTGATACGCTGACCCGTAGAGGGGTTTTTTCCAGTAATATAACTTTGTGATAAGGTTTGAGAATATCCGAGGGGCAACTTAAATTCAATAGTTTGTCCATCCATAAAAGAGGTAATATTCTGGAGTGTTTTCTTTTCTTGTTTTATTTCTGCTCCCCAAAATTGTAATGCTACTGAGTTGTATTTTAGTTCTCTGCCCTTGGGTGTGGGTGTATTTGCCCATGTGGAAAATGTCGGGAATGCGGTTTTGAGGTTAAAATTCCACTGGTTAAATTTTGGATAGCCCGCCGAGCCTAATATTCTGCTTCCTTGTCCACCCATAGAGAAATCAAATCCTTGGGGTGCGGCCCAATCAATTGTAGATTGTGAGAGGCTTCTGCGGAATAGTTGCGCTCCAGTCCATGTTTCTAATACGCCCTCATAATCTACTTCATTATTATTCAATTTAGTAACTTTGACTGGAATTCCGGGGACTAATGGGTTATATTCCCTTCCTGTGGAATCGGTGACTTTCTTGGCACTACGATGGAAGAACCACCAAGTTCCTGCGCCTTGCGACCACTGACGGTCATAACGAATTATATTATCTTTGGTATATCGGTTTGGGTCCCAGCGACCTGTTCCTTTGTTTGGGTCACGAAGAACTGCAGTTTCGGAGTTTGGTTTAGGAACCCAAAACATAACAATTTGATTATCCAAAATGTAGATTTTAGGTTTGAAATTACCGACATTATATCCGTCTAAGAAGTTGATAACTACTGGGTCATCATCCACTGCATCATCATCATCGTCATCTTGAGCCATGTCATTGACATCTGACTGACCCCATTTACTTCCTAAAAGATACCAAGGGTAGTTTTGGAGGAATTGGCTTACCTCAGTATTAGGAATAATTATTCCTGCACTTCCTCGGGGTGATTTGAGTTGGGTTATAGCCACCATACATTTAATGGTTGTTGCTTGTTATTTAAGTTTTAAGTTGAGGAGGGGGTCTAACGCACAATTTCTGAGATACAGTTAATAAATTAATACTAATCCGTATTTCTTTATTGTTAGATATTTTAATTCTTTTTCAAAAAACTTCGTCCTACAGATTCTCCGCTGGAAATATCTACCCATTGAAGTGCAAAACTTATGCAATTGCTTCGGTGAGTCATCATGGTGCAACCACAATTTCCCCCCTACTACAATTACTGAACGCTTCGTCCCACCTCCTCGTAAGTTAGTGTTTCTGGGATTACCTATTTAACATCAACCGTAGGCGGGGTCAAATTCATCTGGTGGGGCATCGGCTGAAGCAATAGTTAATTGATTAGTAAAGAACTGGTGTGTGAAATCAAAACAAAAACGATAAAGAACATCTTCATTAATCTCTTTGAGGTCTTTCTTAATCCAATCTGCTAATTCCTTAACAATGGTATGTAATATTTTTACCAGTGATTCTTCATCCGTAACCACATTCATTTGGAGATTATCGTGTATGATTTTTTGAACTTCGGGCTTTAACTCACCCTCATAGGTATCCTCCGTTTGTTTGTAAGCGACAAACAAATGCTTTTGGAGTTTTTGTAATTGTCGCTCAACCATTGACTCAGGAAGGTCGTCCATAATCAGTATGAATTAACTTACTATATTAATCTTCACCATTGGATGCGAACCAAACAACTTTGGCTCTTTCCAGTAGCAGGATTTTTTGCCATGGCTTGTAGTGTGCCTTTTCTTTTGGCTACTTCCCAAACACGATATGTTAATTCTGCATCTTTAGCACAATAGAGAATCACATCCTCATAATTTCCCTTAGCCCATTCTTCAGGGGCAAATTGCGCTTCCATTAATTTTGACACTTTATTCCCCAATACTGATTTTACCAAATTTTGGAGTGAAAACCTGAGTCCATGTGTTGCTTCTTCTAACCATACTTGTAAATCTAAATGTTTTTCCTCAACGATAAATGAGTTGATAATATCTCTAACACCGCATCCTCCATCTTCAATAGATTTGCAAATAATTGGTAAATCAAACTTAGCCCCATTTTTAGTCATCAGCAAATAATCATTATTAAACCATTCAGCCAAATCCTCTCCCAAGGTTTGAAATGACTCTACCCGATATTCCTTTCTTATATCTTCAGGAATTTCTGCTAAGTCCGCATAATTGTATTCGTTATGCTTATCTAAACTCGCATCCCAAATGCTAACACAAGAAACCTGCCATCCTTGAGGGTTAGAAAAATCCAAACCCTCTGAATCCATGTCCAAATTCTTGGTTTCAATATCTAAGGCGATAACATTCATCTGTCATCACCTGAACCTTGGAGGACTCCTCTGGATTTACGGTCTTGTAATTTCTGGGTATTGATGGTAGCAATTTCTTCCAATGTCATTCCAATTTCAGAAGCCAGATTTGACAAATACCAAAGAACATCTCCTAATTCTGATGCTAAGGCATTTTCAAAGTTGCCTGATTCATCGCCATCACGAATCAATTTCTTAACTTTTTCTGCTACTTCTCCTGATTCTCCCGCTAATCCTAATGCAGTATAAACTAAACCATATTCGGCGGGGTAAATGGCAGTTGAACGAGCCAATTCTTGATATTCATTGAATTTCAAAACTATGCCTCCTCATGGTGATGGTGATGTTGGTGAACAATTGATTGGTTCAAAAAGACGGCTCCTAATATCATGGTGATGGCTCCAAATGCTGCAAATGAGGCAGTGATATATGCTCCTCCATACAGGGCTAAACCCACTTCTACAAAATGTAAAAGTCCGTGGGCTGCCAATGAAACTTCAAGGAGCCTTAGAAAAGCCCTTTTGAATTTCATCTAAATCACGCTGTTGAATCTGGGTCATCTACCAAATCTGCATCTTCCGCAGGTGTGGCTACTTGTAGCAAGGCTACATTTTTAAGATTGATACTGTATGTGCCTTCGGCAGTTTGCAACAAAATTTTGGCTCTCTTGCTGGTTGTGGATTGAACTAATCCTGTGAGGGTTGCTCCTTCTCTAACTTCAAATGATACGAGGTCGCCAACATTGACATCTTCGGAAACATCTTTTTCGTTAATCAAATCTCGGATTGCCTTAGCAAGTTCCTTTAGGTCTTCTACTTCAAGTGCGCTTATTTGTTCTACAATTTCTATAAATTCTTCTGTCATAATTCATTCCTCCAATAATTCTTTTGGTATTCCGAATCCTCGGATGGTAATTGGTCCATCGTTGTATTCTACTTCAACAATTGTGCTATCACCCATATAAGATTTAACTAAATCTACGGCTGAACTAATCAATGTTTCTCCCAGAGGAGATTCAGGGTTGGCTAATTGAAGTGCGCTCAAAATTACTTGATATTCTTCGGTGGTTGGGTTATCCATAGTGGTGAGTAGATACACCACCTATTTAACTTCACACTTCCATTTCATAGAGAAATTCCATTTCGGGGTAAGAATCTTCGCTGGTATCCCATGTTCTCATATTGGCCTTATCTTTAGATAATTTGACCTCTAATTCTGATGCTTTTTTTGGAATCACTTTTTCAGGCTCAGGTTCTGGTAAATTAAGGGCGCAATTCATTACGGGAACTACTACTAATCTATGGTCGCAAGTTCCGAAACTTTGGTCTGCCCAAGCAACGAATCTGCGTAAGGGAACAAATATTGGTGAGGTAAATTTACCTATAAATCTTCTGATATTCATAATTATCACTTAAAAATTATATGTTCTTTTACAATTTGCAGGGCTGTGGCTTTTTGCTCTGCCGTAGCCACGCTTTCAAAAACCTTAGTTTTATCTGGCAAAATTAAAACATTCACAAGAACCAATAGACCGCCCCCGCTAATGCTGAAATAACTACAATTGTAAAAATGATTATTTTTTTGTTAAATTTAGATTTGGATTTGGGCATATCATTATACCAATCTTCTACGGTTTCAAGACCGTGAGTGAGGTCTGCAACAACACGGTTATTTTGTTGAATGCTTCGCTGATATTGAATCTGTTCGTATGACCATCCATGAGCCATCAATTGCTCATCAGTCCATGCGCTAACATCCACTCACATCACCTGTGCTTCGTAATCGCCTGTATCTCTATTGAAATGATAGAGGGTCAAGCCAATTCCCCATGCTGGTGTTTCAAACCAAACTTTGAGGAATGCCGTGAGGACTGGTGTTAAACCCGTGACATACAAATTAATGAATTGAATATCTTTCTCCACTGCCATGCGAAGGAAATCAAGAGCGACTCTTTCATGTGCGGTAAAATCAAGTGGATTTTCAATCTGACTATCAAAGATATATCCTTCTACTTGAGGAATCTCGTGTCTACCCGGTCCGCACAAGCCTACGCTGATTTCTGGAAGTGTCATATTAAGAGGGGTATATTTTTACCTATTTAAAAGTTTGCTATTTCTGTCACATTAAGCACATTAAAAGTCAATATCATAAGAATATTTTTCCGTATGTTGGGTGCAACAGTAAGATATTAAGTCCTGCCAATATTCATCGCTAACTTCGGGAGGTTTATTTTCCATGGCGGGGAATTGGGTGCTAACTTGTAATTTCTGAAACCAATAATTTCTGTCGTCTTTAGTATTAGCACCTTCAATTTTGGTGTGGTGTGTTCCTGCGGTTTGTATCGTTCCCAGACATCCAGTGTTGGCTACATATTTCCCTAAACCAATTTGAGCCAAATCATTAAAGAAGATAGAGTCTTCCCAACAGAGCCAAGATTCATTAAATCCTCCAATTTGTTCAAAAGCAGTTCTGCGGACTATTGAAGCACTGGGATAAAGAGGAATCGGAATGGTGTAGTATTTCCAATCTTCGGGTCGGAAACGAGAGTATGATTTATGGTCGCCACAAAGAATTTTTCCCATGATTTCTTTGTTGGTCATCTGGCTCACTAATGGAGTGGGGATGATGTAGTCGCCGTAAAAACAAACATAATTTTCGTCTGCAAATTCAATCTCTTCATCTATGTCCCCTAAGTGGTTGAGCAACCATCTATCATCTCCGTCTAAGAATGCTATAAATGATGATTTTCCTGCGGCTACACCTTCGTTTCGGACTTGTGATACCCCTTTTCCTGATTGCACTAAATAATTGTGTCCTCTGGATAAAAC
>MDTG01362605.1_pt1 | contig 11510 bp, 11 predicted proteins | sample 811421 | NCBI WGS metagenome assembly MDTG01 (sample SAMN05326645, study PRJNA326480) | marine metagenome | isolation source: seawater | place: Pacific Ocean: South East | collected 2011
ATGACGACGATGGTCGAGGACGGACGTCGCGGCCATGAGTATACGTCTCTACCCGACCGATCCCAGTGGCACGCCAATGAACGACCAGGCCGATGAAGCCGTGATGTCCGGATCAGGAGTCGATCGCGTTCGAGACGCGATCTCGACCCTCTTCATCGTTCGCGCGGCTTTCGGCGGGGTGTTGATGGGACTGGCCAACCTGGTCCCCGGGATCTCCGGTGGGACCATGCTCCTCGCCGCCGGCGTCTATCCGGAATTCGTGCAATCGGTGTCCGCGGTCACGCGACTCGTTCGTCGCCGGGGACCCTGGCTCGTGCTCGCGGCGGTGGCGGTGCCTGCCCTGCTCGCCATCGGACTGTTCGCCGGCACGGTTCGCGACGCGGTACTCGAACATCGATGGGTCACCTACAGCCTCTTCATCGGTCTCACGCTCGGTGGAGCGCCGACCCTGCTGCGAATGCTCCGTCCGCTGACCCGGGGTGCGATGGTGTCCGCCTTGGCCGCCGGCCTGGGGATGGTCGTCCTCGTGATCCTGCAGGAGACCGGAGGGGGTGAGGCCCGGACTCCCGGCGGAGGAACCCTGGGCCTGGGAATCGCCGGTTTCGCGGGTGCAGCGGCGATGGTTCTGCCCGGAGTCAGTGGTGGATACCTGTTGCTTCTGCTTGGCCAGTACGTGGCGGTGCTGGACGCGATCAGCACGTTTGCAGACGCACTTCGGGCGGGTTCGGTGGAGGGCATTCTCGCCGTCGCCCCCCGTCTGGTCTCGATCGCTGCGGGGGTCGTGCTCGGCGTCGTGGTGGTCAGCAATGGAGTCCGCTGGCTTCTCAAGCATTACCGTGAGCTCACCCTCGGCGCGTTGCTCGGGCTTCTTCTGGGAGCGGTCGCCGGCTTGTGGCCCTTCCAGGCCCCGATCGATCCCGAGATTGGAACCACCGTCCGGGGGGTGTTGATCGAAACGGAGCTTCAGGCCCGTTCCGTCCCCCTCAAGCATCGTTCGACGGTTGTTTTCACGCCCTCCCCCCTCGTGGCCGGAGGAGCGGTGGGACTGGCCTTCACCGGATTCGCGATTTCCATCGGCATCGCTCGTCTCGGAGGCACGGGGCGAAGCGTTCCGCAAAGCAGCCCGTCCTCGCGGCAGCGAGTGAACAACCGGGAGGCCTGAGGGGGACGGATTCTCGTCCGGATCCTGGGATCCGGCCAGATCGTGGACTTCGGCGAGAGGGGTGTTTTTTCGCGGCTATTGCACCGCCAGCGGACCGCCAGCCGAAAGTCATGAAGAGCCCGACGTTCAATGAACCCCGGCAGGGGCCCTCGGTCCCAGGAAGCCGTCTCCAGATGCCCGATTCCCCGTCTGCTGTTCCGAGTCTTGAATCCCGGCCCGCGCCGTTGGCGGGCGATGAGCCATCGTGGTCGGTCGCCGGGCACGCCCTTCGACTGACGGGTGGCGGTGAGGACCCCTTCGCACCGAACATGACCAGTCTTCTCGGCCTGAGGGACGAACTGGTCATGGCCCGGGCACTGGTGCTCGAGGATGCGGGGGCGATACGCCGGCGTCTCGAGGGGTCGAGCCGCGTGGATCCCATCGTCAGCATCACCGGCCGTGACTCCTTCGACGCGGTCGCCGGCCAGATCGATCATCAGATCGCATTGATCGATGTCGAGATCGCCCGTCACCAGAGAACTGCGTTCGAAGTCGAGACGGTCTCCGAAACCGCACGAAGATTGTTGAAGCGGGACTGAAGCGTGCGCTGCGGTGGCCTCCGCCCCGAAACGAATGACCCGTGACACCACTCCCCGATCAGGAGTCGGCGTCTCCGTGGGGCTCCGGTGGCCGGTACATGTGGAGGCGTCGAAACGTCGAGAGATCGATGAGGTCCCAGTCGAAGTTCCTGGCGATCCGAAGCAGGACCCCCTTCGAAATGTCCTCGTCGTCCTCAAACAGGGAGAACTGAGTCAGCTCTCCTGATTCGTTGCTGGGGTCGTGCGGGGGCAGGGTGACCACGATGCCGGGACCGTAGAGTTCCTCCTCCGCGGCGGCATCCGTCTCCGCACAGGTGTTGAACGGCTTCAGGGCGGCTCGAAGCTCGGCTCGGGTGCCGAGCGATCCTAGCCCTTCCGTGTCCGGATCCTCGCGATGTTTTTCGACGGCGTAGGTGGCCATGGCGATTGCGGAAGAATAACGGTTCTCGGTGATCCGTGACGCCCGGTCAGCCTGCGAGGAGTTCAGCCAGCGTCGCGATGAGTCGGATCATGGGGACGGGCTTGACCAGATAAGCGGAGACTCCGAGATTCTCGGCGTAGACGTGGTGACGTCGACCCTGGTTGGCGGTGACCATCACCACCGGAATGTCGGAATGGTCCTCCCGGATCTTCTCCAGGACCAGGAAACCCGATCGACGCGGAAGCATCATGTCGAGCACCACGGCGTGAGGCTTCGAGGCGAGGAAGATCGACACCGCGGAGTTTCCATCCTCGGCCTCGAGGACTTCCGCCCCTTCCGCGGTCAGTGCGAGCGTGGTGGAGGCGAGGATGTCGGGGTCGTCATCCACGACCAGGATTCGAAGCCCCTCGAAACGCCCGTGTTCGCGATCATCGGATTCGGTCATGATCGGCGCTCTCCGGGTTCGCCGGATTCGAGCAGTCGAGTCATGGTCTCGTCGTCCATCCAGGGCAGGCTCTCGAGGCGCCGCCGGAGCGAGGCGGGCATGGGTTTGCCGGCTTCCTCCCACTTCGGGCGGCTCTTCCAGCGTCGATGGATCCAGAGGTACTGCTCCGGTGCCCGGCGGACCACCTGCTCCAGGCTGTGATTGAATCGTGCGGTGATGTAGAACAAGGGGTCGGGCTGGTCCGTCCACTCGTCGGGGCCGAAACGGTCCACGAGTTCGATGCGGTAGCGGAAGTCGTCCGGATTCGTCCTTCTCGCGGTGCCGACGATGATCGGCATGTTGAACTGCATGGCGAGCAGTCCGATCGACTTGTAGCTGGACGCGAGTCGCCCGAACCAGGGGACGAACAGTCCACCGCGCCCTGCATTCTGGTCGGCGATGAACGCGATGCGACGATCCGCGGGATCGGGGCTTCTCATCAGGTCGGGGATCTGATTGGCCGCACCCCACTTGGTCAGCACCCGCAATCCCCGAGCTCTTCGCAGCCCCAGCACCCAGTTGTAGAGGTAGGGATTGTCCAGGGGGCGGGCGAGGGCGGTCATCGGAAAACCCACGGTGGCCAGGGTGAACCCGAGAAGTTCCCAGTTTCCGGAGTGTCCGGTGACCAGCACCGCGGGTTCTTCGGAGAGGAGGTCCTTCGCTCCGTCGGCGAAGTCGCTGATCTCCACGTGATCCTGCCAGCTCCAGGGGTTGATGAGCCGCGGCATCGCCATGGTGTCCACAAGGAAGACGCGGAACATGTACCGGATCGATTCCCGGGCGATGCGATCGACCTCCGCCTCGGGGAGTTCGGGCATCGCCTGTCGCAGATGGGACTTGGCTCGTTCGGTCCGGGCGGCGCCCCATCTCCCGAAGATCGAACCGATCAGTGAAGCGGTTCGAAGATTCTGCTCCGGGTCGACGCACTGCATCGCGGCGGCGAGGGCTCGAAGGGGGACATATTCGGCCAGGTGCTGAAGGCTGGTCGTGAGTCTCCGCAGCGAGATGGAATGGGCATCGGGCGACATGCGACGGGGGGGCTTGAAGAGAAGGTGAGTTGAGAAAAGACCCGGACCGGGCGAGCCGGTCCGGGTCTTGGATTCGCTCGCCGTCCCGGGAGGAAGGGCTGTCAGCGGTTGGTCATGCCGGTCAGGGTCCGGAACCGGTTCCAGTTGAGGACCGGAATCTGGGCCTGGGAGGCTTGGTTGAAGAGCGTCTCGTATTCGCCCTGGGCCTTCTTCTGCTGCAGGAATGCACGCAGCTCGGCCTGGGTGCTGTCGGGAGGCAGGGGGGCGGGCATCGGGGGCTGTTCCCCGAGAACCAGGAAGTCGAGGTCACCGGTGAGCTTGTCGCCCTCGACCAGCTCTCCACCCCAGTCCACCACGCGGCGTCGAACGTAGTCGGCCTCGGCGACCGAGACCCGTCCGTCGCCATCGATGTCGAACTGGCCGTGGACCATGAACTTGAACCGGTAGTCGGGATTGAAGACGGCGTTGGCGATCACGTCTTCCTTGACCACGGGACGACCGGGGATCTCTCGGGTGATTCGGGCCGAGGAGGTGTCGGCGTTGACCCTGATGATCTCGAGGCTTGCCTTGCCGCGGACGTACTCACCGGTCCTCGGATCGGGTCGGATCGCGGAGGCATCCTCGTAGACCTCGAAGGTCATGCCGGGCACGATTCGATCGTTGCGGCCGAGGTCGATGAAGACCTGGCCACCGGATCCGGGCACGCTGATCACTCGTCCATCGACGAGCTCGGCGGGGCTCTGGGGCTTCACCCGATAGTTCTCGGTCTTCTTCCGGAGGGCGCTGTTCTGCCCCTTGAGGGTGCTGTTCATCTCCCTCAGTTCGTCGATCTGGCCTCGAAGTTCCGACACCGCGTTGCGGTGGCGGAGATCCAGCTTGGCCCGACTGTCGTCGATCGAGGCGATCGCGTCCTCGACCTCGGTCTGATAGCGGTTGGCAGCGACCTTGTATCCGTCGAACTCCTCTTCGACCTTGGCGACCTTCTCGTCACTCATCGCCTCGGCATTGTCGGCTCGTTCGCGGAGTTCCTTGTTTCCGGCCTGGGTGCTCGACAGCTGCCGCTCGAGACTCGAGACGGTGTTGTCGGTGGAGGTCTGCTTCCGACGCATGTCCGTGATGGTGTTGGAGACGACGTCTCCGTCGGAGAGGCCGAGGTTCGACCTCATCTCCGCGATCACCGCTGCGGGATTGCCGGTAACGAAGGTGGCGATCTCCGAACGGCGATCCTCGAGCAGCCTGTAGAGCGACTTGCGGTCCTGCTTCGCGGCATCCATGAGCCGCTCGAAGGATTCAGTCCTCTCCGAGTTCGCCACGAAGACGCTGAGGTCGGCCTTGGCCTGGGCTTCGTTTTCGAGTGCCTCGGCCTTGCCCGTATACATCATGAACGTGATCGTGAGTAGGCCTACGTTGCAGACGACACTCACCACGAGGGCGACGATCACGCCGGTACCGGCACCAGATCCTCTAGCCATTGCTTCGGGTCTCCTCGCCTCTTGTTTCGAGACGGATTGGGGTCGGGTCTTGCGGCCCACCGGAACCGTTGTCCAGGCAGGGGGCTTGCGGTTCGGAATGTCCTCGATCGACCTCGAGGGTCCGTTCGGGAGTCCCGGAAGGACACCCGGTGGATGATGTTTCTGCGGTCGGGAGGTCCCGTTTCTGGCCCGCAGAAGGTCAGTGTCTAGGGATGACGGACTCCCGTCAAGCCACCTTCGCGACTCTTGCGGGATCTGTTCCCGTTCTTCGGAAGGTGTTGCCCGCTGGTGGATCCTGATTCTCAGATCTCAAGGCCACTCAATCCCGAATCACGCGAAGAGCCTCCGCGGGGCTGGTGAGGCCCTTGCAGACCATGTCCCAGGCGGCATCCCGCAGGGGATGAAGTTCCCCCGCATCGAGGGCGGCTCGCCTCAGGGCGTTGGCTGAGGCTTGCTGGATCACGTGTTCACGCAGGGGATCTGTCAGTCGAAGCAGTTCAAATACGCCTTGGCGGCCTCGAAAGCCGGTTCTGCGGCATTCCCGGCAGCCCACCGGCTCCGAGACCATGGCATCTTCAGGAGTGGGAAGCCCGTGAGGAATCTCCGAGGGCTGGATTCTTCTTTGTTGGCCGCACTGCTCGCAGATCCTGCGGACCAGCCTCTGGGCGAGGACGCCCTCCAGGCTTGAGGCGACCAGAAAAGGTTCGATGCCCATGTCGAGGAGCCGGTTTGGAGCGCTCGAAGCGTCGTTCGTATGAAGCGTGGAAAACACCAGGTGACCGGTCAGGGAGGCCTGTACCGCGGCCTCGGCCGTCTCCCGGTCGCGAATCTCGCCGATCATGATGATGTCCGGATCATGCCGGAGGATGGCCCGAAGCCCGGCCGCGAAGGTCAGTCCGGTCTGTGAGTTGACCTGGATCTGATTCACGCCCTGGACCTGGTACTCGACGGGATCCTCGACCGTGATCGCCTTGACCGCATCGCTCACGATTCGATTCAAGGATGCGTACAGCGTGGTGGACTTTCCCGATCCCGTCGGACCGGTGACGAGGACGATGCCGTGGGGCTTGGCGATCAGTCCATCCCAGGGATCGAGGATCAGGCCGGGCATGCCGAGATCCTCGAGCCCGAGCCGGACGGATCCGCTGTCCAGGACACGAAGCACCACGCCTTCGCCGAACATCATGGGGATGATCGACACGCGAAGGTCGTATTCCCGACTCTTGTGACGAAGCGTGATCCGGCCGTCCTGGGGATGCCTCTTCTCGGCGATGTTGAGGCTGGCCATGATCTTGAGGCGGCTGACGATCGCATTTCGAAATCGATTGACCGCGGATGGCACGCCGGCCTCGCCGAGGACCCCGTCGATCCGGTAGCGGATCGAAAGCTCCTCCTCGTAAGGTTCTATGTGGATGTCGGTCGCGCGTTCGCGAATAGCTTCGAGAAGAAGATCATTGACCAGCTTGATGACGCTGGCTTCCTCGTCCGCATCGAGTTCACCGTCGCTGGAATCGATGGTGGTGGAGGCGACCTCGTCTCCACCAAGGGCATCTAGGGTGTCGCCCGCGACTCCATAGTTGGTGCGGATGAACTTCCGAAGGTCGCGTTCGTCGGCGAGCACCAGTTCGACACCGAGTCCGGTCAGGAGCCGAAGCTCGTCGAAGGCGCTCAGCTCGAACGGATCGCAGGTCGCGACCTGCAGGGTGTTCCCCGTCCTGCGAATCGGAACGCAGAGCTGTTTGAAGACGAGTCGCGACGGAAGGATCCGGAGCACCTCGTCGTCGACTTGAAGCTCGGAGAGATCCACGATCGGCATGTCGAACTGGCGACCGATCGCCTCGAGCACTCCGTCGGTGCCCACATGCCCGAGTCGGACCAGGGCATGATCGAGTCGCTCCCCGGTCCTCTTCTGCTCCTGTATCGCCTCCTCCAGCTGGGACTCCGAGATGAGCCCGCGTTCGATGAGGATCGTTCCAATGCCCATGAGCGTTTTCATCTCCAGATCGCACGATTGGTCACGTCAGACGCCTGGGAACGATTGTCGCAGACGGGGGCGGGGAATCCCACATCGTTCGTGGGTTCGGCATCACTTCGCCAACTTCGTCAGGTCGGGCCCGCGTTTCAGGCTCCGGATGCCTGAATCATTATCGACCATTTTCATTCGGAGCCGGAATCGAGTTCCGTCCCGTGTACCGGCTTCCTCCCGGAAGGATGCCTTTCAGACCATCGTGGGGAACGGGAATCCGCGATCCAGCCCCTCCCCCCCAGCCCTACCCGAAGGAAGGGTCGGCTCGAGCGGGACTTCGAAGTGCCACCGAGGACAGGCCCAGGCCCGCGAGTCGGGGTCGGCCAGAGATCGGCGCGATCTCCGCACCGGTGACGAAGCCGAGGACGGGAGGCCCGTCGAGCCTGGCATGCAATCGTGCGGCATCGTGGGTCTCGGAACCCAGCAGTCCCGGACCGCGGCCGGCGGAGCTCGCGGCGAGAACCCCCATCACAGGCCGCTCGTCGAGCATCGCCACGTCCAGGGACATGGCCAGGTCCTGCCTCTCGGTCTCGCCATCGACGATCTGAAACTGGATCGTGCTTCCGCGGGGTGGTCCACCGGGAACCAGGAGTCCGCCGCCGGATCGATCGACGGTCGCGATGGGACGGATCAGGAACGTGCCACGCCCACGATTCTTCTGCATCGCGTCGGCGGCGATGCCGATCAGGGGTCTGGAGTCGAGTCTGGTGCGGTCCTCGGGGTTCAGGTTGCCGAGGACCATGTCGAACATCTCTGCGGCGGGCCTCCCGGACAGTCCGCTGATCGTTCCTCCGCTCACCTTCGTCACCACCAGCGGGGGGCCGACGGCCCGACCGGAGTGGGCAACGATGGGAGTGGCCTCGATGGCTCCTTCGAGGACGAAGCCGACCGCGCCGGTGTTCAGGACTCGATCATCGGCCAGCAGGACGTTGGTGCCCGGCTGGCTTCCCCCGGAGAGAAGTCCTCCCATGATGGGCGTCCCCGGAGGAACGGCGGCCTCGAACGCCTGCGGGAGTGAAGTCGATCCCGCAGTGAAGGGGTCGGCGAACACCGCCACCAGCCGCGGGGGCGACGAGGGTTTCAGTCGGCTTCGAACCAGGGCTCGGGACCAGACTTCCGGAGGTCCATCATTGACTTCGAAGGCAAAGGACCTGGCCCTGATACCCGGACCTCCGATGGCGAGGGCCGCGAGAGTGGGGCCGCTGTGAAACTCATCGGGCCCCGCGAGCACCCCGGCCGCGGTGATTCCTACCAAGGCAGGATCACCCAGGGCCTCCCGGATGGTCTGGGTCGCCACTGGCAGCGCCGCTGCGTGGTGGTAGCTTGCCACCACCATCACCAGCGAGGGGGGAGGGCCTGGCTTTCGCGCCATCTGTTCCCCGACCACCCAGGCTGCGGTTCGGGTGTCTGCATGCCGATCAAAGGCGACCCTGCAGTCCAGATTGGGAGGCGATAAGGGCATTATTGATCGATTCTAGCCATCTTCCCGCTCGGATTCGCACCGGATTCGCCTCAGAAGGCTCCCCGAAGGGTTGCATCCTCGCCGGAGTCAGGGATAATGGCCGATTCCCCCCTAAGGAGCAGGCCTCGTGCCGAATACCGAATCAGCCAAGAAGCGGGTCCGTCAGAATGCAAAGCGCCGCGCGTTGAACAACTGGCGGAAGCGTCGCATCAAGACCCAGGTCAAGTCGTTCCTTTCCGCCGTCCAGACCAAGGACGTCGCTCAGGCCGAGGCCGAGTTCCGAAAGGTCCAGGCGATCCTCGATCGGATCGTCTGCACCGGAACGATCCACCGGAACACTGCTGCTCGACGCAAGAGCCGGCTGTCCCGCCAGCTTCGCGAGATGAAGTCCGCGGCCTGAGACCCGTGGGGTAGCAGCCGCACCGACGAGTGGAGGGCAACCTCGATCGTCAGGGCGGATTCCACCTCGGGGCGAGCCGCAGGCACGGGCGTTCGCCCGGAGTGGATGAGACACGTGAAACGCACTCATGAGACCCCGCCCGCCGGCAAAGAGCGGGGGGTGGCTCCGTATTGGGTGCGCTCTAGGAAGCCGCTGGCGATCCTGGCATTCCTGCTTCCATTCGTGGTCTTCTACGAGATCTCGCTCGCGGTCTTGCCAGATGATTCGGGCCGACTCGAGATCATCGCCTACCAGAGGATCGAAGCGACTTTCGAGATGCTCGGTCTCGCCGGTGCCGGGATGGCGATTCCGGGGATCCTGCTCCTGGTCTGTCTTCTGGCCTGGCATCTGATGGCACGAGACTCATGGAGGCTGGATGCACCCACGGTCCCGTTGATGTGGTTGGAGTCGTGTCTGGTCGCGGTCCCCGTTCTCGTCGTGGGCCTGCTTCTACCTTCCGCACCGGGAATGCAGGTGGGAAGCGCGGGAATCGCTTCCAGCGGAGCCGATGGATTCGAAGGTTCCTTTGGAAGCCTTCTCTCCATGGCGGTGGGTGCAGGGCTCTACGAGGAACTCATCTTTCGATGGGTCCTGATCGCGTTGATCCACACCCTGCTGGCGGATCTCTTCGGAGTGTCGAATCGGATCGCGATCCTCGTCGCGGTCCTCTTCTCGAGTGTTCTTTTCATGCTGGCTCACGGCCCGGCATCCCCGGGACCGGTGATGTTCTATCTGCTGGCCGGAGTCTGGTTCTCGGTCCTCTATCTGGTTCGAGGTTTCGGCATTGCCGCCGGGGGGCACATCGCCTACGACGTGGTCTGGGTGCTGTGGCGTGCCGCCGAGTCCGGTGGCTGACGTCTCGCTCCATTCGCCACGATCCCTACAACCCGCATGTTTGACCTCGCTCGAGTTTTCTGAACCGCGTGTGGCTTGCATCCCGCATCCTGAATTCGATGTTCCGGATGTCAGGTCATCTCGGCGCTGGTGCCGGGATCGAGGTGGAGATCGAGACGTGGCAGCAACCAGATCAAACGTACGAAGTCCCAGGCATCGCGAGAGTCTGCGAGCCGGCGAGCTCAAGCACGGATTCCGGATCATCTCCAGGTTGGGAACCGATCCCGACCGAGGCGTGTTCCTGGCCGCCCATGAGCAACGAGGCGACCTGGTGGTACTCAAGCACGCTCGGAAGGATGCGGAGGGCGGCCTGTTCGATCGGATCATCCACGAGCACGAGGTGCTCTCCGGACTCTCGGATTCGAGCATCCGCACGTCCCTTCGAATCCAACGGGGTCGGGAAGGTCTTCGCACCACCGACATCACCATGCTGGCGAGGTTCGTCGACGGCTCCCATCTCGGTGAACTCGAGGATCCGGGTGTGGCCACCGTCCTGAAGGCTGCGATCGGCGCAGCGAGAGGGCTGGCCCACGCCCACGAACAAGGAATCGTCCATGGTCGCATCGATCCGGACCACATCCTCGTGGAGCCGGGCGGTGAGGCGAAACTCATTGGATTCGGATCGAGTATCAGGGCCGGAGCGACGTTCGATCCCGATGAGGCCGGATGCGATGTGGTCGCACCCGAGCGTCATCTGGGCGGGGTGGCCACCGCCCGCACCGACATCTTCGGTCTGGCGGCGTCGATTTGGTCGGTCCTGGGTGACAGCCCCCTCGAGTACGAGTTCGCGGAGGATCTCGACGGGGCCGGATGGCTTTCCCGCCACGAGATCTGGACCAGACAGGTGGAACGTGCGGATCTGCCCGCGGAACTGGCATCCCTGCTGGTCCGGTGCCTTCATCCCGATCCCCTGCGGAGGCCGGCTTTTGTCGACGGGGTTCGTTCCGCACTGGAACGGATCGCATCCGCGTGGTCACGCCGGGACGGGGTGGTCGCTCGATTGGAGACATCGGTCGAAGGCGGTGAAACCCGGGGAGACGAATACCGAATAGACCCTCGCGGGACCGATCTGTCCTGCCGTCCCTGCGCCACTTCGGGAAACAGCAACTCGTTTCGACGGGCCGGCTGAAGAGGGATGATCCGGCGACCCACGATGGGCCTCCACTCGAGAAACCCCTGAGGACCAGTGCGAAAAGGCATGAAGAACGAGCCACCCATGGCGGGAACGCCCACCGACTACCCGGCCACTATTCATGGATTCCGCGTCCTCGCCAAACTGGGCGACGGTGCGGCCAGCAGGCTCTTCGTCGTGAGCGATCCCGAGACCCGGCAGATCCTCGCCCTCAAGCATGTTCGAGCCGAGGCCGCTCGTGACCGACGATTTCTGGCCCAGGCCGAACGCGAGCATCTCGTCGGCTCGCGGGTGAGCTCATCATTGGTCCGAGCATCCAGACGACTGATTCGATACCGGGAGCTCGTAAGAACCACGGAAATCGCTCTGGTCCTCGATTTCATCGATGGCGAGCCCCTGGATCGGCGGGGAC
>MDTG01427197.1_pt1 | contig 11510 bp, 13 predicted proteins | sample 811421 | NCBI WGS metagenome assembly MDTG01 (sample SAMN05326645, study PRJNA326480) | marine metagenome | isolation source: seawater | place: Pacific Ocean: South East | collected 2011
ACAAATTCATAGTAATAATGATATTGTTGCATTTAGTTCTTCTGATATTACACTGAAAGAAAACATTTCTCCAATTCAAAATGCTCTAGACAAGGTGATGTCTCTTACTGGTAATGTATTTGCTTGGAAACCTGAAGCAAGTGAATTGGGTAATAAGGGAATGGATACAGGTATTCTTGCTCAAGAAGTTGAGAAATTAGGATTACCTGGTGTCACAAGAGAAAGAAATGGAATCAAATCAGTTCGTTATGAAAGATTAATTCCAGTCTTGATTGAGGCAGTCAAAGAACTAACAGATAAAGTTAATTCCCTTGAAAATAATAAATAATCAAAAAGTAACATGGCGATAGAAATCAGTGGTGTTAATAATAATGATAAAATAGTTGCCACAGATGGAACTATTGATGTATTTTCTGGCACAAATATTTCAGGAGTAGTAACTGCAACATCTTTCGCTGGTAATCTCACAGGTGATGTCACTGGCAATCTCACAGGTAATGTAAATGCTTCATCAAATCTTCTTCTTCAGATTGGTGGTAGTGAAAAATTTAGAGTAGGTAGTTCAGGACAGTTAGGAATCGGTGGTGCAAATTATGGTAACTCAGGACAAGTATTAACAAGTGGTGGCTCAGGTAGTGCAGTTTCTTGGAGTTCAGTAGATGCAACTTCACTCAAAGATTCTGGTGGTAATGTTAAGATTCAAGCACAAGCATCTGGGACAATCTTTACTGGTATTACCACTTTAGGTGGAAAAATAACATTTCATAATGCTAGTAGTAATCCATCAAGTCCACAAAATGGTGATACTTATTACAATAGCACAGATAATGCATTAATAACTTATGTTAATGGAGCTTGGTTGGTTGCTGCAGGGGAGGGAAGGATTGTATCCTCTGGTAGCACCGCTGTTTATACAGTTGGTGGGCAAAAATATCTATCTCACACAATAACAAGCAGTGGTATTGTAACTGTTACTGGAAATAATGTTATAGTTGACTATTTACTTGTCGCTGGTGGCGGTGGTGGTGGTTGTCTTGGTGGTGGCGGTGGTGCTGGTGGAGTATTAACTGGAACTGCTAAAAAATTGGAGGTAGGAGATTATAATGTTACAATTGGTGGTGGTGGATTAAATGGTGGTGATGCAGTAACAGGAGCAACTGGTGGTAATACAACTGCATTTGGACTTACAGCATTAGGTGGTGGAGGTGGAGGATCTCACGATGGTGGAAGCGTTTCAGTCTCTGGTACGAATGGTGGTTCAGGTGGTGGTGGATCTGATAATAATAACAGTTATGGTCCTGGTTCTGGAACATCAGGTCAAGGAAATAATGGTGGTAATGGTTCTCCTACTTACCTTGATAACTATAGAGGAGGTGGAGGAGGCGGTGGAGCTGGTGGTGTTGGACTTGCTTATAATGTTTTAGATAACGGAAACCGTGGTAATGGTGGAATAGGTGCACTAAATTCCTATGAAACTGGATCGAATAATTATTATGCTGGTGGCGGTGGTAAATCTGCTTATGGTGGTGCTAGTGATAATAATGCAGGTGATGGTGGTCATGGTGGTGGCGGTGGAGGTAGTCATGCAGGTGGTGGCGGTGGAGGTGCTGGAGATGCAGGTCTTGCAAGTGCAAATAGTAGACAGGGTAGTGCTGGCTCAGTGGGTAGTAGTACCGCTGGTGGAAATGGTGGTGTAAATACTGGTGGTGGTGCTGGTTCTAATGCTTGGCAAAAATCTGGAGGAGCTTCTGGTGGATCTGGAATAATTGTTATAAGATATAAAATTACTTAATTAAAAAAATGGCACATTACGCAAAAGTTGTTGATGGTAAAGTAATAAATGTAATTGTTGCAGAGGCACAATTTTTTGATACATTTGTTGATGACTCACCTGGTGATTGGATACAGACAAGTTATAACACTCACGGTGGGCAACACTTAAATGGTGGCACTCCACTCCGTAAAAACTTCGCAAATATAGGTGGAAATTATGATAGGGTGAATGATGCATTCTACAATAATCAACCTTTTCCAAGTTGGACGTTAAATAATTTATCTTTTATATGGAAACCTCCCTTAACTAGACCAAATGATGGGAAAGCATATTCTTGGAATGAATCTTTGTATCAGTCAGATAATACAAAAGGTTGGGTTGAAGTTACAGACACTTAGAAAATAACCACTTGACATATTCTATAATTACTTCTATAATATTAAAGGCATTAAATTTGATATGAGTTCACAATCAGTTCATTATTACACAAATTTACCATCTAGTATAATTGAAATATTATATCAAGATTTAGTTAATAATTTTGAAAAAGAGATGGGACCTTCTTATTTAAAAGGACAACTTGATTTTGATGAAATAAGGAAATCGAAAAATACTTGGGTGTCATCTGATTACTGGATAACTGGATTTTTGATGCACTATGTACATAAAGCGAATCGAGATAATTTTAAATTTGATATAAGTCATATTGATTATGAAAGTCTCCAATTTGCAAAATATGAAAAGGGTGAATTTTATGATTGGCATACTGATTCATCTATTCAAGATTGTTATATACCTAAAGTAAAACAAATACCAAGCAGGTCAACTCATAATCCAGATTTACATCAAGATTATTTGAATTTAAATACAGAATATATAAGAAAAATATCATTTTCTCTTCAATTGTCACACCCAGATGATTATGAAGGTGGAAATGTTGAATTTATTGATGATCATGATAAAGCATTTATTGCACCTCGTCAGAGAGGTTCACTTATTTTATTCGACTCAAGGACAAAACATAAAGTCCATGAAGTTACGAGAGGTGTAAGAAGATCAATTGTAGGTTGGGTTTTAGGTCCGAGGTGGAAATGATGCAAGAAGACGATATTATTTTTAGAGAATGGCAAAATACAGGCACAAGTTGGACATATAATCAATTTTTTGAAGAAAATGGTTATTTTATTCTTGAAGAATTATATGACCCTCAAAAATTATATCATGAACCACCAAAAGAAAGAGGTGTCATGAAATGGTATGGTAAAAAATTAAAAAATTATCATCATACTGAAGTTGAATCCCAAGTAGAGGGTTCTTTAGCTAGATATTTACATCCTCAATATCACAAAATACATAGTGATATACGTAGAACTCTTGAGAAGTTCATAGGTAGAAAATTATATAATACTTATTATTATGATCGTTTTTATTTTGCTGGACAAGAATTAACTCGCCATGTTGATCGTGATGCTTGTGAAATATCCGTTTCTGTTCATGTAAGTTCAAATATCAATCAAGAATGGCCATTTTTTATAAAAACTCAGGATCGTTACAAGGATTCAACGAAAAGAGAAATAATAGAATATGGTAAAGAAGTATCTATTAATTTAAAACCTGGCGATGGAATTGTTTATAAAGGTTGTGAAAGACCACACTGGAGGAATAGGATGCCAGGTAAACTTCAAAGTTTTTTAGAATCAAAAAATAAAAACACCGAACTTTATTATCATCAAATATTTTTTCACTACGTGCTTCAAGATGGATATAGAGCAAATTTTGCGTTCGATAGATCATAAATAACTAAAAAATTAACTGATGGCAAATATCAAGAAGAATTTTAATTTTCGTAATGGTGTGCAGGTTGATGATGACAATCTGTTGGTAACTTCCACTGGTCTGGTTGGTATTGGAACCACCATTCCAGCAGAAGCTCTTGATGTTCGTGGTGATGTAAACATATCTGGTTTTGCAACAATTACAAAGGCAAATATAGGATTTTTAACGGTCACTACTTTTGAACCAACTGAAATTATTGGAACAGGTGTTAGCATAAAAAGCGGAATCGTTACAGCAAGTGGAACTGGTATTGTAACATTTTTTGGTGACGCAAGATTTTTACAAGGGATGCCCACATCACAGTGGGAAGATATTGATGTTGGTCTTGGATATACAAGTATCTTTAATACTGGTGGTAATGTCGGTATCGCAACAAATGATCCTCGTTTCTCACTTCAAGTTGGAGGAAAAGTTGATGCTGGACAAGAAGGTGTTGGTATCAGTTCTGTAGGAAATATAAGAGCATCAGGTATTGTAACAGCATCATCTTTCGTTGGAGATTTAACAGGTAATATAGTTAGTGCATCCACATTTTCTGGAAATATTGATTTAAATGCTGATATAGATGTTGATGGTCATACTAATTTAGATAATGTTAATATCACAGGTGTTACCACAAGTTCAGGTAATATTGATTTAGACGCTGATTTAGATGTAGATGGGCATACTAATTTAGATAATGTTAGTGTCGCTGGTGTCACTACGTTTACGAGTGAAGCAGTCTTTTCTGGTAATATAGACGTTAACTCTGATATAGATGTAGATGGTCATACAAACTTAGATAATGTGAGTGTCGCTGGAGTATCAACATTTACAGGTCTTGTGGATGCTAATGGTGGTGCAACCATCAAAAATGTTCAGACAGGAGTATCTGGTGATAATGAAATAGATACCGTTTCTGGTAATCTAACAATTGATTCTGCTGGTGGTACAGTTATACTTGATGATCAATTAGAAATTACAGGAATATCAACATTTACGCAAAATGTCGCAGTTGCTGGATTAACCACAACTAAAACTCTTGAAGTCACATCAACATCAACATTTACAGGAGATGTAAGCACTGTTTTTGTTGGTGCATCCTCAACAGTTTTTGCTAATAAACTTGGTGTTGGAACAACAGAAGCACCTGCTACAGATATTCAACTTAGAAAATCTGGTGACGCTGAAATTTTGATTTCAAGTGAGACTGGTACCGCTAGTTTAACTTTAGGTAATAATGTTGATACAACGAATACTCAAAATGGTGAAGTAAGATATGGTGGAAAGGTTGGTATAGACTATAGTAACGACCAGTGTTTAGATATTATCAATTATGGAATCGATAATTTTAATTACTATTTAAGTTCAGCAAACGCAGGTGCAGCAACTGGTGATTTCTTCTGGTTAAAAGGAACAAATACACCATTAATGACATTAACAAATAGTGGTAGTTTAGGTATTGGTATAACGATTCCAACATCGTCTTTACATGTGTTGGGTAATTCCGCTATTTCAGGTGATGGTTCATTTGGTGGTGCTTTAACTATAACAGGACAAATAAATGCAAATGGTGGTTTATTTGGTAATGTAACTGGTGATTTAAATGGAAATATTAATGGAAATATTAATGCCAACGCAGGAATAACAACTCTTAATAATATTTCAATCTCTGGTATTGGAACAGCGGAAGATTTTGTTGTAAATGATTCAATATCAATTGGCGGTAATTATTCGGGTCAAGGATTTAGATTAAATATTAATACAGCTGCTGATAAAAAGGTATTTGTTACATCAACTGGAAGAGTGGGAATTTGTACAAATGACCTTCAAAATAATGATGTGCTTTTAAATGGACAAGTAGCTATAACCACTTCTTTAACAATAGGAAAATTTGCAGCGACATGTGCAGTTGACTTTTCAGATGCTGGAAAAAATTTAAGTTCACCATTTCAAAATCGCATGTTCATGCTACCACCAAAAATTACATCTTCTCAAAGAGATAATTTAGTTGGATTGGTTTCTGGTGCGTTAATATATAATACTAGTGATAATCGATTAGAGTATTATAATGGAAGTGCATGGAGAAAAGTATCTAACACAGCAGTTTAAATATGGTTATTAAGAATCAAGGACCAAGTCCAAATCCAAATCCTTTATCATTTTCAGAAATAGAAGATGAATTTGGTAATAATCCTGGTAGAAGTTTAGGAAGATATAGGGCATCTCATGCAGATTACGAGAATAAGTCCTTTTCTGGTGCTGATAGTGCCATGTTGGGAAATGGTAATATGCCATTAGATGATGGTATACCCACAGGAAGTAATGATCCGATTAGATTTAGTGATTTTTATAGTAAACAATTAAACATCATAATTGATTACTATTCTGGAAGTAATATGAATCGCACAGGGACTGGTGGAGGTAATGATACTAAACAAATAGCGACCCGTAGATATATTAATGAATCCACTGGTCCAGATTCACAAAATAGAGTTAGAGTCGTGGGAGGTTATCGAACTAGACCAAGTGGTAGTGTTAATTCTTCACAGGTTCTGAGTTCACCCAGTGCACAGTGGCAAGGTGGTAAAAAAGTAATCGTACATGTTAATAAAACTTTAGGTTCAGAACCAGGACCAGAAGGAAGAGTTGCCTTAAGAACTGGACAGTGGCCTACTGGTACAGAATTGCAGTTAGACATTGGAGATAGTGGTAGAATATTAGGTGCAGGTGGTAATGGTGGTTCTGGTTCGGGTGGTAATGGTGGTGATGGTGAAGATGGAACTAGTGCTTTAGGTGTTGAATTTGGATGTCATATTAACAAAAGACCTAGCGGGATAATTAGATGTGGATACGGTGGTGGTGGTGGAGGAGCTGGTGGTTCCTCTAACCCAAATAAAAATCCCACAGATTTTGGTCGCGGTGGCGGTGGCGGTGGCGGTGGTGCAGGTTTCCCCGCTGGCACAGGTGGATCAAAAGGACCAGACGGTTTTGGACCAGGTCCAAATCCATTCCCCTCCGAAGGTGGTGATGGATCAGAATTGGGTGAAGGTTTAGGTGGCGACGGTGGTAATTCCTCTGGTGGTGCAGCTGGTGGATCTGGGGGAAATGGTGGAAGTTCAGATAATGTTACAGCAGACAAAGGTGGTGATGGATCTGGTGGAGGTAAGGGTTATGGTCCTGGTGGCACTGGTGGTGATGGTGGTAGTAATGGTTTTGGAATTATTTTCCGAAATTCAACCGTTGATAATGCGACAGACGGTGTAAACGACACACCTAACCCTCAAGGAGGAGACAGTAATTCCCAATCAATTTCGTAATTTTTTTATTGAATGATTATTATTAAAGATGATGTTGTGGATAATATATCTACAATTCAAGATTATCAGCAATTTGTAAGACAAACAAATAAAAATCAACACGAGAAATGGTATTCATGGGATGAAAAACATGAATTACAAAATTTTTGTACCCAATTAATTCATTTGGCGAGTAATATTTTTGATCTATCCAATTGTATTGGTTATGAATTTTGGTGCAACGATAACAAAACACCAAACGGTTGGCATATTGATAAAGATGAGCAAACGAAAATAAAGAAGGGTATAACTAGACTTCCTTTGTGTTCTATGGTATACTACGTATCAGTAGAAAATCTTGTTGGAGGTAAACTACATATTGAGGAAGAAATTATCACACCTAAAACGAATAGATTGATTATTTTTTCACCTGGTAAATATCACTGTGTAGAACCTTTTTTAGGAACTAGAATTACATATTGTATAAATCCTTGGAGTATCAAATTATGATTTCTGATTTTATAAGTGCTATTGATGATGCAGTTTCAGTAGAATATTGTGAGAAGTGGATAAAATATATTGAACATTATATTGAACATGGTTTTATTCATCGAGAATCATATGACTCGTGTAATCGAGATCACCATACAATAAATTTTCATAATGATTTTACATATGATATGTTATCAGGAGATTTATTACCAACTCAATTTCTCCCCGAAATGAAAAAACATGTAAGTAATTATTTGGAACAGTATAGTGTTCTTAAAAAAGAATCGATACTTATGCACGATGTTAAGGCGAAAAAAATCCCCGTGGGTGGTGGATTTCATGAATGGCATTACGAAAATGGAGGATTACAAATGTCTCCTAGAAAACTAGTGGTTCAATTGTATTTAAATACAGTCCATGAGGGTGGTGAGACAGAGTTTTTATATATGAATAAAAGAGTAAAAGCAAAACAAGGTAGATTAATTATTTTTCCCGCTGCTTTTACACATACACACAGGGGTAATCCACCCATAGGTCAAGAAAAATATATTCTTACAACATGGCTTAATAGTCAAAGCATAAATTGGACATGAAAATAATTTTTAAAATACTTGAATATTATCCTGATACAGAGCAAATAGATGTTAAAGTTAGCAAATTACACTCACATAAATCTATAGACGAATCTAGTGTAATTGCATTAAATCTTGATTCTCTAGATTTGACTGATTTTGATTCATTTAAATGTAGTGTAGGAAAAAGAGTATATGGTTATCTAGATAGAATTGAGGAGAAGCAACCAATTCTTGATATTAATAAACCAGATTACGATGAATATGAACTAGATTTTAAAAACCTTATAGGTAAAAAAATATATACACACTGTAGGGATAGGTCAACAGAATTATTAAAAATGAAAAGAGTTAAATTATGATTGAACCAACCCTTTTTAATATTTTTCCTACTACGATATATGCAAATGAAGTTGCTAATCATGAAGTAAATAAAAAATTATTTTTCGATTTGTATGATAAGTACGACTATGAAGAAAATGAAAGGTCTGTAACTGTTAGTGAGGGACAAGTAGACCCTTTAATACATCTAGAACCAACTATGAATCCTGTTTTTGAGGAAATAGTTAAACATATTAAAACTTATGTGCTTGATGTTTTGAAGTATAAAGATATATTCAATTACGCTATTACTAAATCTTGGATTTCTAGAACTAGAAGCACTGCATCAATTCCGTGGCATATTCACTCAACAAGTCATGTTTCATTCGTTTACTATTTACATATACCGCCAAATTCACATAGCACTGTTTTTTTAAATAGACACAATATCAATAGTTTATTTTTAGGTGCAAATAGTGAAAATACGGTTGATGACATGAATATGATACAAGAATATAATAATTTGAATTGTAAAACATTTTTTATTCAACCAGAAGAGGGTACATTAATCCTTTTTCCAAGTAGTTTATCTCATGGAACTCAACACGTAGATGATGATTTTTGTGATGAGAGATTGTCAATCGTTGGTGATGTAAATTTACTTTTGAAAGAAGAGTATTTACTTCACTCTATGGGGTTAATAGATGAGAAATATTGGAAGAAATATAGTTGATAAAATGAGAAGAGTTAAATTATGAATTTTAATCGCTACATAAAAAAATGTGACTCATGGGTTGCTTGTGCTTACGATGGTGAAGAGGGAACTTGTGCGTATGAGTATCCACATGAACGAAAAGTTTTATATCATTATCTATATTATGGGTCAGCCAAAGTTGGAGAACCATTTTCAAATAACTATAGAATCTTAAAAGGTAATGGTGTCTTGCTAAATGTAAAAGATTTATATATGAAACATAATGTTTTTTGTTTTTTAGAAAAAACTTCAATGTGGGGTTTCAATACACTCATAGATGGGGAAGATTGGGATGGTAGATTATTAAATCAGAATTATTTGAAGGTGGAAAAACAATCAGTTTTAGTATGTCTCGATGGCAATCCAATTGTAAATGAAATGGAACTTCGTAAATATGACTACGATGAATTGACAATCGGTAAGGACTATGATATTATGTTAAATAATGGTGTGCTAGCTTTGTTTACAAAAGTATTATGATAACAAAACAAGATATAAAAGATTTATATGAGTGGGCTAAAGTTACTAAGTTTCCCCTATACAAATTAAATAATCCAAAACCATATTCTAACAATCTAATTGATTATAGTTGGAATAAATTAGTAAACAGAAAAAATAGAACCTTAATTCGTAAAAAATTCATGAATGAAAAAATAATAAAGATTCATGAGAACCACGAGATTTTGTGGTCTGCGATTGGTGTATTTTACGCAGGTACTAAAGTTGAAAAGCATAAAGATCCAGACATTTTTAGTGAACCATATAAAAGAATTCAAATACCTATTAAGATACCTGATGAAGAAAAATGTTATATGGTATGGGAGGATGGTAGTAAAACTTACTGGAAAGAGGGAGAACCACAACTGCACTATGTAATGGATTTAGTTCATGAAGGACATAATTACTCTGATGAAGAAATGATATTTTTGATGTTAGATATAAAAAAATCAACTGAAGTTAAATTATGATGCTATTCCCCCTTGCACAGGGGATTTTATTATGCTATAATTAGGATACAAGAATGATTTTTAATGGTTAAATTATATCAAGGTGATTGTTTATTCTTGATGGATAATATTGAAGATGAATCAATTGATTTGATTCTTTGTGATTTACCATATGGAACTACTGATAGAAAGGGAATCGAGAATAAGAATAGTAATCGAGTTTTAGAGTGGGATACTGTTATTCCACTAGACAAATTATGGAAACAATATCGTAGAATATTAAAACCAAGAGGATGCGTTGTTCTTACAGCAGACCAACCATTTACAAGTCAATTAGTTATGAGTAACTTGGAATGGTTTAAGTATGAATGGATATGGAAGAAAAAGAAAACAACAGGTTTTCTTCATGCAAATGCAAGACCCATGAAAGAAACTGAGGATATTGTTGTATTTTCTCCTTTAGGTGCAAGTGGAGCTTCGGTGAAGGCGAATAAAAATATGAAATATAATCCACAAGGACTCATCGAAAAAAACGTAAAGAAAAAAAATAAAGCAAGTCGTTTGGGAAAATTTTTACATCAACCAGAACACATGGGAAAGGGTAACAAATTACTACATGAAACTGAATATGAGCAGAAATTTACTAATTATCCTTCAGAAATTATTGAATTTGGATTAGATAAAAACACCATTCATCCTACACAGAAACCAATTGCTCTGATGGAGTATCTTATTAGAACTTACACAGATGAGAACGATACTGTTTTAGACAATTGCATGGGGTCAGGAACAACTGGTGTTGCTTGCATTAATACAAATAGAAATTTTATAGGTATAGAACTGAACGAAAATTATTTTAATGAAGCATCGAATAGAATATTGACAGATGAGAAAGTGTCACATCAATCAACAAATCCACTTGAAGCTTTGTTATAATAATTATATCGAAAGGAAATTATGCAACTAAGACCACATCAAGAGCAAGCACTACAAGTGATGGCAGACAACGACTTAGGACAAGTTATTGTTCCTACTGGTGGTGGCAAGACTATGTGTATGATATACGATGTCATTCGTGAGTTTTCAGAGAATGGTTGGAAGACTATGGTTGTGGTTGCACCTCGCATACTTCTTGCAGAGCAGTTAGGTAGAGAGTTTATGGAGATAATTGATAAAGAATATACATCTGTATCTGTAATGCACGTTCATAGTGGCAAAATTAAAGGTATGTTTAGTAGCACCAACCCCCTTGAGATACAAGGATTTGTAGAGAGTTGTCAAGGTCGTAAGATACTATTTACAACATATCATTCTCTTCACAGAATACAGGAAAGTGGTGTAAATGTTGATACTATTTACTTTGATGAAGCACATAACTCAGTACAGAAAAACTTTTTCCCTGCGACTGAATACTTTTCTTTATATGCACATCGTTGTTTCTTCTTTACTGCAACACCAAAACATAGTCGCACACCTTTCAAAGCGGGTATGAATGATGTTGATGTATATGGTTCAGTTATATGCCAAATCCCTGCA
>MDTG01002217.1_pt1 | contig 11509 bp, 11 predicted proteins | sample 811421 | NCBI WGS metagenome assembly MDTG01 (sample SAMN05326645, study PRJNA326480) | marine metagenome | isolation source: seawater | place: Pacific Ocean: South East | collected 2011
TCTAGAGTGAATTTGGGCGTTTTAATATCGTGTCGCTTAAGCTGTTCTTCCAATGAAATATCCATAATTATATAAATAAATTGTATTTTTTAAATAGATTTAGATAACGCACGTTAAATATTTTATTTATTTATGTAAATAATAATAATTATGCTAAAACTTTTAGGGTACTTTTCTTTACTTTTTGGAGGAACTATAGCTCAGTTTAACCCAATCAGAGATCCAGCCTTGACTATCGCTACACCAATACCCACAATTGGACCTATTGGTCCTGTAAATACAATTGGAACGATACGGCCTATACGGACTATAGCTCCAATAATAACGAGTAGCACAAGTAGCACTACTAGCACTAGCAGCACGAGCGGTACTATTAGTACAAGCAGCACTAGCAGTGAATCGGCTTTATCTACTCCCACCACAGCCCCTCAAAACAATACCGAGAGGGGAGAAGAAACAACGGATTTGACTCTTGTCTACGCATTGGTCCCAAGCGGAGTTTTATTATTCTTACTATGCTTCGCAATTTGTATAGTTAAAAGAAAAAAAAGAAAAAAAAAAGATAATGTAGTGAATATTGATTTGAATATTAAAAATAATATCATAAATAGACAACAATCAGCCGAGAGTAATGGTAGATTTTCAGACCACTTATACGAGGAAGTAGACTATGAAGCTCGATATGAGATGCCTACTATAGGTGGTGATACAACTTACGTAAATGATGGCGAATACGGTAAACAGGTGACTACTATCGTATAATAATTGTTAAAAAAATATTTTTTGTTTTTAATGAAATATCTAGTAACGAATATCTGTTACGCGCGGACTGGCTCTAATTATTTTACTAAGCTTATTGAAACCTCTTTTAATAACATAAACGCCCACTACGAGCTATTTAACAGACAAAAATGCCATCTCAACACCGATTATTTAGAAAAGGCAACCGAAATTTTCAAAACAACCGATTTAAAAACGGAGGCACATAAAAATCCCCAGGAATTTTTGGAAAAAATGATTGACATGTCAAGTGAAGATATAATCTCCCACAAACTATTTCCGGAGCATTTAGATTTGTCCGAAGTTTTTAAAATCATTGATCGGTCCGCTTTTATTTTTATACTAAAACGGAATTTCATCGATGTTTACATATCCAAAAAAAAGGCCCTTCTCCTAGCGGAGTCTCACGATAATCCTTGGATTAACCTTGACACTACCAACGTTAAAATAGTCTTCGATAAAGAGGAATTTAAGGAAATGGAAACTAGATTTAACGACTGGTACATCAAAGTCGTGAATTACTTGATTTTAAACGATATTAAATTTCAAATAGTAGAGTACGACAGCTTTCATAGTCTTGATGTACACAAGCAACAGATACTAATAAGGGATAACCTGTGTAAAACTATCCCAGTAGAATTATTAGATATAAGTGATGACGCCGAAATATTACAAAAACAGGATAAATCTCTCGATTTCAAAACAAAAGTTAGTAATTATGGCGAATTTATGGATTTTATGGTAAACGAATATTTACAAGTCTAATTACTTAAATAAAAATCGCTTATATTGTAAATATGGATAATGATGAAATAATAAAAACAAATTTAAAAGCCTTGGCTGGAAAGATTTACACATTTAACCCGGGTATAGAACCAAATAAAACCCACAATCTTTACTATGGAAGCAATCTATGTGCGACTGGCTTTAGTAAATACGACATGAGTGCCATGGCGGATATTGCCTGCGAAAAATACATTGTGGAAAACAAACTGATTCGTCGTGAGGGTGATGCTAGAAGTGTCGAAATTCGGTTTGAATTTTCCGATTTTTTCCTTATTATTAATCGACAATGCCAGGTGTATCCAAATAACAATGTAGGGAGAACACTATTAGTACTACCAAAATCTAGATACATAAATGGATTTACACGATTCAGCTTTTACGACACTATTATCAATTTTTACCATAAATACATAAACGAAGAGTATACTTATAAAGTAGATTACCCAATTGAAATTCTCAGTGATAAAGTTTTTGATTTTAAAAACCAAAAATACTATCCCCTAGTGAAATTTTTCTATAAGGGAAAAGTATACGCAGACTGTCTTTACCCTAAATTTTATAGAGTTATACGAAACAACCGCTTTTCACTCGATAAAGCGGAATTTATAAACGACATAAAAAATATGATTTTCACACTTGGGTTTGAGATATACGCCGATATGAAGCTGATAAGTATAGAAGTTAAATATAACAGTAAGGAAATATTAAATGTCGAACTAAGCGAACCAGTAGATATATTAGGAATTCACTTTAATCATTATTACTATGATGGAGAAGACTTTTTATTAGGTAAATACAATTTCTACTCATCGCATCAATTTGAAAAAGAGATTTTGCGACAGATTTACAATTACTACACCAATAATATATGCTTCAACTGCGAATATCTTTTGAATAAATTGAAACATAGAAATATTCATAAACAAATAATCCGGAAAATTATCTATATGAAACCAGCCGTAAAAATGTTTATTATGGCGGTGATGTATGGAAATAGAACGGATAGGCGGGAGTATCCACTGTTAAATACGCTAGTTGTCAGAAAAATATTAGAGGAGTATTATTGAAATTGATTTTTTTAAAACTTTTTTTTTATAATTATTCCTTATTCCGTATTGAAATGTTTGTTAAAATTCCCCATCACTTAGGACAAGAAATTAAGGACTTGGAACACATTGATATGGAAGACGAAATTAATTGGCATTGGGAAAGAATACCCCATAAGCTTATATCATACATATTCTATATTAAACACCGAGACCCATTACTTTCTTGTTTATTGTATTTTTACGAGTGTGGGTCATTCTCTATGCGGTACATTAATCCAAATCGACCCGATTGTATGGAAAATTTAGCATTGAAATTAGATAACTACGAGCTATTTAGTATCTCTCAAGCAGATAGAGATAAATATACGTATGCTAGACCATTCCAACCGCAGTTTTTAGAAAATCCATACGATTTCATCAAAGGGGCAATTCAGAGGCTTTATAGAGATTCAACCGATTGCGAAATCTTTATTTGTAATTGGACTAGAGAAAATATCAAATCACAATCATTAAAACCCAAAAGTGTTTACAAGAAAATATCATATGATATCGAAGGCTATTTTACACAATTAAAAGATTATAGTGTTATACCACAGGGCTGGAAACTCATGACCCAAAAAGAAATATTCGACTATAACATAAATTTTAAGGAAATATACACTCCCGGTTTAAGAATGTATACTGATGGTAGTAAAGTAACCAATGAGAATCCATGTGGAAATATATACACAGATTTAAAAAGTATACAGCCACAGTATAAATCAATAGTATCATCCGGATACGGTAAAATACATAGAGAAAATCAGTATCTAGAACAAATTAGTTTAAAAGAGCGGGTAAAGCAGCGCGATAATCTAGTAATGCTCCATCTTATTTTTAAAAAGCTAAAAAGTATGAGTCTTGAAATGCTTATTCTATGTCAAATGATGCCAGTGCCAAAATATACAATAGGCTCAGTTGTGTTGGATTTTAAAGCTCAATATAGAACTGAAAAACCACTATTAATTAAAGATATTTATATGTACCTTGACCTAAACTATAGTTGGAATATCAAATATCTCTGTGCGGATTTAAACGATATCAAAAACGGTGCGGAAGTATTAAATCTCACATACTATAAGCAAAAAAAATTGGAACCCATAGATTTCTCATATATGTACGATGTATACGATAAAATTCAAACGAAAGATTTAAAATTTAAAAAGCTTAATAGTCTTTTTCAAGGTGATGTTGCCATAATTGAACGGAATCGAAAGGCCGATAACTGTAGAAAATGCCATTACAGATTTCGTGATAAATCAAACAAAAATCTGTGTAAAAAACCATGGTGCCCTGGTCCACAAAAATTTATACTCAAGAAAATTATACCGGATACACCAGTAATTAAAGTAGTTGATATGAAACTAGACCGAGTTCACTCGTATACTTTTAGAATTTATAACAAGAAGCTTTACAAAAACTTACTGGAACCCGAGGCGCTTCATTATATACTAAAAAGTAGAAGGGACAATGTCAAAATCAAATGGCAATATACACGGGATTTCTAAAAGAAAATATTAATTTATATTATAAATGTTAACATTTAACCAGTTAGTAAATAAGTTGAAAAATAAAGATATATATTTACTTGTTGGAAATGGTACCAAAAATCAATTTAGATATTTGTCAGAACTCAAAACAGTATTGACAAAAATATTATCGAATATACCTACAAATGCGGTATTTTTGTATTTTGGGGACACTCCAAATAAAAGTAAGCCTGATGTAGGATACGCATTTAAATTAATTTCAACTATGAGAAAGGATATTAGTTTTTATATGATACAAATAAAAGAGGCTCAATCTTGGGGCTTTCCAAAATTCGTTAAAGATGTATATTGGCACAATGATTATACAAAAAAATGTAAATGGGGTGGTATTGATAATGGAAAACCGTGTTCAAACACAAAAAAATGGATCAGTTTACATAGATATACTAAAATCAAAAAAGGGTTTGTTTTGGGTGGTGGAAGCGTCACACTAGATGAAATAGCACTATTTAAAAAACTTAATATTGAATATGAATATTATCCTATAGAAAGACGTTATTTAGGAGATGGTAAAACAAAGGTTAAAAATACTGATTCAAAAAAAGAAAGAATAGGAATTACTTATAGGGAATGAATTCTAATATTTTATTTATTACTTAATATTAATGAGTGAAATAAAACCAAATCCCTGTACTGACAATTTAAGCGATTTAGAATACTTGGAGCATATGATACCCCACCACCAAGTAGCTATCGATATGTCAGAGCTTTTAATCCCCCATACATCAAATCCAGTGATACTTCATTTATGTAGAGATATTATCAGAAAACAAAAATACGAAATTTGGGAAATGAATCTTATGAAGGAAAAAATTTCACAAACCTTATTTGTAAAAAAGAAAGGAGAGGTAGATGATGCTGAGACTAAGTTAGGATTTTATGAGCCAATTAAATCTAGTTCAGGGGACGGTCCATGTGACCCACTTTTTTTTAAACCTGATGACCACGCGAAACATATGGAGCATATGGAAATTAATGACAAAAGCTATCTTGAGCATATGATACCACACCATCAAGTGGCAATTGATATGAGTAGAAGGCTTCTTAATTACACAAATCACTCATATTTACTTTATTTTGCTAGAAAATTAATTATAGACCAGCAAGCCGAAATTTACCACATGAATAACTTATTAAATAAAGGGAATTATAACTATAAAAGTCCATTACTTACTTTTAAATTAAATTCCGAATAATTTTTTTTATTGTTATAAATTATATGCCAAGATTGAAAAAAAAAACGAAAAGGAAATTTAAAAGGGGTGGTTCTAGTAGAAGTACGCCTAAATCTCCAAAATCTCCAAGTGTATCTACTCCTAAAAGAAAATCAAAAAAATCTAAAAAACGACCATCTCCAATAAAAACAGCAGATGCTGTTATTAAAGATTTAAAAGATATTAAATATGAGATCTCAACAAAACTAGACAGTATGAAATGTAAAGACATACTAGAGTTATATAAAGATATTGGCACATTAGATAATTTAACAACAACTAGTGTTACTATAACACCTAAGTTTTTTAAAGATAATTCACCACCTGGAACAAAAGTGAACCCAGATGATGTAGATAAATTAAATGCTCGAAAAATTTTAAAAATAAATAAGATAAAAATTGGAAGTGAAGAAAAAGAACCTGATAACCTATATTTTTTTAAATCATCCGGGTCTTCTAGACCTGGAGATAATATTGAAGGCATATATTTCCCACTTAATTACTTACCATCTGTTGATAATCCAGACAAAACTTATTTATTTGAATTAGAATCAAACGGTATAAGAATTAAAAAACCCGAAGATTACTATAAATCTATCTTCATACAAATTAGTTTAGAGGGTTACTTATCTGACAAAGAAAATCATGACGCATTAAAAAACCAGTTATTAAAATATGGTCGGTTTATAAATGAAGAAAATGCTCTAATTTCAAAGTATTTGACAAACAAAGATTCAATTTGCAAATAAATCAAGCTTTAATTCCTCTGGATACCACTCTATTTTTTCTTTACCCAAGGATTCAAGGTACTCATTGGTTCTCGTAAAATGTTCGTTATTAAACCACTTTCCTCGTACTGCGCTTAATGGCGATGGATGACACGACATAAAAATGTGGTGGAACGCTATGGCCTTTTTCTTTACTTCCATATCGCCGTCCATATCTTTTAAAACTTTCATAGCATTGTTTCCCCATAAAAGGAGTACAATTGAATTTTTTCTTTTTCGATTTGTTAGAAGTATCTCCTTGATTAAATGTGGTGTAAACTTGTTCCATATTTTTTGATGAGAATTTGCCTGTGAATCACGCACAGTAAGCGTTCGATTAATAAGTAGGACACCTTGCTTAGCCAAATATGTTAGGTCGCCGTTTTTAATCGGTCTTATTTGCGTATATTCAATCTGAATTTTTTTTAGTATATTTCGGAGAGAAGGTGGTATTTTGACTCCCTCTTCTACCGAAAAAGCTAGTCCGTTTGCTTGTCCCTTTTGGTGATATGGATCCTGACCTATTATTATCACTTTTAAATCGGCTTGATTAAAGTGGTTAAATGCCGAAAAAACTTTTTCAACTGGAGGATAAATACTAGTAATACCGTTATACTTGGTGTATTCGCCCTTTAATTGAAGGGCTATATCCGGGTACTCACTAAGCACACGGGTTATAAGTGGCTTCCAATCTGTTTTAATTTCTCTCAAGGCACCTTCGAGCATTTTAAATAATAATTAGTAAAATTAATATCACCCTAAAACGTATTTAATAAAATTTAATTAAATTGAATTAACAAGTAAAAATTATCATTAAGTACAAGTGCCTTATTACATTATGCTAAACACACTTAAATTTTTTAACAGAGTTAAGAGACTTGACACCGTATGCGAAGGTTCTAAGACGCAGATGTCCGCCGAACTTCATGAGCAGGCAGTCTTGAATATATTCACGAGCTGTGGTGTTAAGCCGTTCCTACCCGCTGGCGATGATGGAAAAGCAAACAGCCATAAGTTCCGCGAATGGTTTAAAGAGGCAACTGGTGGCTTTATCGATTTCAAAAAAGACTATAAAAGCAGCTACACTATTGTCTCGGCAAAGCATCCAGTTAATAATTATATAACCACAAAAACTCCATGGGTAGTCCATCAGCCAAATGGAAGTCAAAACTTTCCCGATATGATTGTATTTAAAGTAGTTGAAAATAGGGTAAATATGCTATATATCGAGTGTAAATCTAGGAAGCCATCTTTCAATAACAATCCTCCAAAAAAGAATAGTAATTGTATTTACATCTGTGGGAATATGGTATATAATGGATACTTTCTCCGTTCTCATGAAAATATAGCTATTTACAATGGATTCCTTTCCGAATATAAGAGGCTAATTGAACGATACCGGGAAATAGAGGGGTACGATATGGTTCCAGTATTTTATAAGAAAAATGAATTCAAGACATTTCCGCCACCATTTTTCACTGGAAAAGAACAATTTAACCATAAACTTAATTGGGCCCTAATTAAAAATATTCTAGAATAATATATGTTTCACTTTGATGCTGATTTACGACAAGGATTAATTTTCGGTACGCATTCTGGGATTATCACTACAGCAGGTATACTTTCAGGGATAATTCAAGCAAAAGTTAGCCCACTGATAATAATTGTCACAATCGTGTCTCTTGCTATATCTGATGGACTATCTGAGGCATACGGACTGTTTATCTCTAAAAAGGTAGAGGAGCCAAAAGATAAAAGTGTCGGTCCTGCTAAGTCATTTCTAGGATTACTTTTCACTAAAGTATTAGTGGTATTAAGTTTCCTTATACCATTTTTGTTTTCACAGAAACTGACTTATTTTAAAAATATGAGCTGGCCTATATTATGGAGTATACTAGTATTAACTATTATAGACTATTATTCTAGTAAGTTAAGAAAAGAAAAATTGGGACCATATTTAGTAAAACATTATTTACTCTTAGCTGTTACGGTTGGTCTTAATATATTTTTTGGTAAAATAATTGCTGGATTATAATCTATCCCACCAGTGTTTCTACAATTTGTTTAATAAGCGGAGGTGGAACGGCATTTCCAATTTGAACTGTTTTTTGTTTTAAGTTTCCAGCTATTTGATATTCGGCTGGGAATCCCTGAATCTGTTTTTGTTCGTCAACCGTGAGGCTTCGGATAAAATCCCCTTTACTATTTCGCATCGCTACAAAAAGACGCGGCTGGTGATCGTAGGAGCAAATCAAGGTTTTACATGGGGCTCGGAGATTCAGAATTTCACAGTGAACTGGCGACACGCGCTTTGAATACGACATCAATGTAGTAAATGTTTTACCGTTGTATGTAAGTCTATCCTCAGGTGGTTCCATTTTGGAAATGAGATACGGGTGGGCTCCGGATGCCTCTTCTTGATTACTTAAATCCGTGACAATAGAGTGCTCTTCAACACCGAGCTCTTGAAAATATCCACTAGGTACTTTATACGTACCCTCCATTGAAAACTTGATAATAGGCTCTATTGTCGGTACTATATCTAATTCAGTTGGAAATTTTAGCTCCTTACCTTCTAGCCGTGTGCCAATAATAATCAATCGTTCACGCTTCTGAGGAACACCAAAGTTTGATACTTTAAATAGTCTAAACATTGTTCTGTATCCAATATTTGTGAATTCCCGCTGAATGACGTCCAAAAAGTATTCGTCGTCCACTGTTTTTCTTTTTAATAGTCCCTTTACGTTTTCACCGATTATGTATTTGGGTTTTATTAGCTTTGTGGCACGAACAAATTCTCTGAAAAGCGTGTTTCGTGGGTCGCTCGGCAACTTTTTTCCAGCATTGGAAAATCCTTGACAGGGGAATCCAGCGAATATCAAATCAGTAATTTCACTAAAGGCTTCGAGCTCTGAGTCAGTGGTTTCCAATATATTGCCATTCCCTATCAAGCTACAATTCTGAAAATTCATGGCATGCGTTTCACGGAAAATTGAGTCCTTTTCCGAATACCCCTTTAGGGAAAATCCAGCATCCACTAGACCAAGTGAGTCTCCACCCATTCCCGAAAAGAGGCTAATCGCATTCGGCTTAACCTTAATAGGCATAATAAATATTCTTTGTTTTTAATTTTTAAGTTTCAATCAATTTAAAAATAAAATTGATAATACGGATTATATTTTCAAAATAAGAAATTTAATGGATAATATCTACTTAAAATCTAATGAAGACTGGTTAAATAAACTAAAATATGGTTATGTTCTTGGGGATCATAATAATTTAGTGAACCGATTACGCGACTCTATTGATGAGCATTCAGAACTTTCCATATTCACTGCGATTTATCAATTTGAAAAAACTGCTAAATACGACTTACCATATAAACAAATAGATAAAATATTCTCTATTTGGGCTAATAATGAAAATGAAATTAATAGTTTTGAAAAAAAATTTGATATTAAACTACCTCTACTAAAAAGCCTTAATAATTATCTAGTTAAATCAAAAAGTAAACTGACCAATGAATTCATTAAAAGTAATGGAATTAGTTTATTAAAGAGAATAATTAGGGAAGAGTTTCCACTTCTTGGAATAGAATTAGTAAAGGAATTTTCTATAAGTGAACTAGACAAAATAAATACAGAAACAAGAGAGAATGTTAATCAATCTGAAACTGATTCAATTGAAGCATATCATGATTGCGATAGTGATTATGATACATCATCTGAAAGTTCTGAAAACAAGGAAACTTATAATTGGTTAGAACGAGATTATCAAAAAGAAATCATATCATACGTCATTGATTATCTACTGAATAAAAAACGTATCTATATTGAGCTTGCAACCGGTGGTGGTAAAAGTTACATTATCTACAAAATTATTTCACAACTAATGCCAATGGCTGTAGTGGTATTTTCACCACGGATAAACATTAATCAGCAAAACACTTGCGATAAATATTTATCTATCCTTAACCATCAATATCTTGTATATAACTATTCTTTAGACACTGATTTCTCCGATTTTAGGAAAAGATGTATTCGTCAAAATAAAAAGATGCTTATTGTAGCATGTCCTCAAGGATCACATAAAAAGGTTACTGGGTTTATCAGAGATTGTGATATTGATAATGTATTTATCTGGTTCGATGAAGCTCACCATACTATTGAGAAATGGGATGAAAAGATTGAAAGTGATAAGTCAATTAAATATTTGCTAAATGATACAGAATCAATTAAGCATCGGGTTTTCACATCAGCTTCTCCAGACAAAAAGCACGTTGAAAAACATTCTCGAATTTTTGGAGAGCTTTATTCTCCTATTAAGGTTAAGGAGTTGATTGGCCTGGGGTGGTTGTGTCAAATTATTCCCCATATATTCAGCATTAACAAAAGCGATGTAGACATTTGTAACTACAATATTTCACATTTCAATAAATTTAAATGTAACTACGGATTTAGTTTTCATAATTTAAGAGATAGTGCATTTAATCTATTTAAACAACATTATGAACTTTATAAAAATGGAGGCACATCAGTTAAACCATTTCTTCTAGTAGGTTATGATTATCAAAATCCTGAATTAGAAAATATTAGACTTAATTATGATTTTCGCTCAATTGGATGCTACGAGCATAGTAAAAATAGTATGGGTTATGTAGTTCAGCAATATTCAATGGGATATGATTTCAAGGAAATAGACTATATTATTTTTAGCGATCCTAAAATGTGTTACGCTGACATCATCCAGTGTATAGGAAGAGGAATAAGACCAGACGGGTTGGGTGAAATAGGGAAAAATCTCTCGAAGAAACTATCGGTAATGCTTCCAGTATACATTGAAAGTGAACTTGATACTAATTTTAATAGAATAGAGGGTGTATTACGTTATTTGGTCTATGATATTGAGTATACATTTGAAGACATAGATATGGATTTCTCCTATAGTGGTGGAGAAAAAACAAAGTTAAAGGAAAAATACGATGGAAAAGAAAATATGAAAGCCATTTTACTAGATTTACTGCGTGGTGGGAAGTATTCTACATGGAAACCAAAGGATTTTATTACTTTAATGAAAAATAATAATATTCACGATAGAGAAAATGCATATAGTGTCTTTATTGAAAAGAGACCTGAGCTTAATCTTCCTGAAGATCCGTACAGATGTTTCCCCGATTTTACTTGGGAAAAAACTTACACTGAAAGTCCATACTATTCAAAAGAAGATTGTAAAAAAAAAATAGCCCAAATTAAGGATAATGATGAAGATTTAGATTTGGATGAAGAGGATGAACCAGAATTGTATTTGAATTCTATTGACCCTAA
>MDTG01114213.1_pt1 | contig 11509 bp, 11 predicted proteins | sample 811421 | NCBI WGS metagenome assembly MDTG01 (sample SAMN05326645, study PRJNA326480) | marine metagenome | isolation source: seawater | place: Pacific Ocean: South East | collected 2011
GTGCTAAATTAAGATCTTAATGGACATCATTAATAATATTAGAAATTTTGCAATTATTGCACATATTGATCATGGGAAATCTACTATTGCAGATAGAATTATTCATAAATGTGGAGGGTTAACCGACAGAGAAATGAAAGCTCAAGTGCTAGACTCAATGGATATAGAGCGTGAAAGAGGAATAACAATCAAAGCTCAAACTGTTAAATTAAACTATAAATCAAAAAATGGTAAAGAATATATTTTAAACATCATTGATACACCTGGGCACGTAGATTTTAGTTATGAGGTAAGTAGATCATTATATGCTTGTGAAGGTTCTATACTTATTGTTGATAGCACTCAAGGAGTTGAAGCACAAACACTTGCAAATGTTTACCAAGCTCTTGATATGAATCATGAGATTATACCAATATTAAATAAAATTGATCTTCCAGCTTCTGATTTGAACAGAACAACAAAACAAATAGAAGATGTAATTGGAATTGAAACTACTAATGCAATTCCATGTTCTGGAAAAACTGGAGAAGGAATAGATGATATTTTAGAAGCCATTGTAAATAATCTTCCTTCGCCTAAAGGAAGTAAAAATAATACTCTTAAATGTTTGTTAGTAGATAGTTGGTACGATACCTATCTTGGTGTTGTTACATTGGTAAGAGTTATTGATGGTAAAATTTCTAAAAACATGAAGATAAAAATGATGTCAACCAATCAAGATTATATTGTTGAGAAAGTAGGTGTTTTTACACCAAAACAAAAAGATATATTAGAATTAAATGCTGGAGAAATTGGATTTATAATTACTGGTATTAAAAATCTTTCAGATACTAAAGTAGGTGACACAATTTGCGATGCAAATAATCCATTAGAGAAAGCTTTACCTGGTTTTAAACCTAGTAAGCCAGTAGTTTTTTGTGGTTTATTTCCAGTTGATAGTTCTGATTATCAAAAATTAAAAGACGGATTAGCAAAACTCCAATTAAACGATGCAAGCTTTTCTTATGAAGCAGAATCATCCTCGGCTCTTGGTTTAGGATTCAGATGTGGTTTTTTAGGACTTCTACATCTAGAGATCATTACAGAAAGATTAGAAAGAGAATTTGATATAAATCTAATCACTACAACGCCAGGAGTAGTTTATAAAATTTATTTAAATAATGAAAAAATTTTAGAATTACAAAATCCTTCAAGCCTACCCGACCCCACATTAATAAAATTAATAGAGGAGCCATGGATTAAAGCTACAATCATTACTCCAGATGAATTTCTTGGACCCATAATTAAACTCTGCCAAAATAAAAGAGGTATTCAAACCAATTTAAGTTACTCAGGGAATCGAGCAGTTTTAAATTATGAAATACCTTTAAATGAAGTTGTTTTTGATTTTAATGATAGACTAAAATCAATGACTAGCGGATATGCAAGTTTTGATTATGAAATATTGGGTCACAAAGAGGGAGATTTAGTAAAACTTTCAATACTTGTAAACACCGAGCCAGTTGATGCTTTAGCAATGATGGTACATAAAGATTTTGCTCAAAGTATTGGTAGAGAAGTATGTGAAAAATTAAAAGATTTAATACCAAGACATAATTTTATGATACCTATCCAAGCGGCAATTGGAGGAAAAATAATTGCCAGAGAAACTATCAAAGGGTTTAAAAAAGATGTTTTGACAAAAATTCATGGAGGTGGCGCATTGGACAGAAAAAGAAAATTGTTAGAAAAACAAAAAAAAGGAAAAGCAAGAGCTAAACAATTTGGAAAAGTTGAAATACCTCAAGAGGCTTTTATTGGTGTATTAAAAATTAATAAAGACTAATCTATGAAAATTATTGATTGTTTTATTTATAATAATGAAGACTTAATTCTTGAATTAAGGTTAAATTCATTAAATCAATATATCGACAAATTTATAATTGTCGAAGCAAAATTTAACCACAGCGGGACTGAAAAAACTAAATATAATTTTAATATTAATAAATTTAAAAACTTTTCAAACAAAATTGATTATTTAAAAATAGACAATTTTCCAGCCAATATATCTGATTGGGAAAGAGAAAATTATCATAGAAATTATATTTCAAATGCTTTTGCAAATTTTGATCAGGACGATTATGTTATTATTTCAGATATTGATGAAATACCAAATTTAAAATATTTGGATGAAATACTTAAGTTAAATAGAAAATACACTGCTTTCAAACAAAATATGTTTTACTACAAATTCAATTTATTGAATTTGACTGAAAAAATTTGGTATGGATCAAAAATGTGTAAGCTAAAATATTTAAAGAGTCCACAATGGATAAGAAATCAAAAAGTTAAAAATTATTCTTTTTTTAGAATTGATAAAATAAATTGGAATATTGTTGAAGATGGTGGTTGGCACTTTTCAAATATAATGACTCCTGAAGAAATTAGTGAAAAAATTAAATCTTTTGCTCATTCCGAATATAATAAACCTGAATTTACTAACATAGATTTAATAAAGCAAAAAATTGAGGCTAAAAAAGATATCTTTAATAGAAATTTTGAATTTATAAAAATTAATAATAATAAATTGCCAAAATATATCGAAGAAAATAAAAATAAATTCTCACAATTTTTGTTGTAAAAAGGGTGTAAATTAATATGAACGTTGCAATTATTGGTTCTAATTTTGCTTTAAGAGGGTATTTGCCTGCGTTAATCGATACAAAAAAATATAAAGTTAAAATTATATGCAGTAGAAATATAAAAAAAATTAATAAAAATAAATTTCAAATTAGAAATATAATTTTAGAAAATAACTGGAAAAAAGTTTTTAAAAAAAAGATTAATTTAATAATTTTGGCAGTCCCACCCAAACTTCAAGAAAAGATTATTAAATATAATTTTAGATATAAAAAAAAAATTATATTTGAGAAACCAATAAGTCAACAATATACAAAGTCGGAAAAAATTGTTAAATTATTAAAAGAAAAGAAAATTAAGTCAGAGATAAATTTAACTTATTTAAATCATGATTTATTTAATAAGTTAAAGTTATTAATTTTAAGAAAAAAACTTGGTAGAGTCAAAAGATATAGTGTGGTTTGGAGTTTTAAAGGTATAGATTTTAATAATAGAATTAAAACTTGGAAAACAGATGAAAAACAAGGAGGTGGTATAAAAAATATTTTTTTGACCCATGTATTTTCTTATTGTGAGTTTTTATTTGGTTCTAATAGAATAATAAAATCAAAAATAAAATATTCAAAATTTAAAGGCTTAAAATATAAAAAATTTATTTCATCTGATGTAAATAATCCTGATAATATCTATGGAAAAATTTCAGTTTTTAATAAAAAAACTGGTTTTCAAAACCATAAAATTTCAATTTGGTTCGAAAAAGGCTACATTAAGCTATTTACTAAATCAAAAGATTGGACTAAAGACTTCATCTTAAAAATTCATAGTAAAAATAAAATTACAACAATTAAAAGTAAAAACAAATTTAAAGATGGAAGATCTCAGCAAATTTACAATATGTTAATGAACTTTAAAAAAAAACAAAGTTATAAGAATTTAAACTTTTGTTTAAATGCTGAAAAAATAAATAGTAGAATTAATTGATATGGAAAAACATAATTTTTCGACAGGAAAAATAAAAAATTGTCAAATTTGTAACTCGGATGATTTAATTAATGTGATGAGCTTGGGCGATCAACCACTTGCAAACTCATTGATAAAAAATTTAGATGATGAAAGTAAAGTTAAAAAATATCCAATAAATATCGTCAGATGTGGCAACTGTACACTTTTACAAATTGATTACATAGTTGATCAACAAGAAGTTTACCATTTAGACTATCCTTATTTGCCAGGGATAACAAAGACTGTAGATGATGAACAAAAAGAACTTTGTGATTATCTAATCAAAAAATTGAATTTAGAAAAAAATGATTTAGTAGTTGATATTGGTAGCAATGATGGAAGCTTGTTAAAGCATTTTAAGTTGTATGGTTTAAATACAGTTGGAGTAGAGCCAACTAATATTGCAAAAATTGCAAATGATAATGGAATTAATACCGTGCAAACTTTTTTTAATGAAGAAACTTCTAAAAATATAATAAATAATCAAGGTAAAGCTAAATTAATAACTAGCACAAATGTATTTGCACATATGTCAACACTTGGTGATGTTATGGATGGAATTGTGACTTTGCTTGATGAGGATGGTTATTTTTGTTTTGAAAACCATTATATAATGGAGATATTAAAAAAAGTTCAATATGACACTTTCTACCATGAACATTTAAGAACTTACTCATTAATTTCTTTAATTAAACTTTTTGAAATGTATGATCTAAATTTATTTCATGCTCAAAATGTAACAAGATATGGAGGCAGTATAAGATGTATTGTATCTAGAAAAAAGATCAAAAAAACAGAAAATCTTAAAAAATTATTAGAAATAGAAAAAAGCAATCTAATAATCAATGTTGAACAAACGTACAAAAATTTTGTTACAGCTGTAAATTTATCAAAAAAAAATTTATTAGATGAATTAAAAAAAATAAAATTAAATAACTTAAAAATTATTGCCAAATCTTGTCCAGCTAGAGCTGTGGTACTTCTTAATTATTGTGGTTTAAATGATAGTTTATTAGATTATGTAGCAGAGCAACCAACATCCTTGAAGTTAGATTATTATATTCCTGGAACCAAATTAAAAATAGTAAATGATGAACAACTTTTAGATAAAAATCCAGATTATATATTATTATTAGCTTGGCACTTAAGTCAGCCTATTATAGATAAATGGAGAAAAAAAGGAATTAAATCAAAATTTATAATTCCACTACCAGAAGTAACAATAGTATGAGTGAAAAATTTTTTTTAGAAACTGATATTAAAGAAATTTGTAATAATGTAAAAAATTTGAAAAAAAATTTATCAGGCAAAAAGTTTATAATTTCTGGCGCTAATGGATTTTTAGGAAAATATTTTATTAGATCTTTGTTAGAAATAAATAAAACTTTATCTAAAAAAATTAAGATTTTAGCGATTGATATTAAATTTGATAACAGTGAAATCTATAAAGATAAAAATGTTAAAAAATTAAAGCAAGATATAAATTCTATAAAAGAAATTAAGTTTAAAGGAAACTATGTTTTGCACGCAGCTGGAATACCCAGTCCAAAACATTATTATAATAAACCAATTGAAGCTATTTTCACAAGTATAACCGGCACTAAAAAATTATTAGAATATTCAAAAAAAAATAATTCAAAGTTTATTTTTTTTAGTAGTAGTGAGATTTATGGAAATCCAGATAACAAAAATATCCCTACCAAGGAAACTTATAATGGTAATGTTTCATGCATCGAAGATAGATCATGTTACGATGAGGGTAAAAGAGTTGGAGAAACCTTGTGTTATTTCTATAAAATAAAGCAAAAAGTTAATGTCTCTATTTTTAGACCATTTAATGTCTTTGGCCCAGGTATGCCCAAAAATGACTATAGAGTTTTTCCGAGGTTTTTCTCTTCAATCAAAAACAATAAACCGATAACAATTTTTAAAAAAGGAAAACAAACAAGAACGTTTTGCTATGTTTCTGATGCAATTACTGCAATGTTCTTAGTTATCATTAAGGGTAATAAATTTGTATATAATATTGGTGCTGATGGTCCAGAAGTTAATATGTCGGTTCTTCATAAAAATATAGAGAGAAGTATAGGCAAAAAAGTTAAATCAAAAAATGTAAATTATCCAAAAAATTATCCTCAAGTAGAACCACAAAGGAGGTGCCCAGATATTTCAAAAATTAAAAAAGAATTGAAGTTTAAAAATAGAGTAAGTCTTTCTGAGTCGATAAAAAGATTTTATTATTGGTCGAGTAAATATTATTAATTTTGAACTAATCTTTTAAAGTTTTTCATTGAATAATTAATTTTGTTAATATCTGTCTTTTGAGAAATTATTTCTAAACTAATATTTTTAATATTAGGGCTTAATTTAAGTGATCTGCAAAATTTGATATTATGTTTGCTAGGATTTAAAAAATATTCAAAATATTTTTGGGTCACTTGGATATTTTCAACATACTTTAAATTTTTAAATAATAAATTTTTATCAAACTTTTTAAAATGAAATAAACTACTATCAAAATTTATTTTAATCCACTTACAATTAATTTTTTTTACTAAATAGAGCATATGGTAAAAATCGAAAATAAAATCCTCGTTATACTGATAAGGTATTGTCTCTAAACATAAATAAATTTTTTTTTTGTTCAAAATTTTTTTAAATCCCTTAAAAAAATTAATAAATATTGTATTTGCAGCATTTATATTTAATTTTCCTTTTTTTCTAAATTCTGATGATCCAATTATAATTTTTTTACATTTGTATATTTTACAAATATCTAAAATATTTACAGTATGGTTGTAGATATTAGGTATGTATTTTCCTTTTTTTTTAAATATATTGAAGTTTTTTTTAAAATATATTCCTTGAATAGCATTAACTTTTATTTTTTCTTTTCGAAGATCTTTTGAAGTTTTTTTACTAACTTTTATTAAATTTTTCCAATTATTACTGATTTTAATTGGTGCTATGTCTATACCATTAAATTGGTTTATTTTGATTAATTCTTTTACTAAATTAAAATTTCTATGTTCCCAGGCTAAATTTGAGATAAAAAGTTTTTTTTTCTTCATTATTTATTTTTAATATAAAATTTTACATCTAAAATTATAAAATAATACAGCAAGACAAAATTAACTAACAGTAATTTAAGCTTCAATTTTAAAATATCGGAAAAAGACCAAATAAATGTTTTTTTTATTTGTCTTATTATATTTTTAAATGTTTTGAATAGATTTCTTTTTTTAAGTCCATCTCCGTAATGTATATATCTCCAATATCTTTTAGCTAAGGACAATCCATTATCATCTTGGAGGTGATGACAGATAGCGGAACTATCATAAAATAAAACATGACCACTTTGTATTAATGATTTTCCTAATTCAGTATCATCACCATTAAGTTTGAAATATTCATCCTCATTTTTGTATAGTTCTTTCAAGTTTAGATTTGTTGTATCCAAAATATTATTGCATCCAAATATAAATTTAGGATTAATCAAATTAACATCTCCCCAGTGTTGTCTTAGTCTAATTGATCTCCATAAATTGTAAGGATTTTCTACGAACTTTTCATACAATCTACCTCCAACTAGAGTTGCATTGTTTTCTTTTAATGAATTAAAAACTTTTTCAAGCCAATCTTTACTGAGCACTACATCCGCATCAATGGATGCTATATACTTTGTGTTAAGATGATTCACTGCTATATTTCTTGAAAAAGAAACTCCTTTATTGGGATTATTGTTAATGATTTCTATATTTTCTTTATAACTTTTTAAAATATCTAATGTACCATCATCAGAATTATCATTTATGATTAATATTTTTGTTGGTTTTATTGTTTGATCAAAAATTGAATCTAAACATTTTTTAATAGTTTTTTCACCGTTGTAGACCGGAACGTAAATTGTTATTTCTTCATTCATTTATAAATTTTATTAACTATTTTCTTAGGATTTATGTAGGTATCTCCTTCAATATCACTTTTTTTCGAAATCACAGGTGTAACAAGCTGTTTGTAATTCAATTTATTTATTTTTGATATGATTTTGTAGTTATCAGGTCTGTTATTGGGTTTAATTTCTATAATCTTTGTACCCGGTCTACAAAAAACTAAATTTGTAAAAGCAGCCCCATGCGGACCAATAATTATTTTTGCATTACTAAATAATCTAATTTGTTCTTTGAAACTTAATCTTCCTACTTGGATTATTTTAAAACTCTTTTTTTTAAGTTCATATATAACTTTATTATTATTTATTAATTTACAATGGTTATATTTAGATTCAGATCTATCAATAAAAAGCTTTCCTACATTGCTTTTAGATTTAAATTTTTTTAAAAAACTAGATCTAAGCCAATTTATTATCCATTTTGGCAATTTATTAACATCTTCATAAATTTTTCCTTTAAAATACCAAGGATGCTCAGGAACAATTATTTGTGATGCTTGTATATGCTTATATTTATTTGAATTTATAAATTTAATTTTTTTAATGCCTAATCTATCTAGTATTTTTTTTTGGTAATTTTGGATTTCTGGCATATAGAAATAATCAATATCCTTTATATTATAATAGGACGTAACAATCTTTATTTTTGGCAGAATATCAAACATCCAATGAAAATAATTATGATTTCCACTAGCACCTTGAGCTAACGAAAGCACAACTCCATTAAATTTTTTTAAAAAATATGGAGTTCCTCTATTAATAACAAAGTTTTTATTTGGAGATACCAAATTGCCTTTTATCTGTGTGTATGAGAAATTTTTAATTATTTTATTTTCTGAAATGTAAGCTACTTGTTCCACCCCATCTGTACATATTCTTCCATTTTTAATATTACAAATCTTATAATTTTTATTATTAAATTTTTTTATTTTTGATTTGTTTAAAGTTTGAATTTGAACACTATTTTCCAGGTTGTTACTTATTGAAATTTTACCATATAAAAGAAAAAACAAGTATTTAATTAATTGTTTATAAATAAATTTAAAGAATGATTTTAATTTTATCAAAATATTTTCCTTAACTTTTCCAATTTTCTAAAATCTTAATATTTTTTCTAATTTCGTTTAATTTTAGACCGTATCCATCAGGTTCTTTTAAATTGTTCTCAACATATCTTTGAACATCTCTAGCTATATAAGTATAAAGTTCTTTGCCAAAAAAATTATATTCATAAGTTTTTTCTTTTTTTAGATAAATTTTATAATTTAATCCAGGTTTTATTAAATTTGGAATTATTATTTTTCCTTTTGTACCGATTATCTCTGCATTACAACCTAATTTCTTATTAATAGCAACCTCAAGTATTGATTTAAAATTATTTTGATAAAGAATCTCAATCTTAGAATTTTCATCGACTCCTGTCTCACAAATTATTTTTTTTGTTTTAATATCTTTAATCTCTGCAGAACCATTCAATGATGCAAGTTTATTTGAAAATGAAACACCATAACATCCAAGATCATTTATAGCACCACCACCAAGGCTTGGATCTGTTAATCTATTTAAAAAGTTTATTTTTTTTTTGAAAAATTTTAAAAATTTTTTTCTAATATCAAATCCAAAATTATGAGTAAATTTAACTAGTGATCCAATTTTTCCTTCTTTAATAAACTCAAAAATTTTTGAGGTTTGAGGATGATGAAGATTCATCATCGACTCAACAAACAAAATATTTTTATTTTTTAATAATGAAATATTTTCATCGAAATCAACCAAATTTAAAAAACAGGGTTTTTCAACTAAAATATTTTTATTATTTAAAATTAAATCTTTAATTACTTTTTTGTGTAAAGAATTAATTAATCCCACATACGCAATATCAAAATCTAAAGATAATATATCAGAGTAATTATCAAATCTTTTACTTGTTTTAATATTAAACTTGTTTCCAAAACTATCTAATCTCCCCTTGTTTTTAGAAGAAATCGAAAATATTTCAGCCTTTTCTAATTGAATTAAATTTTCACAAAAGGTATTTGAAATATTTCCAGCCCCAAAAATTGCCCATTTCATAATCTAAATTATAATTATATATCTAAATAGATTGGAATTTAATGAAATAATAATTATTATCAGGAGAGATGGCCGAGAGGTTTAAGGCGCACGCTTGGAAAGTGTGTATAGAGACAACTCTATCGTGGGTTCGAATCCCACTCTCTCCGCCAAAAACAAAAAAATGAATAAACTAAACATATTCTGTGTAACAAATATAAATTATGACTATTTAAACAAACTAAATTTAAATTTAGTTGGCGTAGGTAAAAAAAAATTTCCTAGTAATTATATCACTTGTAAAAAAGGCATTAATATTCAAAAAAAAGAAAAAAATTACTCTGAGTTAACCTTTCATTATTGGTTTTGGAAAAATCAATTAAAAAATTATAAATCTACTGATTGGATAGGTTTTTGCCAAAAGAGACGTTTTTGGGTAAAAAAAAATATTAAAATAAATTCTATACAGGCACTAAAAAAAAATATTTTAATTTATCCTCCTAAAAAATGGAAAAAATATAACAGTATTATATGTAAACCAATAGATGTAACAAATCCCAAAAAAATGAAAATAATTAAAAGAGGATGGAAAAATTTGATTGTAGATCCTGAAATTTTTTTTAATAAAAAAAAACAATCAATAAAATTACATTTTGATATGCATCACGGATATGGAGTCCTTGATAAAGCTATTAAGTTAGTAAATAAAAAAGATAGAGATGAATTTAATAAATTTGTTAGCAATAACAGTAGATTTAATCCACATATAATGGTTATTTCAAAAAAAAAAATTCTTAACAATTGGTTCAAAAATTTATTTGGTTGGCTTTTTAAATGTGAAAAAATTTTTGGATTAAAAAAACTCGAGGGATATGATCAAGAAAGACTTTATGCATATTTAGCAGAAAGATATTTGTCTTTTTGGTTTAAAAAAAATACCAACTACTTAGAATGGCACTGGACTTTTTTTGAAAAAAAATGAACTTAAAAACTTTTTATAGAATATATTTTAGACACAGAATAAAAAAAGCAAATTTTTTTCTAAAAATTTACTTATACTTTAGTTTATTAATCAGGTATTTTATAAATTTATTTTACTTTGAAAAGAAAGTTGATCTTGATGAGTGTGCAAAGAAAAATAATTATCTTTTTGATAAAAATATACATTATTTATTTGAATATTTTAATTCTGATAAAGGTATTAAATTTATAGATCAATATCCTGAACCATTTAAAAGAAGAAACCGAAATGAAAAAGTCACAGCACATGGTTATTCAGAGTTTTATGAAAAATATTTTAATAAATTAAAAAATGAAAGTATGAATATTTTAGAAATTGGATCATTTTATGGAAGTGCATCTGCTGGATTATATTTTTATTTCAAAAATGCTAATATTTATGGAGCAGACATCAATCCAGATATGTTTAAATATAAATCAAATCGAATTAAGAGCATTTATGTTGATTCTGGAGCAAGAAAATCAATTGATGAAAATATTGTTGAAAAAAAAATTTCTTTTAAAATAATTATAGAAGATGCAAGTCATTCACTCAAAGATCAAATATTATCTTTATTTATTCTTTTTAAATGTGTGGATCCTGGTGGCTTTTTTATTGTTGAAGAGCTTGACTTTCCTGAAAAAAGAGAAGATATGAGGATAAACCAATCTCTACCTGATCTTAAGCAAATATTGAAAAGTGTTATAGTTAATAAAGATTTTAGCTCAGAATATATAAATAAAGACGAAAAAGATTATTTTTTAAATAATTTTGAAAGTATTAATTTTTATAAAGGAAATTTCAACGAAATGGCTGTTATAAAAAAAAAGCAATAAAGATTCAAATTTACGACTAAATTTGCCCTATTTTTAATCAATTTAAAA
>MDTG01181536.1_pt1 | contig 11509 bp, 10 predicted proteins | sample 811421 | NCBI WGS metagenome assembly MDTG01 (sample SAMN05326645, study PRJNA326480) | marine metagenome | isolation source: seawater | place: Pacific Ocean: South East | collected 2011
GGCTTTTGAAAATATCATATTTGGCAAAAAATAAAAATACCGGCATTAGCGTTGTAAATTCTGCAAATGAAATGTTCTTAAACAAGAATGTCGAGATTGAATCCGAACAAGCCAGAAAAGCTATCAATTTTATTGATGAGAGAATGATAGCTGTTGAAAGAGAATTAGAAGCCAGTAAAACGAACTTAAGGAATTTTCAACAAACAAATACAACCGTAGATGTTGATTTAGAAATCAAGAGCATAATAGATAATATCTCTTCTATAGATGAGATGATTAATGAAGTTGATATTGAAATATCAAAAGCACAGAACAATTACACAGCTACTAATCCAATTTATCTAGAGCTGCTCAACCAAAAAGTCATACTTCAAAGTCAAAAAACTTTAATAGAAGATAAAATCAAAAAGTTGCCTTCAGCTCAACAGCAATATATCGATCTTTTTAGAGACCTGGAGATATCTCAAGCTTTATACTCTGAACTAAATAATAGAAGGTTAAGCTTTTCAATCACAGAAGCAAGTACTTTAGGGAACATTAGAGTAGTAGATTACGCATATGTGGAAAGTGTAGTTAGCCCTCAAATAACCAGCATATTTGGTGTATTTATCTTGTCTCTAATAACAGCAATAATAGTTGCGATTTTCAGAGGCCTTTTCTTTATACCAATCTCCAACCCAGCTGAACTTGCTGACTCTTATATAAATAATCCAATTATTGGGGTTATCCCAAAATTAGAAGGCTTAGCTGATGATGAATCTGTAGTTATGCAAGAAGAAAGACTAAACCAATCTTTAGAATCGGTTATTTTAAATTTAAATAACCTAGCTGAAATAAATGAACTTAATAATGTATGCATTCTCATTACAAGCGCTACTCCAAGTAATGGTAAATCATTGATGTCCAGGCTTATTGCAAGAAAATATGCAAAACTCGGTAAAAAAACATTGTTAATCGACTGTGATTTCAAAAGAGGAGCACAAGCAGAAGCATTTAATGTGCAAAAAATAAGTCAAAGCGAGTTCTTAGATATAAATGAGGGAAATCTGAATGCCTATAATGTGGATGATAACCTTTATGTAATACCAAAAATTTCACGACTAGCCAGTAGTTTTCAATTTATTTACACAAATGCATTTACTGAAAAAATTAAATTATTCAAAGAACAATTTGATGTAGTTTTCATTGATACTTCACCATTTCTTTCAGTTTCTGATACAGGAGTATTAATGTCACACTCAGATTTCAACCTTGCAATTGTTAGACATGGTTTAACAAAAATAAATGAAATAAGGCAACTGCTCAATCAAACAAATCAGATTGGTATAAACTATGATGGGATTGTTTATAATTCTTATGAAAAACCTTCTAGTTATTATGGTTACTATGGGCTTTATGGGAACTATTCGTATCAATATTATGCACAAAAATATCTATACAATAGTTATGACTACGAAAAGTAATATGAAATTTTTTTTAAAAATTTGTGTTTCTGCAGTAATTTTAACTGGGTGCAGCCTTGGTCCAGGCATGTATATGGACTCTAAATACAATGGCAGTGATAATTATGGCTCCATATACGTAGATAGCATTTCAGAAGAAATTGTTATAGAAAACATTAATGATTATTCAAAAATAAATACTTCCTTGAGTGTTTATAGAATAGGTAATGGTGATCAGATTTCAATAACAGTTTGGGGGCTTCAAGATATTTTTCCTATTGCTAATATTGCACCCGACCAAAACCTTAGAAGAGTTGACTCAAATGGAAATATATACTTTCCATACGCTGGTACCATTAAAGCAGCAGGGAAAACTCAAAATGAGTTAAGAAATGATCTCAGTAATAGCCTTTCAAAATTTTTTACTGAACCACAGTTAGATGTTTCAATTGCAAGATTTAACTCTCAAAAGGTTTATCTTTTAGGTGAGGTAACAAAACCCTCAAAAATTTTTATCAGCGATATACCATTGTCTTTATCAGAGGCACTGGGAGAGGTGAATGGACTAAATACAAACACTTCTAGCGCATCTGAAGTTTTCATAATCAGACAATCAGATGCCGGCAAAAAACCCAAAATATTTAGAGCAGATTTATCCTCACCTGCAGCATTTTTAGATGCTAATAATTTCTACCTTGCTGATAATGATATTGTTTACGTAAATGCAAAAAGCACAACTAGATGGAATAGAGTAATTTCACAATTCTTTCCATTTTCATCTTTTCTTAATAGTGTTAATAATCTTGTTAGTAGCGATTAATGGAAAATTATATAACTGTAGTTTGCTACGCAAATTATTGCCGAAGTCCTGTAGCTGAGATACTCCTAAGAGAGAAACTTTCAGAAAATTTTGTTGTAGAATCAGCAGGCCTAAACCCAATGTTTGGAAAAGGAATGGATCAACGTTCACAGCATTTTCTGCATAACAAAGGTATAAGAACTTCCCTGCATAACCCAAAGAGAATCTCAAAGGGAATGATGATGAGGTCTTCACAAGTTTTTGCACTTGATATAGCAATTTTAAAAAAACTGAATTCAGATTTCCCTAAATTTTCTGGGAAAATTAAATTACTTAATTTTCAACAACCAAAAATACTATTGAGTGATCCATTCAAAATGCAGGATGATGAGTATTTTGAAATAATGGAAAGACTAGAATCTGTGTGTGACAATCTCGCATCAAATTTATAATTTACGGCTCCCTTAAAATAATTTAATTAAAAGATTTGTATAAATTGATTATTTTTGGCTTTCAGTATACCAAGAGTAAGTTCTATTTATGCCCTCTTTTAATCCAATTGAAGGCTGCCAACCAAGGTTATTTGCAAGTGTTATATCTAGAAGCTTTCTTGGAGTTCCATCAGGCATATTGGCATTAAGTACAAATGAGCCATCAAACTTAATTACTTTTGCTATTTCTATAGCAAGATCAATAATTTTAATATCCTCCCCAGTTCCTATATTTATATATCCATAATTATTTTTGAAGAAATCATTCTTGTCCATATTCATAAAATAGACAGAAGCCTTTGCAAGATCATCTACATGCAAAAACTCCCTTCTGGCCTGGCCAGAACCCCATATTTCAACACTTTCACTTCCATTAAGTTTCGCTTCATGTATTTTTCTTATCAAGGCAGGCAAAACATGAGATGTAGCTAAATCAAAATTATCATTTGGACCATACAAATTTGTTGGCATCAAGCATCTAAAATCTGTATTAAGTTGTTTGTTATAGGCTTGACATAACTTTATTCCCGTTATTTTTGCAATTGCATATGGTTCATTTGTTTCTTCTAAATATCCACTAAGCAATGAATTTTCATGTATTGGTTGCTCAGAATATTTGGGGTAGATGCATGAAGATCCAAGAAACATCAATTTTTTTACCCCTGTCTGATATGCAGCTGTTATCACTGAATTCTGTAAGGAAAGATTTTCATATAGAAAGTCAACAGGAAAATCATTATTAGCTTTAATTCCCCCTACTTTTGCAGCTGCAAGATAAACTATGTCTATAGAGTTTTTATGAAAATAATCTTGCACTCTACTTAAATCTTTTAGATCAAGCAATGATCTTGAAATAGTGAAAATATTATTTGAGCTATCTTTTTGAAGCAATCTCAATATTGCTGAGCCTACCATGCCATTATGGCCAGCAACGAATATGTTCATCTTTTAGCTAGCATTTCTTTCTTGAGGTCATAATTTATCATTTCCTCACAAAGCTCATCTACAGATATCTTTGGAGCCCAATTAAGCTGTTCTTTTGCAAGAGTTGAATCACCTAACAATCTATCAACTTCTGCTGGTCTGAAATATTTTTCACTAACTTTTATAATTTCTTGCCCCACTTTTAGATTATCGGCGTAATTAGATAATGAGGTTATGTAGCCAATTTCTTCAAGGCCTGAATTTTTGAATGCAATCTCTATGCCCAATTTTTGGCATGCTATTTTTACAAAATCTCTAACACTGCATTCAACTCCAGAAGAAATAACATAATCTTTTGGATTATTCTGTTGCAACATTAGCCACTGCATTTCTACATAATCTTTTGCATGACCCCAGTCTCTTAAGGCTTCAAGATTGCCTAAATATAAGCACTCATCAATTCCTAAAGCTATTCTAGCCAAGCCTCTGGTTATTTTTTTTGTTACGAAAGTCTCTCCTCTCCTTGGTGATTCATGATTAAAGAGAATGCCATTGCATGCAAACATATTGTAAGATTCCCTATAATTGATTGTTATCCAATATGCATATAGTTTAGCAACCCCATATGGTGATCTTGGATAAAACTGTGTATTTTCTGTCTGTGGTATCTCTTGCACCTTACCATAAAGCTCTGATGAGGATGCTTGATAAAATTTCGTTTTTTCAGCTAGCCCACATTGTCTTATTGAGTCTAATAATCTTAGGGTACCAAGAGCTACAACATTTCCGGTATACTCTGGATTTTCAAAAGAAACACCAACATGAGATTGTGCTCCAAGATTATAAACCTCATCAGGTCTAATTTTTTGTATTAGAGAAAATACCGATAAGGAGTCTGTTAAATCTCCATAATGCAAATGAAAGTTTTTATTAGACTCATGAAAGTCTTGGTAGATGTGGTCTATTCGTTCTGTATTTAAAGATGAGCTTCTTCTTTTAATTCCATGAACTATATATCCTTTTTCCAATAAAAGTTCTGCAAGATAAGAACCGTCTTGGCCTGTAATTCCTGTTATTAAAGCTACTTTTGCCATAAATGAGTATTATACTTATAAAAATTACATTTAACTTAAGAAAAATAAAATTATGATTAAAAATAAGTCATATTTCACAATTGATTTTGAAGATTTTAAATATGATTTCTTAAATAAACGTAGCTTAGCAATAAAACGATCCCCAGAAGGTCTTTATGAGTCTTATGGAGTGATTAAAAAAATTCTAGACAATCATGATGGCAATAATAAATGTACTTTCTTTTGTACCGGCAATGTTGCAAAACATGAACCTGATCTAATAAAACAAATTTCGACTGATGGTCATGAAATTGCTTGTCACTCGAATGAACATAAAGATATTAGCAAGCAATCAAACTATCAATTTGAAAAAGATATAGATGAAGCTATAAATTACCTAAGCATTCCTTCAAAAAATGTAATTAAAGGCTACAGAGCCCCAATGTTTAGTTTGCAAAAAAATGATTCTGATAAATACAAGATTTTATCGAAGCATTTTGTTTATGATTCAAGTCTTGTCTGTACTATAGATGAGCTTCCATCTTATCTAACGAATAATAGAGTACATGGTCTAGATTTAATAGAATTTCCAATTATAAAAAAAATGGGGTTTCCTTTTAATCTAAATATGATCGGGGGAACATATCTTAAAATAAGTAATATCAAAGATGTAAAGAAATGGTTTAAAAATGATGTATATAAAGATTTTTGGCCCATTATTTATATGCATCCCTATGAGTTTTTGGACAATAAGCCTTTTTGGGTAAAATTTTCAGATTTAAAAAAAATGAATATATTTGAAAATCTTTATTTCCAAATTAAGCAGAATCAATGGCACTCTTTTAATAAGAAAAATATAAAAAAAATTCATGAGTTTTTAATGGATCTTCCCAATAAAGGTAGATTGATGGATGATCTAAAAAAATAAATCGAGCATGAGCCTTGATTAGGAATTTACCCCCTTAGTTTGAGAGAAAATATTTTCTGAAATGTTGGAAGCTAGGTAAAATAACGACATCCAATAAAATAAACTATCAATACCTCTTATTCCAAAGGCTATGCTATTAAATAGCCCCGACACAAATAAAAAGATAAAAATATATGACATCACTATATTCTTTCGTGGACTAAATAGTCTAAAACCTGCCATCAGAATAAAGAATATATGTACAACAGATCCGAGCGCACCTGTTCTAAAATAGAACTCTAAAAAATTGCTGTGCATATTGGTTGATGAAATATATGCATTGTAAAAAACATATCTTGTGTCTGCTAAACCATAACCAAACATATTAAACGAACTAATATATTCAATTGCATATGCCCATGCAATGTCTCTACCTGTGAAAGATGCATCTCGACCTATAGCAGAAAATAAAGTGTCAGATGATAAAAGCAAGGCGAGCGAATAGATGCCTAAAGCTAAGAGAATAATAAAAACAAAATAAAGAAAATTTTGCTTTATGCCCAGATACTGAAGGAAAAAAACAAAAGAAATTATTGCTGTTGCAACAATAGTAGTTGCACTCCCCGAACCAATAATAAGCATTGAAGCAAGAAATACAGTGAAAGTATTGACAGAGTAAGAGATTCTAAAAAACTTTAATTTAAAATTTGAAATACTAATTATAAAAAACAGCGCTGCTACTCTGGAAAAAGCATTAGAGTTGCTAAAAAAACCCTGTAATCTTCCTGTTGATGAAAGACTATTTCCTGGGAAAAATACAAAATATAAAATATTCAATATGATGATGAATAGCAATATCTTGTATAAACGATTAAAGATAACCTGCCAATCTTTAGAACTAGCTAGCGATATTAAAGAAAAGAACATGATTACAAACAAGCACCACGTATAAAAATTTAGCCCTCTCAAAAAATAAATATCGATGCTCAGTGAAACTGATAGGCTAAGAACAAGAAAAATTAAAGCAGCCAGAAAAATTAAGTTTTGGTTATAAAAAAAACTAATTTTTTTTATATTAATTAGGAATCTAAAGGCTAAAAATATATATAGGATGCTCCAAATAATTACCTCAAAAAGGTTTGAAAGAATAACTTCTGAATCGACTTCAGTAGCTGATCTTCTATACCCAGAGCCTCTTGACAGAAATGCAAAATCCAAAGGCAAAGCTGCAACGAATAGCACTGTGCAAATGTAATTCAGATCTATTTTTTTAAGCATAGTTTTTTTGAATTTTTTTAAGGGTGAGCAAAGCACAAATTAAAGTTTCAGTTAGAAGTATTGATATCATGAGGCCAGATATACCATAAAGTTTTGTACCAATAAAAGCTAAGGCAAAAGATAATATAGCAGCCAGGCTACTTAATATCGCTAGATATTTAAACATTTTCATTGATTGTAATTCCATAAAAAATATTGTGTTTATGCTTCTAGTTAAAGATATTAAGAGCCATAGACAAAGCACTTCATCAAAATGGTAATTATTTATGATCTCATCTCTAAAGATTAAAGCATTTAAATAATCTTTAAAAACTTGAATAAATAAAAGGTAAATAATAAATATTACGACAAGAAAAATAATTAATTGATTAACTTGAGTTTTTATTTTTTTATTTCTTTCAAAATTAATACTTAGCTTAGGCAAAAAGTATTGAGATATACCTGAGTATAAAACTGTTAGTGGGAGCACGTATATTAAAACTGAATTAATAAGCCCAATTTCATATACTCCAAGAAGAAATAAGCCGGCCAATATATAACTTTGAGTTCTAAAGTACCTTGCTATACTTTGCAAAAACGCCCACTTCCCATTTATAAATGCTTCTTTGGCATATTCAAGATACTTTACTTTTATCTTGATTAATGCCTTACCTTTAAAAATTAAATACAGAAACATAAATGTAATGAAATAAATTATTGGAAGCTCAAGACCATAATATTCACTATTGATAAGCAATATTTCATATAGCCAAAGAAAAATAAAAATTGCAATTAAGCTCGCAATATTAATTAATAGTGGCAACTTATTTTCTTTAATTAAAAAAGATCTTGACGTAAGAATATCTTTAGAAGCGACCCCCCAGGCAATTAATAATGATAGAGGGATTAAATACTGGTTAAAAGAAAGTCCATCCAATAATTTTAGGTATATTATTAAAAATGAAGTTATAAGAAAAAGTGCAAAAATAATGTTTTGCATGTAGTAATACTCTATTGATAAATTATTAATCTCATAATTATTCTTTTTTGAGGTAACAGCTATCATCTGTGTGGTAAAAACTGATGTTACTAGACCCGCCAGAAGCATGCTTAAACCGAAAATTGAGCTGTATATACCGTATGAAGATACAGAGATATTTTTTATCAAGTACAGTGAAATCAGAAAAGTTCCAATACTTGATACTGCTCTTGATGAAACACCAAAAAAGGCACTTATGTTAAATTTTCTTATAATCTTCAAAAACATGTATATTCATAGCTTACTGTTTTAAAAATATACATAAAGTGCTTAAATAAAAATACTTATTTAATGATTATGAAGTTTATATTAATGGGGAATGTTTTTGAGCAAAAATAATATATACGTAAAAAAGAAGGTCACACGAACTAAAAAACTATTACAGACCTTGGGTCTCTTCTTCAGATTTCGTTTTTACGTATGGATCATTAAAAATATTCTTTACGCTATAGTTGATCGAGGTCTAGGAGCAAGTATTGCTCGTGTAGGCAAAGGAACAAAAGTTCATCCGACTTCAGTAATTAGAGAAGGTCAAAATGTGATAATTGGTCCCAACTGTATGATAAACCATGGCTGTGTTCTTCACGGTGGAAAAGATTCAGCAAAACTTATTTTAGGAGAATATGTTCAACTTGGACCAAATGTGATGATGTTTTGCTTTAACCATGATACTCGTAAATCTAATAAGAGCATGATGACTGATTCTTACCTTGAGGCAGATATTATTATTTCAGATAATGTTTGGATAGGTGCTGGAAGCATTATAACTTCAGGTGTAAAAATTGGTGAAGGTGCTGTAATTGGTGCAGGCTCAGTAGTAACTAAAGATGTTGAAGAAAATGCCATAATTGTTGGTCCTAGTGCATCAAGAGTAAAGTTTAGAGATTAGGACAAATAATGAAAAGAGACATTATTATCTTGCTGGGTGGTCAATCAACCCAAGCGATGATGTTTGCTTATCAGTTTGGTCTTTTAGGCTATGATGTAATAACTTATTCAACATCTCCATCAGCATATAGACATAGCAAATGGATTAAGAAAGAATTGATATGTAGTTTGGAAGACTTTACACCTGAGCAAGTCCATGAAGATCTAAATGGCTTCAATATTTTGATGATTATTCCTATGGAAGATGATTGGCAAACATCTTACTCATCCAAATTTTTTAAAAATGAAAAAAATATTCCAGAACCCTATGTAAATAAAAATCAAGTAAATATGCTTGCAGATAAATTGTCTCTAGCAAAGTTATGTATAGAGCTAAATATTCCTGTTCCAACTTTATATGACTATAGCAATCCTAATGATATTAAATCAATCAGCTATCCGGTGATTTTAAAACCCAGATTTGGCACTGGTGCAAGAGGGTTTTATATAGCACGTGATGAGGAGAGATTGTTATTGAAGATTAATTCAGAATCGATAAATAAAGATAATTTTTTTATTCAAAAATATTTAAGCCAAGAAGGAAGACAGTTTAAGTATTCTGCAATGTGCTGGAATGGAAAACCAACAAGCTTTATTGTTATTGAAAAGTTAGATTATTATCCATTAAATGGAGGAAGCAGTGTAAATGCAAGACCAATTGTTAATAATGAAATTCGGTGTTATGCCGAAAAATTAATCTCCCATTCTAACTGGACTGGATTCATTGATTTCGATTTTATAGAAGATTTAGAGCAACAAAAAATATTAATACTGGAAACAAACCCTAGGCCACCAGCTTGTATAGGTGTTGCATTTGGTGCTGGTGTTAACTTTATGAAGGAATATCAAGCAATTATAGAATCGGAGACACCTGTGCCAGATTTTCATTATAGCTCTCCAAATAAAGTTATTAAATTTAAATATTTTAGCTTGCTTATTTTGGCTAATATTAGTAATTTCCTTAGGAAGATCTTGTCCATAAATTTTTCAGCTTTTGCTCCTCAAGAATCTCCTAGCGGTGAACTAAAGATACTTTTTCTTAAATCAATTGAAAATATAAAGAAACTTATTAAAATCGATTTCATCAAGGATAAATTCACCAGAAAATAACTCTTCTATTTAAGTGTATTAAATGAAATTAAAACTAAATAAATTACTATCAAAATACTATGATGAATCTGTTGAAAATCTGTCTAAACAGCTATTAAAAAATGCTGCTAATAGAAATGGAGCAAGCGTCATATTGCATAATACTCGTGCTTTTCAAAGTTATCTGAAAAATGATAAGTATACAGAACTTTCTCAGAATTCTTCTTTCCTTCTAGCAGATGGTGTGCCAATTAGTTGGCTTGGAAAGCTACATGGATTTCCAAATATAGAACATATAAGGGGAATCACATTATTTAAAAAATTGATGAGTAAAATTAATTTAGAAAAACAAAACATAAGAGTATGCATGATTGTGTCCACAGAGAAAATTAAAGATGAGATTTTCAAAAAAATAAGAGCTGAATACTCAGAAATAACCGAGCTAGAAATAATTGTAGCTCCTTGGGGTAAAGCAGAAGAAATAGTAAGTGATGTAAGTTGTAAAATAGAAAATTTTAAACCTGGATTTGTATGGGTTTGTCTTGGAGCACCTAAACAAGATGAAGTTGGAAGCCTGCTCAGAGAAATAAACCCAAGCATTATAACTCTTAGTGTAGGAGTAGTAGCTGAGTATTTTGCAGGCCTTGTTAAACCTGCTCCAAAAATATTTGTCAATCTTAAAATGGAATGGTTTTTTAGAATTCTTGTTCAGCCAAAGAGAGCAGTAAATTTTATATTTCCATTCTTAACTATGTCAAAGTTATTACTATTAGCTTTGCCTAGGTTTTTTTTCAAGGAAAGTTCTAAAAATGGATAAACTTATTATACTTGGCGACATTGGGCTAGTTAGGGATGATTTTAATAAACCCTTAATGCTATCCGAAGATTTGAAAAAAAAATTATCGAGTACTATCACTATTGCCAATCTTGAAGCAGCAGTCACTAATACAAATCTAGATAAAGATCTTGATATCATGCAATTTGTTCAAAGCTCTGAATCGCTTAAAAGCACGTCATTTATAAATGCATTTTCTCTAGCGAACAATCATATCAATGACCTTGGGTTCAATGGAATTGATGAAACAAAAAAAATCCTCAGCTCAATGGGTTACAGTTATTTTGGTTTAAAATCCAGGCCATTTTTTGAAAAAAGCAACTACAGAGTAATAGGTGCAGCTACCTATTTAAATATAGATATAAGTTGCCCTGAGAAGGATGCTCCAGTATTAACATCTGATGGAGGTTTTTGGGCCGATCTTGAAAGCTGGCTAGACACACCAGCAAATATGGTTAATATAATTTATTTGCATATAGGAACAATCTTTAATGCTTTTCCAAGTCATGTTCATTTAGAAACTATAAAACGTCTTGCAAATAATCCAAAAATTGATTTTATTGTGACTTCACATTCTCATTGTATCGGAGGTTTTTTACCTGTTGATGGTGCAAAAACCTGCTTTAATTTAGGTGATTTTTTTCTTAATGGAATTGGGAACAGAAGAGGGAGAAGTATTGGCTTACAAGTTGATCAAAAAAAGAAATCAAAATTACTTTTTCTGAA
>MDTG01257942.1_pt1 | contig 11509 bp, 12 predicted proteins | sample 811421 | NCBI WGS metagenome assembly MDTG01 (sample SAMN05326645, study PRJNA326480) | marine metagenome | isolation source: seawater | place: Pacific Ocean: South East | collected 2011
TGATTTTGTAAATATAGATGTTTTAAATATATGAATTCTTTGGGTTTTGATAAGTCGGAAAATGACACAAAAGTAGTAGTAGCTATGTCAGGAGGAGTAGATAGCTCTGTTGCAGCAGTAATGCTAAAAAAGGAGGGTTATGACGTAACAGGTATAACTTTAAAGCTTTATAGTAATTCTGGAACTACAAAAAATAAATCCTGTTGTGCTGGAATAGATATTGAGGATGCAAAAAAAGTAGCTCAAAGGAATGATATTAAACATATCACATTAGACTATCAGGATAAATTTTATGATGGTGTAATAAATAATTTTGTTAATTCATATACTAATGGTGAGACCCCCCTACCTTGCGTAACATGTAATCAAACTGTTAAATTTAAAGATTTGCTTAACGAAGCAAAAAAATGGGTGCAGATGCTCTTGTTACTGGTCATTATGCAAGAAGAGAGGGTTCTTTGACAAATGCAAGTTTACATAAGGCTAAAGATTTATCAAAAGATCAGAGTTTTTTTTTATTTGCAACTCTTCAACATCAATTAAATTATGTTAGATTTCCACTAGGCAATTATAGGAAATCAGAAATTAGAAAAATTGCCAAAGAATACGATTTAGATGTAAGTAGCAAACCAGATAGTCAAGATATTTGCTTTGTTACCTCAGACTCTTATAGAAATTTAATTAATAATATTAATCCAGAATCTAATAAAAAAGGTAAAATTTATGATATTAAAGGTTCAATTATAGGTGAACATATTGGAATTGCTAACTACACAATTGGACAAAGAAAAGGATTAGGGATTAGCGGCTTGAAAGAACCAATGTATGTTATTAGCTTAAATAAAAAAAATAATTCCATAACTCTTGGTTCAAAAAAGTATTTAAAAAAAAATACAATTAATTTTAAAAATATTAATTGGCTTGGCGGAGATATAGACTCTAAAAACTTGGAATGCACTGCCAAAATTAGATCAACTCAAAAAGATCTTCCTGGAATACTAGATATAGGTAAGGACAGTGGGTCTTTCACTTTTTACAATGAATTAGATGGCACTTCACCTGGTCAAGCCTGTGTCTTTTATAAAAATGACCAATTACTTGGTGGAGGCTGGATTACAGCCTAAATTTACAATCTATTCTAAATTTACTTAATTTTTGTTGAAATTACTGGATTTTTTTATTTTATGAATTAGATGATAAAGAGTGAATTCAGATACATTAGATACATTAGATACCTTAAGTAAAAATAAATACAAATATGGTTTTGTCACTGACATTGATGCTGAAAAACCAAAGAAGGGTCTAAATGAAGAGATAATTAAATTTATTTCTTTAAAGAAAAAAGAACCCAGCTGGATGCTAGAGTGGAGACTCAAAGCTTTCACAAAATGGCAAAAAATGAAAGAGCCTAATTGGGCTAATTTAAACTTTCCTAAAATTGATTACCAAGATATTTATTATTATTCTGCTCCAAAGGGATTTGAAAAAAAACCAAAAGATCTTAGCGAAGTTGATCCCAAACTTATCGAAACTTACAACAAATTAGGCATCCCCCTTGAAGAGCAAAAAGTTCTTGCTGGTGTAGCTGTTGATGTTGTTTTTGATAGTGTATCTGTTGCAACAACTTATAAAGGTGAGCTTGAAAAATTAGGTATAATTTTTTGTTCAATTGGTGAGGCAATTCAAAAACATCCTCATTTAATTAAAAAGTATCTCGGGTCTGTAATTCCACCTGGGGACCATTCTTTTTCAGCATTAAATTCAGCAGTTTTTACAGATGGCTCTTTTGTGTACATTCCTGAAAATGTAAAATGTCCTATGGAGCTCTCTACTTATTTTAGAATAAACTCGGAAAATACTGGTCAGTTTGAAAGAACTTTAATAATTGCCGATAAAGGTAGTTATGTAAGTTATCTAGAAGGATGTACTGCGCCTCGAAGAGATAATAACCAGTTACATGCTGCAAACGTGGAGTTAATTGCTTTAGAAGATGCTGAAATAAAGTATTCAACTGTTCAAAATTGGTATCCGGGAGATGAAAAAGGAAGAGGAGGAATATACAATTTTGTTACTAAAAGAGGCCTTTGTGCTGGAAAAAATAGTAAAATATCATGGACTCAAGTAGAAACAGGCTCAGCAATAACATGGAAATATCCAAGTTGTATTTTAAAAGGCGATAATTCAATTGGAGAATTTTATTCAGTAGCTATAACTAATAACTATCAACAAGCTGACACAGGTACAAAAATGAAGCACATTGGGAAAAATACAAAAAGTAAAATTATTTCGAAAGGAATTTCTCTTGGAAAATCTCAAAATACTTACAGGGGTGACGTTTCTTTTTCAAAAAAAGCATATAAAGCTAGAAACTATACCCAGTGTGATTCATTATTAGTAGGAAATAAATGTGGAGCACACACAATCCCCTATATCGAGTCAAAAAATAATTCAGCTGTTATAGAACATGAAGCTTCAACTTCAAAAATAAATGAAGATCAGTTGTATTATTGTAGACAAAGAGGCCTTAGTCATGAAGAGGCAGTGTCCCTAATTGTAAATGGATTCTGTAAACAAGTACTTCAAGAACTACCGATGGAATTTGCTGTTGAGGCTCAAAAGCTAGTTTCTATATCTTTAGAAGGGAGCGTAGGATAATGTTTTTGGATATTAAAAATTTATCGGCGAAGATAGAAAACAAAAATATTTTAAATAATCTCAATTTGAAAATAAACTCTGGTGAAGTTCACGCAATAATGGGACCTAATGGATGTGGAAAAAGTACTCTGGCAAACGTTCTTGCAGGCAAAGAAGATTATGAGATACTATCAGGAGAAATAACATTTAAAAACAAAAATTTACTTGATTTAAACATAGAGGAGAGAGCACAAGAGGGAATGTTTTTGGCTTTTCAATATCCAATTGAAATACCTGGTGTAAACATAACACCTTTTTTGCATGCAGCCATAAATTCTAAGAATAAAAAATTAAATTTAGATGAAATAGACAATTTGTCTTTTGCTAAATTATTAAAAACTAAAGCAAATGAACTTGGAATAAATGTAGATATGTTAAAAAGATCAGTTAACACAGGTTTCTCTGGTGGTGAAAAAAAAAGATATGAAATTCTTCAAATGAGTATTTTAAATCCAGATTTAGCAATTTTGGATGAAACAGACTCAGGTTTAGATATAGATGCTCTTAAAATTGTTACAGATGGTGTAAACAAATTAAAATCAAAAAATAATTCTTTTTTAATCATTACTCATTATCAAAAACTTCTAGACTATATTAAGCCTGATTATGTCCATGTTATGAGAAATGGAACTATTATTAAGTCTGGTGGCCCAGAGATCGCTTTAGAAATTGAAAAAGATGGTTTTACTAAGCTTCAGTAATGAATATTTTAAATAACTATAATGATAATAAAAAAGACTTCATATACAATAATGATCAAGATATTGAAGAACATCGAAGGGACTTAATTAAAAAATTATCAGATAATAATTTTGACAAAAAAAATAATGAAAGTTTAAGAAACGTAAATTTAAAAAAATTTTTTGAATTTAAATATAAATATAATCTTCCTGAGGACCCTTCCTTTACAAAAAAGAATAAAGATGGAAGTTACTCTATATTGTTAATTGATGGTCAATGTGAAAAATATAGTGATCAAAATATTGAACTTTCAAATATAGGCTCTGATGAGAGCAAAGAATACTTTAATAATCAATTAACTGATGAAAATGACTTTTTTATTCATCTCAATTCATTATTTTTGAATTGTGGCTTTAAAATTTTAATTAAAGAAAAGAAAAAGATTAAAATAAAAATTTCAAATATAATTTCAGATGAAAACTTAACTGTATTCCAACGAAATTATTTCATTTGTGAAAAAGGTGCTAAGGTAGATTTAATTGAAGAATATGAAAATAAAAATGATGCTATAAATAATGTATACCATGTTCTTAATCTTGATGAAAAAGTAGACTTTAATCATACAATTATTCAAGATAATACTATTAATCATAATTTAATTTTATCTACTTTTGCAACGTGTAATAAAAAATCTTTTTATAAACAAAGGGTTTATAATTTTTCTGATGGTTATGTAAGAAATTTTCATTTTTCAGATTTAAAACAAAGTCATTCAGAAGTTGATCTTCAAGGTTTTTTCTTTTTAAAGGGTAATAATAGTTCAAATAATAAAACATTTGTTAGCCACTTAGCCGAAGATTGTAAAAGTAATCAAGTTTATAAAGGAATACTAAACGAAAAATCAAATGCAACATATTTTAGTAATACATACGTGGATAGTAAAGCTCAAAAAACTGAAGGATATCAACTTAGTAAGGGTATTCTTTTATCTGAAGATGCCTCTTATTTTTCTAAACCTGAACTTAAGATATATGCTGACGATGTAAAGTGCAGTCACGGCTCAACCATTGGCCCCATAGATGTGAACGCAATTTTTTATCTCAGATCAAGGGGCATGAGTAAAAATGCTGCAACAAAAATGTTAGTTTCTTCATTTATTAATGAAGATTTAAATAGTATTAAAGATGATAATGTTTCTGAAATTATTGAAAAAAAGTTAATTAGATATCTGAGTCAAGTTAAATGAACATAGTTGATATAAAATCTAAATTTCCAGTTTTTAAAAAAAATTCTGATTTAGTATTTTTAGATACAGCTGCCTCAGCACTGAAGGTAGATCAAATGATTAATGCTACTAATGACTGTTATTCCTATGAATATGCAAATATTCATAGAGGCAATTATGACCTGAGTTCAAAACTTACCAAACGTTTTGAAGATTCAAGAAATAAAATTGCAAGTTATCTAAATGTTCCTTCAAAAAATATTATTTTTGTTAAAAGTGCTACTGAAGGAATAAATTTAGTTGCATCTTCACTCTCTTCAATTTTCTTTAATGATGGTGATGAAATTATATTAAGTTACTTAGAGCATCACGCAAACATAATACCCTGGCATTTATGCTCAAAAAAAATAAATGTTGTCCCATTAAATATTTCTCAAAACGGTGAGATTTTGTATGACGATATTAAAGAAAAAATAAATTCTAAAACTAAACTTATTTCCTTAACACATATGTCAAATGTTACTGGATCAATAACAAATTTCGATAAAGTAAAAGAGTTTTTAAAAAAAAATGATATTCCGTTATTAATAGATGGATGCCAATATGCTCCGCATAAAAAAGTTGATATAAAGAAGTTAGATCCTGATTTTTATGTTTTTTCAGCACATAAAATTTACGGCCCTTCTGGACTCGGGATTTTATATATGAAAGATAAGTGGATTGAACGTTTCCCACCTTATCAAGGTGGAGGTCAAATGATACATGATGTAGATATAAATAAAAGTTCCTATGCTGAAGGTTACGAAAAATTTGAAGCTGGAACACCTCCTATATCTCAAGTGATTGGATTTTCTTCGGCAATAGATTTTATGAATGAGATCGATCCTGATCAAATATTTGAGCATGAAATGGGAATACATAATTATGCGATAGAGAAACTTAATGGGTTTAATGACATTCAAATTTATGGTCCAAATAAAAACAAAGGTGCTATAATTTCATTCAATATTAATAATGTTCATAATAGTGACGTAGGTGCGATACTGGATAAAAAAAACATTGCAATAAGAACTGGCCATCATTGTTGTCAGCCACTTATGAAATTTTACAATATTAAAGGTACTTCAAGAGCTTCATTTGGAATATATAATAGTTATGATGATGTTGACTATTTTATCGAAAGTATTGATGAGATCATAAAGTTATTTAAATAAAAATGATTGATAAGACTTTAAAAGATTTTTTACCTGATCAAAATTCTAGTTACTTTAAAAAATTTAAAAAAACTTTAGACTCTAAAATTAGTCAAAAAGAAGTAGTAGAATGTATTAAAAATGTAATGGATCCTGAAATACCAGTAAACTTGTATGACTTAGGTCTAATTTATAATATATTCATCACAGATAATAATGATATAAAAATTGAAATGACGCTAACAAATCCCAATTGTCCTGTGGCCGGAGAAATGCCAAAAAATGTTGGAAAATCATTAGAAAAACTAGATAATTTAAACTCCGTTGAAGTTTCATTGGTGTGGGAACCAAAATGGGATAAGAGTTTAATGTCAGATGAAGCAAAACTTGCATTAGATATCTTTTGATATATTTTATGAATTTTAATGAATAAATTAATTTCAATAACCCAAAATGCAGCTGATCAAATTAAAAAAATATTAATGGAAGCTCCTGATGGCGTAGACTCAGTTATTGTAGGAGTTGATAAGTCAGGATGTAGCGGCTACTCATATAAATTAGACTTTGCTAAATCCGCAGACATAAAAAATTTTGATTGCATTGAAGAGAATGGTGCAACAGTATTTGTTGATCCAAAAGCATCAATGTTTTTAATAGGCTCTACTATGGATTATAAAAAAGACAAACTTTCATCTAAATTTATATTTAATAATCCAAACGAAAAAAATACTTGTGGTTGCGGCGAATCATTCTCTATTTAAGAAATATCTATATATTTACAACTTTTATTTTTTAAATAATTAATTAGCTTAATCTCTTCATCTTTAATTACCAATAGAACATTTTCATTCTCCATTATTTTATTTATTGATTGAACATCTAATTTATGAGAATTATTTAAAATTTCTAAAAGTTTTTCTATAATTTTATCTCTACTTATAGCTAGTCTCATTGTTTCTAAATCATTCATTGTGTAGTAATCTAGATAATATGTGCTTTTTAAAGCTATGTGATTTGCACTTAGTGTATGTGTATATAATTTTTTATTTTTAACAAAAACTTGCATAGTAAAATTATCACATGATCTAAGTTGATATGCATAATTTTCTAGGTCAACATGATTAGAAATATCACTATAAAATCTGCCAATTTTATTAATAGAATTAACACTTAAAACACTTAACCTATCAACTAATAGAATGTAAGCAATTGGAAGCAGAAAAATAATTGATAAATAAAGTATTATATTAATTTTAATTTTACTTAGAATATTATTTATAATTAAAAAATTCGAATAAAACAATTGTATTATTATAGCTAATGATAAAAATCCAATACTCGGAAGATACCAATTATTAAAAGGAATTGCTACTTTGTAGCTTACATTCCAGTAAATTATTGATGCGAAATACATCCCTTTAGATAGATTATTAATATTTGATTTTAATATTGTTAAAGAAATAAGAATAAAAAGAAAAATCTGAAAAAGTATTAAGTTACGAACAGGAGAAAGCATTACTAACTTTGGTGCTGGTAAAACCTTATAGAAATAATAAGTATAAAAATAACTAAATATTATTAATAAAAATGAAAATATAAAAATAATTAAACTTAAATAAAAAAATTTATGTTTAATATTAGCTTTGTTAGTAAATGTTAAATACAAATATAATATAAGGCTAAATAGCAAAGTAATTTGAAAAATATTCCTTTGTTTATCAATAGAATCTTCAGATCCTCTGAGAAATAATAATTCAATTGCAGATAATCTTTCATTATGATTTAAAAAATTTTCAGTTTCGTTATTTAAAAACACAAAATATAATGTTGTAAAAAACAGAACACTCAGTGGAATAGTATTTATTAATCTTATTTTTTTAGAATATACTATTAAATATATGGATAGTATAAGATTGCTGAATAATGCAAGTTTTGGGCTAATAATTAGAGATAAAAACATAAAGACAGAATATTTAAAGATCTTGGAATTTAATGAATAGTAAATACAAGGAAAGATTAGATATAGACCAATTGAGCTTGAGTGATGTTGTCCAATAAACGCTGTAGCGGTCCTAACATATGGCATTATAAAATGATCTAAAGTAATGAAACCTGTTAATATTATAAGTATTTCAGTTTTTGATAAATTTGATAAGTTTTTTAAAATTTTATAAAGATAATATATAGCAACAAAAGAAAATATTATATGTATTATTAACCCCAAATAATCATTTGCTAGAAAAATTCTAAAAATTTTATAGTAAGCTCCTGAATTTAAAATTATGGAATTAGTAATGTGAAGATCATCAATAAAATTTTTATTAATTATAAACTCTATTGCATAAAAGAGATTATGATGTGGCCCAATATATCTTAATACAATTAAGATAAAAAAAATAAAAATCGTAACCAGAAAATTTACACCAAGAATATTTAATTTAATCATTAATTTTCAATTAGGCTTATAATTTTTTCAGCTATAATTTCATAACCTTCTTTATTGTAGTGTCCAGGCATTCTATAAGGAAAGTAAGCTAAAGGATCAGAATTAGTCAATACAAATTCTTTTGATATGTCACCATATTGAATTTTTAAATTATTAATTATTTCTAATATATATTTTTTAGAAAAGTCTTCATTTTTGAACTTAAATTCTTCCTGAGATGGAAGATATAGAAAATACAATTTTCCATTCCAAGTTCTTAAATCAGATATAACATTTAATAATATTTTTTCATATATTTCTAAATACATTTTATCAATTTCAGGATTATCCATCTTTGATGATAAAATATTTGCAATTATATTTCTTGTGTTATTAAATTTAATTACTCTAAAAAATGTATTATTAAATTTAATTTTATTTTTTAAATTTTTATTATTATTTACAATTTCTTGATTTAATTTATTTTTTATATATTTTTTAAGCAAATTATCGATTTCTTTTTGTTTTGTAGTTAAATTTTGAGAATAATCTCGGTCTTCTAAATATTTAAGAAGTATATTCGAATTTAATTCATGTTTTAAATCATTAAAATCATTAGTGTGATACAGCCAAATTATGTTTCTAGGTTTTAAATTTTTTACATACTCAACATATGATGCATATTGAAGCAAAGGTCCATTACCAGCTTTCGCTATTGAAATAGCTTTGTAGTTATTATCAAGGATAAAGCTTAAAATATTTTCATTCTGTTTTACAGAATACCCTTCAGTAAATGAATCGCCGATCAAAGCTATTTCTAAAAAGCCTTCTTTATAAAAATCTTCAATATTATTGAAGCCATACTTATCTAATTTAATGATTGGATATTCTCCATTCTCATTATCATAAATTGTAGTACTGTATGAAATACTTCCTAGGGGCAAAAGATTTGAAGAAACAAAAGTTTTATCATTTATTAAGAATTTGGGTAAAACATTTGGATATACATTACTATTTGTTTTTTTTAATTCATTAATAACTTCAAGAGTTGATCTACTATCAAAATTCTTATTTTGTTTTTTTGCTATTTTTTCTCTTTCTATCAGCCTATAATCAGAATAATCTCTTGAGTACTCCAAAAAAAATTCAAATAATAAAAATAGAAATAAAGTTATAAAAAAAAATATGCTTAAATTAATCTTGTAATTCTTACTTATTAAAATTAAATATATAAAAAATAATAATATAAAAAATAAAATAATTAGTGCTAAAATAAATTTAAATGATATTGAATATATCCCATTAGTATTTATTATCTGATCAATTTTTAAAATAATAAAAGTTATAAGAGATAAAATATAAATAATAATAAAAAAAATTAAAATATTTGAAGCAATCAATGATTTTTTTTTCATTTTCTATTTTTTTAGTAAATTATACATTATATTTAAATAATAATATATTTTAGGGTAATAAATAATTTCACTACCATTTGTATTTATTTTTTTTATAATAAAATTTTTAGCTTCAATTAAATTTTTAGGGATTAATTTTAATATAAAATTTTTATTGCTTCTTGAGTTTTTATTATATGTTTCGGTTTTTATGCCACCTAAAATAAATAACTTTATTTGTATTGATTTTTTTGAATTAAGTCTTTTAAAATATTCAGAAATAAATAATATTTTTGATAATCTATAATATTCTAATTTTGAAAATTTTTTTAAAGCTTCAAAACTGGAAAAAAAAATTAATTTTGAAATATTTAACTTTATTTTTTTTTCTAAAAAATTACAAAGTTCTATCTGATTAAAGAAATTAATATCAAGTATTTTTTTTTTATCACTTATAGTATCATCTACTTGGTCATATATTGCAGAGTTAAAAATTATTGTAAATTTATAATTTTTATACTTATTTATTAATTTAAGTATATTTTTTAGATCTGTGTTTGTTTCATTAAATTCGTTACTTAAAGAATAATGAATTATATTATTATCAAATTGATCCTCACCTGATGTTAAACCAATAACTATATTATTTTTTGATAAATCTTCATAAATTTCTTTTCCTAATCCTTTTGAGATCCCAAAAATTATGTAACCATTCATTTAATTTTATTATTTATAATTTTTATTTGTTCGGCAGTTGTTAATTTCGATAATCCGTTATAGAACAATCCATAATCAAAATCATCTTTTTCATTTTTAAAGTTATATGGGCAATCAGTAGCAAATAAAATTCTATTTATGTTTATCTTAGAAACTATATTCTTTATTATATCTTTATCAATGTGATTACTTGCGACATCAATAAAGCAATTATTGTGTTTATTAATTTCTTTCCAAAAAGATTTAAAAAGTGGAAAGCCACCATATCCAAAAATAAAATTAACATTAGGATATTTACTTATTATATTTAAAATTTCTCTTTTGTTAGTATATGAGAGTATTAAATAAATTGGCAATTTATTAATAAGTGCAATTTTAACGTATTCATCTATCATTTTTAAATTGAAAGAATGCCAATATTGATGAAATTTTAAACCAAATATTTTTTTAGAATATTTATTAATTTCAGATGAAACTTCATAAGGTTTAATTTTATTTGGATTAATCCAGTACCACATCTCGAAATTATCTTGATGTTCAATTTTATTGTATAAGGATTCATTATCAGGGTAAATTATTTTAATTAGACTATTTTTACCTGAAAATAATTTCCAAAAAGATCGAAGTTCATCTTTATTATTATAAAATGATTTTGATATTAGGGCACAAAACATTCTTCCAAAATAATTCATTAATAATCTTCTTTGTATGAAGTACATTAAAGATGATTTTTCTGGCTCTCTGTATTTAGTACAAGGAGGACTAAATATTACTTTTTTTATGCCATTTTTTTTAAAAAGATTTTTAAAAGATTGTAAGTCATAATATGTTTCATCGAAGTATACATGGTGATCAATATTAATACTTGTAGTTTTCATTTACTAATTTAAAGTTTAAATTTAAATTTTTTAAATTTCAATAAATAAATATGATATAATTAACTTATGTATGGCATCAGATAAAATAATCACTGTTGATAAACTTAAACAACTTCTTTCTAAGCTTAAAACAAAAAAAATTGTTCATTGTCATGGAGTATTTGATTTATTACACTACGGACATATTAATTATTTTAATGAAGCTAAAAAAAATGGAGATATACTGATTGTTTCAATTACTTCAGATAAATTTGTAAATAAAGGATCTTTCAGACCATATTTTAATGAAAAAATTAGAGCAA
>MDTG01305211.1_pt1 | contig 11509 bp, 7 predicted proteins | sample 811421 | NCBI WGS metagenome assembly MDTG01 (sample SAMN05326645, study PRJNA326480) | marine metagenome | isolation source: seawater | place: Pacific Ocean: South East | collected 2011
CTTCGAGGACGATGCTCCCGAGGCGCTGCAGGTCCATCCGAAGGCATGGTCGCAGCGTGAATTCCTCGAGCACATCGCACATCGTCACTTCACCCTTGGGGCTCAGGTGGGCGACCGTCTCCCCGCATGGGAACTGGAGGAAGAGCCCGACGCCACCGTATCAGCGTCGATTGTTCAATTCAACGATGAGTTGAGTGAACTGGGATGGATGGCTCGCCTTCGTGGTGGGCGACCGACCGTGCTGCAAATTCTCCCTCTTCCGCGCGGTCAATTCCTCGGTCGCATGTGGATTCTTACCATCTGGGCGGCTTCAGCGTGTACCTTGACCATGGCAGGATTCGTCGGGACGAAGGCGAGCCGGCCCAGCGATGGGGTGGTCTCTTCCTCAGGCTTTGCTGACGCATTCTTGCTCACGGCGCTTCCTGTGCTTGGTTTGATTGCTCTGGCGTCCATGGTTCAGGTTGGCGTGGCTCGGTCCAAAGGCGTCCGCGTTGGGCCGATCGTTCCGGTTCCAGATCCGTCGATTCTTCTCTGGGCGACTGGGGTGCTTCCCGCGGCTTGGCTGGTCTGGCCTTTCGGCATCTTCGTCCTTCCAACGCTGCCGCGGATGGACGCACGCCCATGGCCGGACCGTGCATCTCTTGGCTGGACGGCCTTGAGCGCTCCAGGTGTCCTGATTCTTGGCGGCTTGTGCCTGTGGATGCTAGGATGGCTGCTGACGCCCGCCTTGAGCAGTGTCTCAGCCCTGCCAATCAGCCACGATCCTGGCTGGTTCCTCGGCATGATGGACGGCTTGCTCCGTACGGACCTGGCGACGCGTGCTGCATGGGCAAGCCCTCTGGTCTGGGCTGGCGCCACTGCCACCTTCCTTGCTTGGGTTTCCTTGTTGCATGTGCCCACCTTCCCGGGTGGACGACTCCACGTTGCCCGGTTGGGCATGAGTGAAGTCCGGACGACGCAGACTCAGATGCTGCTGTTGTTTGCCTTCGCCCTGGGCGCAGTTCTCTTCTCGGTGTTCACACGATTCACCGTCTGGTCACTCGTGCTCCCGGTGATCCTCACCCTGACCTTGCTGATGGGTTCTGACCGTCGGTGGCCAATGGTCCTCGACGACACGAAACCTGTGCCTGAACAGCAGCATTTCGCCATGGGTCTGGTGTGGGTCCTTCTGCTCCTGGTGGCGCTTCCTTCTGAGACGCCCCTGATCGCTCACAACGATTGGGACGCGGAGATGACCATGGATGCACCCGAAATCGTCGACGTGGTGGACGTCGAAGGTGTGTGGAAGGCTTCCATCAGCATGAGCGTGCTCAATCCTTCGCTCCTCGACCAGCAGGTGAGCCTTATCCTTGACATTGGTCCTGATTGGGTGACCACGTGGGACGGCTGTTCGGCGAACAAGGTGGAACGGTGTGAGGTTGAGGTGAGGGCCGGGCGAAGCACGTCCGTCAGCCTCAATGCTTCTTGGAATGGGGAAGGCGCACCCACCCGTGGTCTTCTCAGCGTCAGTGGTGGGAGCGTCCGTTGGGAGGCTCCCCTTCAACCGAACCTCCCTGTCCATCCTTTGGCTCCAAAATGGAACCTGACCTCTGATGAAGCAGGTCCTCTCGTGTGCGTTGACCTGACGGCTTCTGACGGGACCCACGCGAATCTGAGCCTCCCGGGATACGTCCACAGCGAGGCCGCCGTGTGGTGGACGGAAAGCGGCACGCAAGAGCTGAGCGTCACTCAACCGGCCTCGCATTGCCTCCGCAGCGCGGACCCAATGCTGCTGAAGCATACGCCACCCGAGCACCTCAGCATCGACAACACCTCCTTCACGCTGCAACCTCCTGACGTTGTTGCGCGTCTTGCCTTTGACGACGACGGCTGGAACGTGAGTTCTGGAGGCTGGGGGGCTGGATTCGAAGCAGGAGGCAGCCTTCATTTGGACCGTGTATCATGCGCGGACCTTTCGCCAGAGGCAACGCCACCGCGCGGCGAGCAAGGTTGGATTTGGGATTTGGGGATCCGAGGCGCTGGTACAATTCCAACCGTTGGCGAGGGTGAGGCCCTCGTCTTGCGCGCTCCGGCAGATGGGGAATTGCTGCACTGTCCTCTGGGCGATGCCTCTCCGGCCATCTACCGCCTCGAGCGTGGTCCCGATGTCGTGCTGGTTCACCCGATTGTTGAGCGCCGCTACATCGGTGTGGGCGGGGTGTATGACGACGGCGATGTGTTGGCAGGTTTCGCACCCAATGCGTCTGGAACCGTTGAAATCCATCTGGAAGCGGGCGCAGAAATCCCGCTGAGCGTGGTGATTGCCGGGGACGGCATGGGATGGGACGTGGTCGCTCCTTCGATCCTCGCAAACGGCACCACGGTGCTGACCATGACGCCGCCCTCGACCGGGACCTCGAGTTTTGAGTTTGACCACCTCGACGGGCGTGTGCTCCTTCGTTTGTCCTCGTTGGAGGCCTAGCGGTGCAGATTGCCGTTCTCGGCCTTGGGGCCACGGGCGGGCTCTTTGCCACCCTTCTCGGGCAATACAACGAGGTCCATGTCTTGGCGCGTGGCGCTCGCGGCGCCCATGCTTTGGCCACTGGGCTTCGTGTTACCGGTCATGCTGAGCATGAGGTCACCTTACCCGCAGAGCGGGTGCACCTCCTTGATGCACCAGGAGCATCACCCCCTGCCTTAACCTTGGATGCGGTGGTCTTGTGCGTCAAGGCACATCAGGTGGAAGAGGTGGCGTCCATGCTGCCCGGACTCCTCGCGCCGGATGGCGTGGTCGTCTACCTTGGAAACGGGCTGGGCGTTGTGGAGCGCCTTGCACGTGCTGTCCCTGGACGCATCGTTGCCGCCAGCTCCACCCACGGCGCAATGCGAGGCGAAGAGAGCACGTCAGTGTGGACCGGTCGTGGCGAGGTCGCTCTTGGTGCATGGCCTGGTGGTGCCACCGGCGAGGCCGTCGAGGCGTTGGTCGCCTGCTTTGATGCGGCAGGGTTGTCGGCTCGCAGGGTGGACGACGCTCGCCGACAAATTTGGAGCAAGGCCCTGCTCAACATCGCCATCAATCCGTTGTGTGCCCTGGCCGGTGTGCGGAACGGGGAAATGCTTCACACACCTTTGTTCGATGCTGCCGTCGGATTGCTGGCGGAGGCAGAACTGGTTGGCCGTCGCCAAGGTGTGAACCTCCCGAGGATGGACGAATTGGTGACCACCTTGGTGGACGTGCTGGACGCCACCGCTGAGAACAGATGTTCAATGCTTGAAGACGTGAGGGCCGGACGACCAACGGAGATTGACGCTTTGAACGGTCACATCGTGGACTTGGCCGAGCAGCACGGACTGGTGGCCACCCAAAATGCTCAGGTCACGGCGTTGATTCATGCGCTGCATCGGTGAGGTCCGCGTTGTAGTGGAGCCCGCGGTTTTCCTGTTGAGCCGAGGCGTCCTTTACCACCAACATGGCGACTTGCACCATGTTGCGCAACTCGATCAGATCCTTGGTGGGGCGGCATCGAAGCCATGTGTTGTCCACCTCCTCAGCGAAAAGGTCGAGTCGACGCTGCGCACGAGCAAGACGGGCATTCCTCCGCATGATGCCCACCTCACGCCCCATGGTTTCACGCAGGCTGTTCAAATCGTGCGCCAGTGCACCATGTTCCTCGACGGGAAGCAAACCGTCTGCACGCCACCCTGGTAGTTTGGACGATCCCAGGTACGGCTCGCTGTCGAGCAGATGTGCAGCCGTGCGCTGCGCGTAAACCACCGCTTCGAGCAAGCTGTTGGACGCCAGACGATTTGCGCCATGCATGCCCGTACAGGCCACTTCGCCAATGGCGTACAGGCCCGGCAGGGGGCGGTTGGCGTCGTCAAGCGCTTGACCGTGCGCGTTCACAGCGACGCCCCCGACGGTGTAATGTGCGGCTGGACGCACGGGAATTGGGTCCATGCCGAGGCAGAGATCGAGATCGGAAAGCATGCGCTGGATGTTTGGAAAACGGTCGGTCAGTCGTTCAGCATCGAGGTGTTCCGTGACCAGCCACACCGCGTTTCGACCTGACCGTTTGAGGTTCGCATCGATGGCCCGCGCTACCACGTCACGGGTCCCCATGGAACCCTTTGGTGAGGTTTTTAGCGTGAAAGAGTACGGTGCGGGGTCTTCGTCGCCTGACATGCGCCACTTGGCCAATCCCTCATCGTCCAACAAGACGGCTCCTTCTCCCCGAAGTGCTTCCGTGATCAGGAAGGTTCTGGACGGATGCTCGATGGAGGTAGGATGGAATTGCACGAAGGCCATGTCTTTGACATGGGCTCCAAATCGAGCAGCCATGGCCAAGCCGTCTCCGGTTGAGACCGGAGGATTGGTGGTTGGGGCCCAAAGCTGGCCTGCGCCTCCTGTGGCCAACACCACAGCTGAGGCGGACACGGTGCGCACTTCCACGTCATTTTCGTGCTGAACCCACAGCCCTTCAACCCCAGCCGTCGGGTTGCTGTGGTTGCGACGGATGAGGTCCACCACAATCGTGTCGCTGTGCACGGTGATGCCGGCATGATGGCTGACAGCGTCGATCAGTGAGCGCTCAATTTCACGGCCCGTTGCGTCCTTGGCATGGAGGATACGGCTGCTGCTGTGGCCCCCCTCACGCACGCGATGCAACGTTCCATCTTCATCACGCTGAAAATTCACGCCAAGTTCAAGCAGGTCACGAATCCGATCTCCGGCCTCACTTACGACCGTTCGAACCACCGTTTCGTCACAGGTTCCTGCACCAGCTGCAAGGGTATCTTGCACGTGTGCTTCGATGGCTTCCTTGGCCGTTTTGTCAAGAATGGCAGCAATGCCGCCCTGGGCCCAATTGGTGGATGAGTCCTGTGTCCTGCGTTTGGTAAAGATCTGGACCTTTCGACCGCCTTCTGCAAGCCGGAGGGCACAGAAGAGACCAGCGATGCCGCTGCCGACCACAGCCACCGGCGGTGCTTCGTACACGGAGGCGCCTCAGTGGCTTCCCCTTTGACCGCATCGGCGAGGCCGACAGGGCTATTGATGCGGTGCCCGACCTCTATGCATGGGGAAGTGGCGTCGCCGGATTGGGACGCTGCTTGGCATCGGTGTGGCCGCCGGGGCATGGGTGAACGTCGAGCGGGGTAGCCTTGCCCCGATGCTCGTCAGTGGCGCACCGACCGCGAAACTCGACATCATCCGGATGTCTGACCCTGGGTGCAGCTTCAGCAACATTGGCGTTCATCTCGAAACTTTTGGGCAGAGCCATTGCTTTGGGGAACTCGGGACATGGACAGGAGCTGATCTCATGCTCATGGCCGAAGGGGGCATTTTGCTGCTGGCTGGAGTTGCTCGCATGCCTCGTTCTCCGAAAATGGCCAAGCGCATCCGCCGGCTCATGTTCATCACCGGTTCCATGCTGTTTTCATTGGCCGTGCTGGACCGTTTGTCGCTTCTTCCTGGTGCTGCATCTTCGGAAGGTTTGGTTGAGGTTGTGCCCTTCATCAACCAAGCATGGTTCTTGCAAATTCTGGTCGCGTTCATTGGCATGATGTTGATGCGTGGACCGAAATATAGAGAATCAGAGTTCGCAGAAGTCCAGCAATCTCGTCGGGCCAAAGTGAACGAAAACCGCAACGCGTTCATCCATGCGCACAGAAGCAGTTCCGCTGCGGGGCAGTCTCGCCTCGCCCGAGGCCCCACACGGCCAATGCGCACGCGCTCAAGTCCCCTGGTGCGTGCCACATGCCCGTATTGCAAAGGTTCTGGGTGCGACCGTTGCGATGCGCTGGGAACCTTGTGACGGCGAAGCGGACATCATTCCTGAACGATGGCCTCGCTGTACATCATTCGAGGAGTGTTTAAGTTCCCTCGTTCGAGATGAGGGGCCTGAGGTCCAAATTGGACCGGAGGGATGGGATGTACCTCAAGGAACTCGTGATGGTTGACTTCAAGTCGTTCAAGGGGGAAGTCCGCATTCCCTTTGGGCGTGGGTTCACGGCCATCACCGGTCCAAACGGATCTGGGAAATCGAACAGCGGGGATGCGATTCAGTTCGTGCTCGGACCAAAATCAGCCAAGACCCTAAGGGCTCAGAATTCGAAAGACCTGATTTTCAACGGAGGCAAAAGCAGCCGCCCCGCCAAAGGGTGTGCCGTGACGCTTGTGTTCGCGAATCCAGCAATGGAAGGAGGCCTTCGCCGGCTGCCGCTCGACATGGATGAAATCACCATGGCCAAACGCGTCCGTCTGACGCCTGCCGGGAATGTCGTGACGGAATACCAACTCAACGGGGAAGACTCCTCGCTCAAGGCCTTCCACCGCCTCCTTGGGGCGGCCAATGCCCGTCCTGATGGCTACAACATCGTGCTCCAAGGTGACGTGACCAGCCTCTCAAAGATGAGTTCTGGCGAACGACGAAAGGTCCTCGATGACGTGGCCGGAGTTACGTCGTACGACGAGGAAATCCGCAAGGCGGACCGCCAAAGGAGGCAGGTCGAAGAATACCTTGAGCGCATCGCGATGATCGAGCAGGAGCAACAACGGCACCTTGCCGAACTTGTCGAGGAGAAGAAAGATGCCGAAAAGGCCCTCAAAATACGAGAAGATTTGCTCAATGCGCGCGCCCGGCTCTGGCGCGCCCGACTCGCCGGTCAGGAAGGTACCATCGAACATCAGCGTCGTGAGGTTGGACGGAACATCGAGGAGGCCAGTGCGCTCGAAGCCGACGTCGCAGAGGCCGCCAAACACCTGATCCAACTCGACGACGCCATCGCCGAACTCATCAAGCAGATTCAAGACAAGCTCGGCGGGGGAGGCGAAGCGCTTCAACAGGAGATTCAGAGGCTGAACGTGGCCATCGAGACCGCAGCAGACCGTCTCTCGGACATGGCAACACGGGACGAAAACGACGCCGCAACCCGGACACGACTCGAGGTTGATTTGGAGGAAGCCTCCACCGCCTCAGATTGGGCGGCTGTTGACATCAAGCACGCAGAAGAAGCCCTCAAGGCAGCCAAAGATGCTCTATGTGCGGCAGAAAAGGAAGAAGCCACCGTCCGCGAAGCTCTCGAAGGTTCGACCAGTGACGTGGCGGAACTTGCTCGCTCGGTTCAAGCCTGTGAGGAGGAGATCGAGCACGCACGAGCGGCTCTGTCCAATGCGCAATCGGACGTCGATCGTTCTGCAACCGCAGGCGAATTGTTGCTCGAGGAGCGTCAGAAAGCCGAGGAAGCCTTGGCGGGCGCCAAGATGCATGTCGCTGAGAGCGAACTCCAAGGAGAGGAAATCAAAGCCATGGCTGAAGGTTCCGATCGGGAAAGTCTCGCTCGCGACCTGACCGCTGCTCAGCGCAAGGAATCCACGCTGGTCGAGGAAGCGAATGCGGTTGAGACGCGTTTGAGGGACGTTGAACGCCAGTTGGCGCGCGCACGGGCAGCCATGGAATCCAATTCAGGCTCTTCGGGCCTGACTGGTGGCGCTGCAGCCGTGCTTGGAGCGCGTGATTCCGGTGAACTGGACGGCATTTTCGGGACGATCGCCGAACTCTGTGCGCCGAAGGATGAAGCCCACTCGACGGCCCTATCCACGGCGATCGGCGGTGGCATGATGTCCGTGGTCGTTGAAACCGATGAGGTCGCTGCCAAAGCCATTCGCTGGCTGAAGAGCAACAACGCTGGACGCGCGACCTTCTTGCCCTTGAACAAAATCAACGCTGGACGGCCCGCTGGGCGCGCGGTGATGGTCGCTCGTCAACCGGGCGTCATCGGATTTGCTCACGACTTGTTGGAGCACGACCCTCGCATCGATGCAGCGGTGCGCTTTGTGCTCCGCAACACCCTCGTCGTCGACACGATGGCCACCGCGCGTGCCAACATGGGCGGCGTTCGGCTGATCACCCTTGACGGAAGCGTGGCCGAGGCCGGGGGCGCGATGACTGGAGGTTCCCCTCGCCGCTCACGCATCTCGTTCGGCGGGAAAATTCAGGGTGCAACTGAAGTTGAGCGCCTGTCGAAAGAAGTGGAACGTCTTCGGATGATGTCCGAAGGCGTATCGGCCAAGGTTCGTGAGGCGCGCGAAGCTCAAGCGGAGGTCCGTCGCCGTTTGGGGGACATCGCCAACAACGATGCGGCCTCCAAGTTGGCGTCGTGGCGAAGCGCTCACGCTGCTGCCAAGTCTGCCCTCGGTAAGGAAGAAGGGAATTTGGCGGCACTGGTCCAGCGGCTCGAGGCCTTCGAACAAGAAGGACGCCGCCACCTCGCGCTTCGCTCTCAAGCACAGCAGCGTCTTACTGCGGCCATCGAGGCACGCGATGAGGCAAGCCAGCATCTGCAAGACGCTAGTCCGACACACCTCAAGGAACGGCTCCATGCGGCGGAAATGGCCAAGACCACGGCGGAGGCCGATCTGCAAAGCAACAAGGCGACCATTCGGTCTGGAAAGGAGCGATACGCGCTTCTCTTCGGAAACGTGGAGGACCTGACCGGGCGCCTGGACGCCTTGGCTTCCGATGCGGCAACTCGGGCGACCGAACGGGGGAGCCTCGAACGTACGATGGCAGAGAACCGTACTGTTCTGTCCGCCAAAGAAGAGGAACGACGGTCGCATCTCGAGGAGCATCAGGGATTGGAGGACGAACGCATCCGTCTGGTGGACGAGCGTAGCGCACTTCGTGCTGCTTCAGAGCAAAAAGCCTCAGATGCTCGCTCGCGCCGTCAGCATGCGGAGGAATTGCGCCGTCTGTTGTCCACCAGCGAAGCACAACTTGTCGAAATCCGCACGTCCATGGCCGAGGAGGGCATTCCCGAAACCGCTGAAGAGGAAGCGCCGTTGCCCACGGTGGCGGATGGAGAACGTACCGTTCGACGTCTAGAACGCAAGATTGAGGACATTGGTTCGGTCAACTGGCGCGCCATCGAACAACACGCCGCTTGTGAGGAACGCCTCGCTTCCCTGAGCGCCGACCACGGTGTGCTCAAGGGACGCCGACAAGACCTGCTGGATTTGGCTGAACAGTTGGACCAACAACGCACGGTTCGACTGACGCAAGTGCTCTCGAAGGTGAATGAGAACTTCAAGCGGGTCTACAAAACCCTCTCCAAAGGCGGCGAGGGTGAGCTTTTCCTCGAAAATCCAGAGCAGCCGTTTTCAGGAGGCCTGGACATGTGGGCCCGACCTCGAGGGAAATCCAGCCGTTGTCGATTGCAAGGCCTTTCCGGTGGTGAACAATCCATGGCAGCGCTGGCCCTCATTTTCGCCATTCAGGATTACGATCCAAGCCCCTTCTACTACTTTGACGAAGTGGACCAGAACCTCGACTCGGACAACGCTCGTCTCATCGCCGAGATGTGCAGGACGCGGTCCGAGCGCGCCCAGTTCATCATGGTGACCTTGCGTAAGGTCAGCCTAAGCTTGGCAGACCATCACATCGGGGTCACACACGGTGGTGACGGCTGCAGCCGTCGCATCATGGATTTCAACCGCCAACGGGCGTTGGAGCTCGGCGCAGCCGCAGAAGAAGCAGCAGCAGCGGATGCAGCGAAAAACGCCGACCGTGCCGGAGAAGCCGTGGCGTTTAGGAACGCCATGCCTGAGGTGCCTGAGTCCCTTGGAACTCCAAAGAGCCTCGAGGGGCTGCTGGCGCGTGCCGAAGAAGTGGCCGATGAGGAGGCGGAAGCCCGTGAACACCTTGAGGCCGTACGAGAGGCAGCTGCTCCAGATTCCACCAAAGCCGAGGAGGACGATGCGGTGCTGGTCGAAGCCCCCGATGAGGAGTGAGGTGGTTCGATGCAACAGATGGCCCTCGACGGATGGTTCCTGAGGCAGGACATCGTTGAGCGGTTGCTGTCGAGCGGAAGCGAGAACGACGAAGCCCTCGCCTTCGGAGACCGCATCATGCGCATCGCTGCCCATGACGGGGCTGAACATCAGGCGTTGAGCGATCCCATCGATCGTTCCATCGCGCTCGTGTTGTCCTTGGTTCGTGAAGAGGGGCTGAATGCGTGGGACATCGACTTGGAAGCCTTCCTCGAGATTTTCACAGAACGCGTACGCACCGAGGCAGATCGCGTTGATCTTCCAGCCTGTGGCCGCCTGATTCGCTTGGCATGGGAAGTGCTTCACGAGCAAACCCTGGGTGTCTACGACCGGGCCACGGCCATCGACATTGATGAAGAGGACATGGAGTTCGGTCACGACTTTGGTTGGGAATTGGACGTGGATGACGAGGCCTTTGCCTTCACCACCACGGTCCTCCAGGGTGAGGCAGATGCCACATTACCAACCTTGTTTGATGGACGCTTGCGTCGTCCAGAAGGTCGGCCAACCACCCTCGGTGAGCTTCTGGCTGCGTTCAAAGACGCAGCTGACGATGCAGAAGCCCTGCAGGAACGCGAGCGTGTACGGCAAGCCGCTGCGGCTGAACTCAAAGCCCACTTGGAAGACGTTGGAGGTCGCATGCATGATGAGGACCTTGAGGGCGACATTGAGCGTTGCTGGAGCGCTCTTCGGGCTGTTTGTGTGTCCACCGGCTCCGCCAAAGTGCCTCTGCTTGACGTCGTCCGCCGATTGGAAGAGACGGACCCACAGGCCGCGGCCAGCCTCGGAGGACGAACAGAAGCCAACGTGGCGGCCTTCATTGCCGGCCTCTTCCTCGTTCACCGCCGTGTGGCTGATGTTGTGCAGGACGTGGTCCCTACCGGTCCCATCCATGTGGTGGACCTCTGGCCTCATATCGACACTTATGCCGAAGTGAGGGCGCATCTTGAGCGCGTGGAAGCAGAGGAAAGCGGCCTTGCTCCGAAGGGGTTGATACAACGCGCCGGTGAGGCGGCTGCGCTCGAGGAAGCGTCGGCTGCGGTGCTTGCAGAGCAAGAAGACGACGCAGATTCGTGGCTGGTCGAGTGAGGTGAACTGATGACGGAGACGCCGCTGGAATTTCTCCTCGAAGCTCAGTTGTTCGCCGCTGGGCGTTCCCTGTCCGTGAAGGAACTCTCGGAGACCTTGGGTTACGAGGCTGACGAGGTCAGCGCAGCGCTTGATCACCTCCAAGGCGTGCTGAAGCGCCGTCGTGGGGCCCTCCACCTCGCCGAGGTTGGCGGTCGCTGGGCCATGGAGGTCAAACCGAAAGTGGCCGCTCACCTCCCTCGTGAGACCAAAACTGACCTTCCTCCTCGCTTGTTGAAAGCCGCCTCGTTGATTGCTTATCATCAGCCCATGCCGCAGTCCCGTTTGGTCGACATGCTTGGGCAGCGGGCCTACGACCACGTGCGTGAACTCGCACAAGCCGGCATGATTCAGCGTCGCCGGGATGGGAACACGCGGCGCCTTTCCACCACACGTCGGTTTTCTGAGGTCTTTGGTTGCCCACACACCGACCGGGCCAAGGTCCGTGCGTGGTTCCGTGAACAGGTCGCAGAGTCGGGTATCCTGGACGACGTATTGGGCAGCGTGGTCGTTGAAGAAGAGCACGTGGACGGTACTGTGCAGGCCGTGCTCCCTGTGGGCGAAGAAGAGTGATCA
>MDTG01140473.1_pt1 | contig 11508 bp, 6 predicted proteins | sample 811421 | NCBI WGS metagenome assembly MDTG01 (sample SAMN05326645, study PRJNA326480) | marine metagenome | isolation source: seawater | place: Pacific Ocean: South East | collected 2011
ATCTGGGCGTTTCGAGCTAGAGGGCGCTTGGCAACGGGGCTGCAGCTTGTGCAGCCGGGTTTCGCCCTTCGACACTCTGTATCAGAAGATTCTGGGGACGCTGAAGGGCCCGCAGGCATGACCTGCCTCGCGGGCTCTGGCTTGCACGCTCCAAAGCTCATGAATTGGGGTCTAGCGAGGTAGGTCATGCCGAGGACCCTCCCAGGATGATCCGCTAGGCCGGGTTCTGCTCCGCCGAGGAACGAGGCGGTGCAGAACCCGGGCTAGCGGGACGACTCAGGCGCAGCCACGCCGAGCTTCTGCGCGAGCGCCCGCAGGCGCGGGCTCTCGAGCCCCTTGGCCCGGGCGCGCTCGAGCTCTGCCAGGGCGCGGCTCCGCTCGCCGAGTTCCAGCAACACCTGGATCAGGTCGCCCCAGTGCTTGGGCCGGTTGGGGGCCAGACGCACCGCTTCGACGAAGTCCTGCACGGCCTCCCGCTGGGGTGGATCCTGCTTCAAGCGGATCGCGCCGCGCTTGGCCAGGACCTCGGCCCGCAGGAGCTCCTCTCGCGTGACCTCGAGCGCGCGCTCGATGATCTGGAGCGCCTCTGCGGGCTTCCCGAGGGCGTTGACGATCGAGGCCCGGCAGCTGAGGTAGGTCACCATGGTGTGGAGATCGATGGAGCAGCGGGCCTGCTCCAGCCGCTGGAGCAGCTCCGTGGCCGCGGCCGCGTCGCGCTGCGCGAGGCGGGTCACGGCCCCCAGCTCGACCAGCTGGAAGGACTCGATGTCCGCCACCGGGCCGGCCGGCACGAGCGACAGGACGCCGGCGCGCTCGCCCTGCGCCATGTGAATCAGCGAGCGCTGGACGAGGAGCTGATTGCGGATCATGGGGTGCAGCTCGAGCGCGAGCGTGCGCGTGAGGAGCGCCTTGGCCGGCTCCAGCCGGCCCTGCGAGAGCAAGAGCTGCACCTCCCGCCGGACTCGAAAGGCCGCCCGCTCGCTCGGCCACTCCGAGAGCGTCTTCATCCCTCGCTCGAACCACGCCTCCGACCCGCCGTGGCGCCCGAGCAGCGAGCACAAGCGAGCCATGTCGTCCAGGAAGAGCACGCGGCTCTTCTCGGGCAGCCGGAGGTGGAACTGCTCGAGCACCTCGTAGGCCTTGGCGAGCTCGGCTTGGGTGCACAGGGGCCAGAGGCCAACCGCCAGCTGCGCCTGCCAGCTGCGGGCCTGCTCGCGGAAGTAGCCCCGCCGCCGCTTGGCCAGCTTCGCCGCCGTCGGGATGGCCTGGGTGACCAGCACGTTCAGCTCGCTGTCGGAGAGGTCGCTCCGAGCGGGCGCCCAATGACCGTAGCGATCGTTGCGGTGGACGGAGAGCGCGAGCAGCACGAAGACCTGATCCGCGAGGTGCGAGCCGAGCCGCTGGGCTCGCGCGGCCAGCGCGAGGACCGTGTGGGGGCTCCCCTTGGCGAAGAGCGTCTCCATGCCGCGCAGCGCGAGGTCCATCGCCTCACGCTCGCGCTCGAGCCGCGGCGAGCTCGATCCCCGGGCGTACTCGGCGGTGAAGAGCTCGCGCGCGCGCTTGGAGTCGAGCTGGAGCACCGCGAGGTAGGTCTGGAGGAGGCGGACCTCGAGGCTGGGGTAGATCTTGGCTGCGCGCTCCGAGAGCTCCAGCGCCTCCTTCAGCGCCCCGAACTGGCGTATCTGCGCGTAGGCGATCTGAGCGAGCCAGACCGAACGCTTGAAGGGAGCGCCTCGCCCCTGCGCCATGACCCGCTCCACGAGCTCTCCGGCGCGCTGCAGGTCGCTGATCCGCAGCAGGCCCGAGAGCGGCGCTTGCGTCCAGCCGGCGAGCTCGTCGAGGTTGGCGAAGAGGTAGTCCTCGGCCTGCGCGGCCCATCTCAGCGCCGCCTCGCGGGTCTTGGCGCAGGCGATCAGCTTGCTGAGCGCGAGCAGCCGCGTCCGCGGGGCTGCCCCCTCGAGCGCGCAGGCCTGCCGGAGCAGGAGCCGGGCGCGCGGGATGTCGGAGAGTCGCGCCACGAGGAGGTGGTTGGCGAAGTCGTAGAGCCAACGCGCGCGCAGCGCCTCCTGCTCGGGCCCGAGGCGCTGGATCGCGCGCTGGTAGTCGCGCGTCGCCTCGCGAGCCTGCTCTGGATCCTTGGAGTTGTTGGCGCTGACGGCCAGGAGGTGCGCCCGGGCGCCCGCCGCTTGGGGGAGCTCGCTCTCCTTGGCCCAGGCCTCGACCTCCAGCGCGAGGGGCTCGAACTCCTTGGTCTGGTCCACGGCCTCGAGGAGCTCCACGTTGAGCAGGTAGACGGCATCCGTCCACTCGCTCAAGCAGGCCGCGCGATCGGCGCCGCTCAGGCCGGGCGCGGCGCGCTGATAGTCCTGGAAGCAGCGGCGCAGCAGCTGGACGGCCAGGGGTCGATTGGGGCGCCACACCTCGACGTGGGCCCGCCCGTAGCGGAGGCGGGCCAAGGCCAGGGAGACCTCGCCATCCGGCCCGTCGGCGAGGAGGGCCTCGGCGGAGCGGATCGCGCGCTGGTAGAGCCGCTGGACGGCGGGCTGCTGCGCGCGCGCTCCCCCCCGCTCGAACACGGCGCGCCCGTGCCCGAGGAACGCGCGGCCGACCCGCAGCAGCGCGGCGCGGCGCTCGGCCCGCTCCGGGGCGCTGATCGGCCCGAGCTCCGCGACCAGCCAGTCTGCGGCGGAGGGGCGCGGGCCGGGCGTCACCAGGGGGCTTCGCTGCTGCAGCGGAGGGTCGGACGGCGGCGACGGGGAAGGGCGCGAAGGCGAGGGCGAGAGCTCGAGCGAGGGGGAAGGCGCAGGCGGCTCGAGCGCTGCGGGCGATCCCGAGACCAGCTCCGAGCGCACGCCAGGGGGCGCGCCGGCCAGGAAACCCAGCCCGGCGACCAAGCTCAGGACCACCAGGGCGAGGAGCTTCCGCAGCAGCCCGCCCTGAGCCTCGAGGTCGAGCGCCCGCAGCTCGGTCGACAGGGCGGCCATGGAGGGAGGCCGCTGGACCGGCTCCTTGGCGAGGCAGCGAACGATCAGCGCCTCGAGCTGGCGCGGGCAGCGAGGCAAGGGCGGGGGCGGACAGGTCTGCGTCGCGACGACCGCCTCCATCAGCGTCGGCGCCTGGAAGGGCGGGCCTCCGCTCAAGGCCGCGTAGAGGGTGGCCCCCAGACCGTAGACGTCCGTGGTGGGGCCGGCGTCGCGGACCTCGCCGCGCGCCTGCTCTGGCGCCCAGTAGCCAGGCGTCCCCGCCAGCCGGCCCGTCTGGCTGAGCCGAATCGACTCCTTGACCTCGAGGTCCTTGGCGAGCCCGAAGTCGATCACGACCGGCCCGCGCTCCGTCAGGAGGATGTTGTCCGGCTTGAGGTCCCGGTGCAGGACCCCCTCGCCGTGGGCCGCGCCCAGCGCGTCGGTCAGGGCCAGCCCCAGCTCACGGACCTCGCCGGGGGAGAGCGGCCCGGTCCGGCGCAGGCGCTCCTCGAGGCTCTCGCCGTCGAGGCGCTCCATGGCGAGCCACATGCCCGAGTCGCTCAGGCCGGCGCCGAGCACCCGCACCAGGCCCGGGTGGCGCAGGCGAGCGAGGGTGCGCCCTTCGCGCTGGAAGCGCAGCTGCTGACGCTGGCTCGCGCTCAGCTCGAGGAGCTTGACCGCGACTTGCTGGCCGTTTTGGACGTGGCGGCCGAGGTAGACGCTCCCCATGCCGCCCTTGCCCCGGAGGCTCTCGAGGAGATAGGCGCCGACCTGCCGCATGCGCGCATGCTACGTCTCCTCCAACGACAAGGGAGCCTGGCCGGCGAATACCGGCCAGGCTCGTCCGATCTGGACGCCGCTCTGTATGCAGCGTCCAGCCGAGCGTGACTTGTTGGACCTAGTCGCGGATATCGGACTCGTCGAGGTATTCCCCGGTCCGCCCGTCGAACACGAACACCTTGCTCAGGCCGATCCCGGCGCGGTTGGTGAACATGCTGGCGGTGATCACGAGCAGGTCGTCGCGGGGAACGATGCGCCCGTGGGCGTCGCGGTAGGGGCTGCCGTCGGCGTAGTCGTCGTCGATGAAGCCCTCGAAGAAGTCGTCGCCCTCCCAGGTGTCGAGGCCGTGCTGCTTGTCCTCTTCCCAGTCGGAGAGCAGCTTGGCGCGCTCGCTGGCCGAGGCGCCGACCAGCTCGGACTCGTAGCCCTCCTTGAGGTCCTCGAGGTACCAGTGGCGCACGTAATCCTCGGCCTTCTGCCGGGCCTGAGCGGGCGTCACGCCCGGGCCGGGGGCCGCCTTGCGCTGGCCCTCGGTCTTGATCCAGCGCCACCAGGCCTCGTCGCCGCTGCGGGTCGTGTTGTAGAGCACCTCGCGCAGGGAGCGCTTGTCCTGGCTGAGCACGTAGATCGCCCGGAACACGTTGCCCTCGCTCAGGCGCGAGAGGATCGTCGCGTCGCTGCTCGAGGGGCTGAGGCGCGAGATCATCCCGTCGGCGTCCGGTCCCATCTCGTAGCGCACGATCAGGAGGCTGCCGCTGCGGCGGGTCTCGCTCGAGCTCCAGGTGAAGGCCGGGACGCTCGAGTAGCGCCGGCTGGTGAACTTGGCCGTGCGCTCGACGCGGAAGCGGCTGCCGTCCTGGGTGATCTTCAGGTCGACCTTGGTGTTGCGACGATTCGAGTAGCGGCCTTCGAGCTCGTATTGACCGGCGAAGCCGTCTTGAGCCGCGGCGGGGAGGGCGAAGGCCGCCAGCGCGGCCAGGGTCAGGGTCGTCGTCAGGGTTGAACGGATCATGGTGGGCTGGTTCCTCTACCCCCTTTGGTCTGAGCTGTCGGTCCGTGGACGGTCCGAGAGGGACAGCCTCGACCTGGGGGTGGCTGGTGTCGTTGCAGAGCCTGCTTTGCAAGTGGGACGCCAGGGCGGAACGCGGATGACGCAAGTCCTGCCAGGCAATGCCTGAACGCTCAGAACTTAAAGAGCGCTTGGTCCCATCGACGAGTCGAATCACCAGCTCTCGGGTGAACCGAACGACGCGGACACAGGGGTTGCCAGGAATCCGGCAACTGGTCGTTCAATTGCGTCCGTGGGGTCACCGGAGCAGACCATGACCTCGCGCGCCCTGTGCCTCTTCTCCCTCCTCGCTCTCTCGGCCTGGCCCGTTATCGCGCAGCCGAGCGGAGACCAGCCGAGCGAGGACGAGGTCGAGGCCTGGGCCAAGGACCTCGACCGGCCCCTCGCGCGAGCGCTGGCCTACGAGCGCCGCGACGTCGTGCGGGAGATGCTGGAGCGCCCGAGCGCGCTGGCGGCGGCCGACGCCGCCACGCTCGCCCGCGAGGTCGGGATCCCCCTCGCGCACGCCGAGAGCCTGGTCGAGGCCGCGCGGCAAGGCAAGCTCGGCAAGGCCACGGTGGTCGAGCTGCTCCGCTTCAAGGCAGGTCCGGGGCTCTCCGACGCTCAGCTGCTCAGGGGCACGCAGGCCGAGCTGCGGGCCGCTGGGCTGACGGAGGCCCGCGCCCAGGAGCTGGTCCGCTTCCGCGACTCGGCCCGCCGGGCGAACCTGCACTTCCGCGAGGTGCGCGCGATCGCCGAGGCCCGCGCCCGCGGCGTCGAGGCCGCGCGCGAGTCGGTGCGCGCCTCGGGCGAGGTCACCGGTCGCGTCAAGAACATCGCCAAGGCGCTCGGGCTGCGCGCCGAGCCCGCCAACATCAGCGAGGCGCGCGCCGAGGCCGCGCGCCTGCGCGCCGAGGTCGCGGGGCTCAGGACCGCCGGGACCGACGCCCTCGGTCCCTTCCGCCGCGCAGACGGCACGATCGACTGGAGCCGCTTCGGCAGGAGCGAGCTGGCCCGCGGGGCGGGCGGCGTGGCGCACTTCGCCTTCGCGCTCTTCCTCAAGGAGCTGGCCGTCGTGCTCCGCACGGGGGACGACGCGCGCCTGGGCGAGTTCGTCGACGGCCTGATGACGACGGACTTCTTCGTCAACTACGGCCTCTTCGCCGCCGGCGCCCGCGCCGCGGACGTCGCCTACGGGCGCTACGTGCGCCGGCTGGCGCGCAAGAAGTTCGTCAACGGCGTGATCCGCAGCAACCTGGTCCTCGCGGCCGGCCTCGCGGTTCCCCAGGCCGTGCGCGGCCAGTTCGAGCTCGACACCTACCTGGTCGACGTGGCAGCGCTGGGGCTCTCGGCCACGGCGGTCAAGGCCGGCGTCGAGGGGGTCAAGGGCGTATGGCGCCTGGTCCGCGCCGGGCGCGGCGCGGTCCACCTCGGCCGCCTCGCGAGCCCGGTGGGCTGGGTCTACACCGCCGGCGAGACGGCGCTGGTCCTGATCGTGGGCGACCACCTCGCCAACCGCTTCGACGCCTACCTGACCAAGCGTGAGCTGCGGGACAAGATCAAGCAGGCCGAGTCCGCCCTCAACGACCTGCTGGGCCGCCTCGAGCGCGGCGAGAGCGTCCTGCCCGCGCACATTCAGGAGGCCCTCGACCGCGTCGAGCGCGCCTACGACGACATGCGCCGCCTCGAGATGATGCCCCTGGACGCGCGCGTCCGCGCCTTCAGGCGGGAGATCAACGGGGCCAGCGGCCAGATGCTCGAGGCCGAGACCTCGCTGCGGGCCCTCGAGGAGCGCTTCGCCGAGAACCCCAACCTGCGCCGCAACCTCGAGGAGCGCTTCGGCTCGACCGAGGCCTACCTGGAGCGCCTGCGCGAGGCTCGCTCGGGTGAAGCCGAGGAGCGCATTCGCAGCGAAGCGGAGCGCTTCGAGCGCGACTTCCCGCGCGACCTCGAGCGTGCCTACCGCGGCGAGGCCGAGCCCGGCCAGCCGCCGGCCCCCGACTCGCGCCTCGACCTCTACGACCAGGAGACGACCTGGATCCTCAAGGCCCTGGACGCGACGACCGACCCCGAGGCCCGCCGGCACCTCGCCCTGGCGCTCGAGCGCGTCCGCCTGGGGCGCGCGATGGACGCCAGCGTGCTCGCGGCGGGGGGCAACCCGGCCTCCCAACCCGCGCGCTCGGCCCGCCCCGAAGAGGCCTTCGTCGGCGCAGCGGACCGCGTTCGCGGCGAATAGCAGCGTCTGGTTGCGCACGTCGGAGGGTGCGTCTAACTTAGGGTGTCGCCGATCGGCGTCACCCTCAGGAGCCCCTGTGTTGCCGCGCGGAACCACCCTATCTTCGCTCCTCGTGGCCGCTCTGGCCGCCCTGGCGGCGGGGACCCCGGCCTGGGCCCAGCAGCGCGGGCCGCGCGCGGACGAGAGCACCAAGCCTCAGGTCGCCTGGGAGCTGGGACCCGAGACCCGCCGCGTAATCCGCCAGGGGGTCGAGTGGCTGGCCGAGGAGCAGCTCAAGCGCTCCGGGCGCTGGCCCTGCCGACGGCCCGAGTGGCAGCTCTCGGTGACCTCCCTGGCGGGGCTCGCCCTCGTCGCTCACGGCGTCAGCCCAGACCGCGGCCCCCACAGCGACACCCTCCGCCGCTGCGTCGAGTGGCTGCTCGACAACCAGAAGCAAGAGGGGCCCTTCAAGGGCTTGATCTGCGACCGCCCCAACCCCATGGAGGCGAAGGAGCGGCCGATGCACGGCCACGGCTTCGCGCTCCTGCTCCTGGGCCAGGTCTACGGGACCAGCCACGACCCCGCCCTGCGCGAGCGGCTCCACGTCGCGATCGTCGCGGGCGTGCGGCTGACGGAGCGCACGATCAGCCCCCGCGGCGGCTGGTACTACTACCCGCGCTCGCAGGGCGACGAGGGCTCGGTCACGATCACGCAGCTTCAGGCGCTCCGCTCGGCGCGCAACGCTGGCATCGCGGTCAGCTCTTCGGTCGTCGAGCGCGCGCTCGAATACGTGCGCAAGAGCCAGCAGCCCGACGGCGGGGTGCAATACATGCTCAACCGGGGCAACGCCTCGGCCGCGCTGACGGCGGCCGGCGTGGTGTGCCTCCAGAGCGCGGGCGAATACGGCTCGGACGCGATCGAGCGCGGCTACGCCTACCTGCGGCGCAACATCGTGATCGAGTTCCCCGAGCGGCAGAAGTGGTTCTTCTACACCCACCTCTACGCGGCTCAGGCCATGTTTCAGCGGGGCGGCGCCGCCTGGAAGGGCTACTTCCCGCGGATTCGCCAGGAGCTGCTCTCGCTCAAGCAGGGTCGGCACTGGGAGAGCCCCTACGGGTCGGTCTACGGGACCGCGATCTCGCTGCTGATCCTGCAGCTTCCCAACCGCTTCCTGCCGATCTATCAGCGCTAAGGAGACCAGGTGGACCCCACGGCCAGCCCAGCGGTTTGGACGGCGCTCTACGAGACCGAGCAGCTGATCAGCGCCAAGACCTTCGACCTCCGCCGCACGGCGCGCTCGTGCCTCGACCTGGCGATGCAAATGGCCGGGGCCGAGGCGGGCTTCCTCGCCACCTACGACCGCGGCCAGGACCTGGTGCTCGTCTCCTCACGCGGGGTCGACGAGGCGGGGGTCCTCGAGGAGCCGCGCCTGGCGCAGTGCTACGAGCTCGCCTGCGAGCAGGACGAGGTCCTGGTGCGGATCGGCTTCACGACCGGAGGTCCGCTGCGCCTGCGCGGCGGGAGCGCGAACCTGTTGGTGGTCCCCCTCCGCCTGCGCCTCCGCCCCCGTGACGAGAGCGGGCTCGACAAGGAGCGCCGCCGCTACCCCAGCCAGGAGGTCAAGAAGCCGCTCGGGATCCTGTTCCTCGCCACGCCCCACGGCCCCGAGCCGAGCGCCCACCTCGTCGACGTGCTGATCAACTACGGCGAGCACGTCAGCGAGGTGCTGACCAACGCCAACCTCTACCACGACGCGACCCGCGACCCGCTGACCGACCTCTACCGCCGGCCCGAGCTCGAGCGCCACCTCGCGGTCGAGACCCGGCTGGCCCTGCACACCAACACCCCCGTCGGCTTGATCATGATCGACATCGACGGGCTGTCCCGGATCAACGAGGACCAGGGGCGCGCGCGCGGCGACAAGGTCATCTCGCGGGTGGCGCGCTTGATCCGCGCCCAGGTCCGCGAGGGCGACGCCTGCATTCGCTACGGCGGGGAGGAGTTCGCCGTCGTGCTCCCGGGCACCGACGCCGACGGATCCCTGGCCACGGCCGAGAAGATCCGCCGCGCGGTCGAGGACTACCCGGGCTTCGGCGCGGGGGTCAAGGTCGCGATCTCGGCGGGCCTCGCGGTCTTCCCCCAGCACGCGGACTCGCCCGAGAAGCTGCTGCGCAAGGCCGACCAGACCCTGTTCATCGCCAAGCAGGAGGGCGGGAACAAGGTGCTCCTGTGGCACCGTCGGATCCCCAAGCACGCCCTGCGCTCCGACAAGCTGATCGGGATCATCACGGGCAACCAGGCCAAGGACTATCGCAACGTGATGCTGCTGCTGGACACCATCGTGGTGGTCAACAGCGTGCTGGAGCGCAAGCAGGTGCTCACGACCCTGCTCGACATCATGCTCCAGCTCTCGGGCTGCAGCCGGGGCGTGCTCTACCTCGAACGCGAGGGGCGCCTCGAGGTAGAGCTGGCCCAGGACGACCGCGGCGGCACGGCCGACACCCAGACCGTCGCGCGCGAGGTGCTCGAGCAGGCGCGCCGCGAGACGACGCCGATCCTCGTCCGCGGCGACGAGGACGACGACGAGCTGGCCCTGGGCGAGGCGGTCCGCGCGGCGGCCCTCGAGGTCAGCCTGGCCCTGCCCCTCGTCGTGAAGGGCAAGACGATCGGCGTGCTCTACCTCGACTCGCCCGAGGCCAAGCCCGAGCTGGAGGAGAGCGACCTGATCTTCATGCAGGCCCTCTCGCGCGAGCTCGGCAACGCGCTCGAGAAGGCCCGCCTCTACCAGGAGAACCTCGAGCAGAAGCGCGCGCTGGAGGACATGACCGCTCAGCTGGCGCAGAAGGTCCAGGTCCAGGCGACCGAGCTGGCCGAGGCCAACCGCAGCCTCTCGGAGCTGAAGCTGCGCTTCAACTACGACCGGATCGTGGGCAAGTCCGAGCCGATGCAGAAGGTGTTCAAGCTGCTCGACCGGATCACCGACACCAACGTGCCGGTGCTGATCCAGGGCGAGACGGGCACCGGCAAGGAGCTGGTCGCGCGCGCGCTCCACCTCAACGGGCCGCGCCGCGACGCCCCCTTCGTCTCGGTCAACTGCTCGGCGGTGACCGAGTCCCTGATGGAGAGCGAGCTCTTCGGCCACGTGAAGGGCGCCTTCACCGGCGCGGACCGCGACAAGGCGGGCCTCTTCGAGCAGGCCCACGGCGGCACGATCTTCCTGGACGAGGTCCAGGACATGTCGCCCAGCATGCAGCGCGAGCTGCTGCGCGTGCTGCAGGAGGGCGAGGTCCGCCGCGTGGGCGGCAAGGACATCATTCACGTCGACGTGCGCGTGATCTCGGCCACCAACAAGGACCTGCGCCGCCTCGTCAACGAAGGGGCCTTCCGCCAGGACCTCTTCTACCGGCTCAACGTCGTCTCGACCGAGCTGCCGCCCCTGCGCGACCGCAAGGAGGACATCCCCCTCATCGTGCAGAAGCTGCTCGAGAACGAGAAGACGCCCGAGGGCATTCCGATCCGGATGAGCAAGGAGGCCCTGCGCGCGATCCTCCGCTACGACTGGCCTGGCAACGTGCGCGAGCTGCAGAACCAGATCGAGAAGGCCGTGCTCCTGATGGAGGGCGAGACGATCCTCGACGAGCACCTCCGCTTCGAGTCGGACCCCGCCGGCAAGACGGGCGTCTCCGCCCTCTTCGACATGGAGTACAGCGACGCTAAGCAAGCCTTCGCGCGCGAGTACCTCAAGTCGGTCCTGGCGCGCAACGGCGGCAACGTGACCCGCGCGGCGACCGAGGCCGGGGTCGTCCGCTCGAGCTTCCACAAGATGATGCGCAAGCACGGGATCTCGGCCAAGGACTTCGCCAGCGCACGCAAGGTCACCCGGGACTGAGCGTCGCCCTGGGCAGAGCCGAGCTGCGACCGATTGCCGCAGATCGCGCGGACCCGCGCCCATAGCGTCAGGGTCGTGAGCCAGCCCGACGCCAGACGCTATGGAGCCGCCCTCTTGGCGCTCACGCTGTGTCTGCTCGAGCTCTTGCCGGCGCTGGTCTGGGCGCGTCCCCTCGACTACCCCTGCCAGGCCCACCAGTGCGCCTGCACCAGCCGCGCGGCCTGTCTGGCCGACTGCTGCTGCTTCCCTCGCGAGCGCGTCGAGAGCCTCGCCCAGAGCCCAGCCGAGAGCAGCTCCTGCTGCGCGAAGAGTCCTCCAGCCCCGCCAGCGGGCGCGGAGCTCTACGACTCCTGCGGCGGGGAGCTGGACGAGGGCGCCGCGGTGGGCCTCGGCTCGCGCCTGCTCGTGCTCCCGCCCGAACTCTCCCCCGAGCCCAGCCTGGGGCTGGGGCTGCCCGAGCGACCTTCCGTTGCCGAGGGACGCCGTCCCTCGCCCCCGACGCCGCCCCCGCGGCGCTAGCCCGCAAACATCACCATTAGTGAAACAAGGACGTCGTACCTCGCTGCCATATTGGTGTTGCGACACATCAATAACCAGCTAGGGAACGACGACC
>MDTG01212356.1_pt1 | contig 11508 bp, 6 predicted proteins | sample 811421 | NCBI WGS metagenome assembly MDTG01 (sample SAMN05326645, study PRJNA326480) | marine metagenome | isolation source: seawater | place: Pacific Ocean: South East | collected 2011
AACATCTCTTGTTTTCGAGTTGGGTGCACCATATGGAAGACGTGCTGAGGCTGTTACAACTTCACCTTCTAATGCAGGAAAGAATCGAAATGGTACTCGACGACTAGCAACAAGCCCTATCGACAGAACAAAGCAAGCCACTGCTATACCCACTGTCAAGTAACGATTGATCACAGCAAATTCGACAACCTTATGAAACATCCCCTGTGTAAACCGCTCCAGCAAACCGGATACAACTCGTCTGGGAGTATCCAAAAATCGAACCACAGCACCGGGCTTCTTGTCTTTGATGTGAGCCAAGTGAGCAGGCAAAACAAAAAACGACTCTATCAATGAAAGAAATAAGACACAAATCACAACTGTTGGTATGAGCTTAAAGAATTTACCAGTCACCCCCGGTACAAATAGAAGAGGAGCGAAGGCCGCTATTGTGGTCAATACAGCAAAGGTAACGGGCACCACCATTTTTTTCGCTCCAGAAACAGCTGCTGTCAGCCAATCTTTTCCTTTGCTGCGCTCTTCAAAAATATTTTCTCCCACAACAATGGCATCGTCCACTACAATTCCCAGTGTGACAATGTACGCAAAAAGTGAAACCATATTAATGGTCGCACCAGTCTGAGGAAGCAATAAAAATGAGCCTAAGAATGAAATCGGAATTCCCAAAGCAACCCAAAAAGCCAATCTGAATTCTAGAAAGAGGGCAAGAACACCGAATACCAACAACAAACCAATCTTGGCATTGTCCATAAGTAGATCGATCCGCCCCTTCAACAGCTCAGACTGGTCTTGCCATATTGACACATCTACAGACTCAGGCAATCGCTCTCGCAAACGTTCTAAAATGTCTTTTGTAGCTCCCGCCACCTCTGTGGGCGTCTCAGCACCAACGCGATAAGCGACCAATCGCACAGCTCTTTTTCCATTGTAGTAAGATGCCTGATCAGTCTCCTCGTAACCATCTACAATTGTTGCAATGTCTCCCAAACGAAGCCTGTTACCAGAGAAAGAGCTCTTAATGATAATGTCCGCGTAGTCCTCTCTTGTTTTCTTCCGATCTGCAACACGAACCAACAGCTCACCCCCAGTGGTTTTAATTCCACCGCCGGGCAAATCCAAAGAATCTGCTGCTATTTGTCGAGCAACATCTTCTGTGGTTAAACCATGTGCTTCCAATACCTCTCGACCTATTTCAATCCTAAGTTCTCGGTTTGGTACTCCTGCAATGTCTACATTGGATATCCGCGGATCGGAACGAAGCTCTGCTCTTGCCTCTTCCGCAAGCTGGTGTAGCGTTGCTAGCTCCTGATCTCCAGAGATAACAACCGAAACCACTTCTCTTCTCAGGGAGAGCAGCTTGGCGGAAGCTTCTTCTGCATCCAGAGGAAATGTGGTAATTCTGTCAACAGCTGATTTTACATCATTCAAAACTTGATTGGGGTTAGCATCAAGCAAAAGCTCAACATATACCCTACCAGCCCCTTCTGTAGCAGCAGAAGAAACTCTTTTGATGCCGTCCACTCCCTCAATTGCATCTTCTACAGAGAGCACAATTCCCTGCTCAACCTCTTCTGGACTAGCTCCCGGATAAGGAATCGTTACCGCAATTACATCGACATCAAATTCGGGAAGGATTTCCTGCTTGGTTCTCAAGACACCCAAAGCGCCACCAAAAAGCAAGACAAACATAAACAAATTGGCCGCTATTGAGTTTTTCGTCATCCATGCGACAACCCCTTTGGTACGACGAGCTTCTTCGCTTAAATGGGCTTCATGATCTGGGATCTGATCGTATTCATCTTCCATTTGTACATTTAAAGTAACATCTGGATGTTGCTCCGATTCGCCTTCAGCATGCTGATCTTCAGTCATTGCTCTCCTCCAGCATCAACAATACTCACCTCTTGCCCATATATGGGATAAGAAATCGGAGTTGTAATGATTTTCTCTCCAGCTTCTACACCATCCAATAAAATAGCTTTGTCTTGCTCTAACCAACCAACCTGAACATCTCTGCGAGCTAACAACCCCTGTTCATCAACAACCAGAACATGATTCCCATCCTTGAGGGACACAGCGGGAACCTCTATGGCTCCATTTTGAGCTCTTCCTTCTATTTCCACATCTACATATGCACCTGGAAGCAATGGGATTCCCGATCCGTCCAGCGGATTTTCTACCGATACAAGCAGATAAGCCGTTCTTGTTTGTACATCTAGCTGTCCCTCCAAATGAAGAACTTCTCCTTGTTTCTGTACTGACATTTCTCCTCCTGGAGAAAAAACAATGTTCGCCTTTGACCCAATGTCAGAATTAATTTGAGGGACATTTATTTCAGCTAAGCGTTTGGTTGGAACAGAAACACGAACCCAAAATAAATCCGTACCAATAAAGTCCACGACTGGAGCACCACCAACAACCTGACCAACCTCCAAAGACTCTGTTCGAATCATTCCATTGAAAGGTGCTTTAAGCTCGGTGCGCTTGAGATTGAGCTCAGCTCTATCTAATCCAGCCTGTGCTGCTTCTAAATTGGCATTAGCTGCAGCGACCTGTGGCTTTCTCAAAGCAAGATCGGTAGGCTCCCCCTGATGGTTTAACAATTTCCACTCACGCTCTGCAGCCGCCTGTCTTTCCTCCTCGAGCTGGGCATTTAAGCCCGCTTGCGCCAACCTGCTCTCTTCCATAACGACATTAATTTGATAATCTGCAGGCTCTATTTTAGCTAGACGCTGACCTTTCAAAAATCGTCCCCCAGGCTGCAGATTCTTCGCAACTGAGATCACTCTTCCCGCAACCTCAGGAACAATCGACACGACTTGAGCCGGCTGAACAACTCCAGTTCCCTGTATCTTTGCAGCAATCGGCTCTAATTTCGCCTCAACAACTGATACTTTGAGCTTGGCGACCTCAACCTCGGTACGCTTTTCCGAAGACGCGGTGTTGAGCATTGCACTAAATCCTATGGAACCCAAAGCTACAACAGCTACAGTAGGAAGAAGATGTTTTAATATTTTTTTCATCAACAACTCCCGTTGTTTTTAAATTAAGGCAGAGACTGAACCCAATCTCCTCCAAGAGAGACATAATGCTGAACCTGAGCTGAAATTCGATCTCGCTCAACCTGAATTAATGCCATCTGCGCTTGCTGATAAGCTTGCTGAGCTGCCATTAAAGTCACAAATGGAGTCAATCCCTGTAGATAACTCTGACGAGCTTCTTCATATGCTTTTTGCGAAGCATCCTGCTGCTCTTGTCTCGCTTGAAACAATGCTTCTTGAAGATCTTTAGAGCTCTGGGCAATGGCTAGCTGCTGCTGAATCTGTAATTTCTGCTGCCTCAAAGTTTGCTCTGAGGCATACACTCCTGCAATTGCAGCATCCAAAGCAGCTCGTTTCCCACCTCCTTGATAAAGAGAAAGGGAAGCAGATGTACCCACGCCCCAAGCTTCAATAGAATTCCACTCTTCGTCAACACGATTGGATTGACGTGAAACCTGTCCACTCACTCCAAATGCGGGATAAAAAGCCTTTCGAGCCGCTTGTTCTCTTTTTTGAGCAGCCTCAAGGTTGAGCTGAGCCGCTCGCAGCTCAGGACGAGAGCTCAAAAGATCTTCTTTTGAAGGAAGCTTTAGGTCTATAAAACGAGGCAACTGGGGATTTTCTATATTCAGTAAAGAAGGATCTTCTCCTACAAGTACCGCTAAAGATTGAATAGCTATGGCCTTTTGATAGTGATACATCGGTAGCTGAGCTTTTATTGTGAGAAGCTGCTGCTCTTGCTGTAAAACATCCAAAGATGTTGCTTCTGATCTCTTTTGGCGTAGCACAGTAATTTCAAGTAAAGACTCTGCGGCATCAACCTGATCTTGAAGCAATGCTGCACTTTCTTCAAACAAAGCAACATCCCAATAGGTTAAGGCAATATTTTGAATGAGCAGTGATTTAACGCCCTGACTTTGCTGCTGAGCTGAAAGCGCCTCGAGCTGAGCCGCTTGAGCTGTGCTTATGGACTGCCCCCAAACATCCAATGGAACATCCACACGCAGTGCCAATGTGGCAGAGGTGAACAGCTCTGTTTTATCATCCTCTTCCTCTTCTGTATCTTCTGTGCTTTCCATACCGGGAATATCAGGCAGAAGGTCTTCAATTGAAGAAAAGCCAAATCCAAATCCCAGAGCGTCTTGTGGCTGTGTATTTGAAGACCAAGTGCTTGATATCATTGGGAGATATCCCTGCTTTAATTGCCGGGCTGTTGACTGAGACTGCAAAACACGTGCCTGAGCCAAGGCAATATCAGGAGCACTTTTCAATCCCTGCTCAACGAGCGCTGAAAGCTCTGGATCTTTAAATTCCGTCCACCAAAACTCACCAGCAAACACTGACTGAATCATAAAATACATCATTGTGAGCTCTCTGTTTGCTTGACCTCTAATCCAGACTCAACCCTTGACTTTGTACACATCTCATTGTCTTCAGCGGTTTTCGACAGAAGGCCTCTCCAAAGAATTTCTACGAGTCCGTGCACAAAGGCATCATTTGAGCAGGCCAATTTGGTATCATGTAGTACATGTTTGCGAAAAGCCAAAGAGGTAAATGACCCAAGCAAAGCTATCGATGCTACTTCACAATCAAGATCAGCTCGAAAAATACCATAGCTTTGTAGCTGCTCAAGCCAGCTTTGAAAAGCCTTTCTTCCTAATATGGGAAGCGGCTCTTCTGCACACAGCTGTGTTGGCTCAAAAGGCAATATTGCTGCAGAGTGCATCATGCTAGCACAAGGAACCATATCGTTAAAAAAATCAATCATCCGCTTGGCTATACGCTTAAATTGAGACTTTGGATCATTAAAATCTGCCTGCTCAGTTAAAACATCAAGGATACAATGCTTCTGAATAGGTAGCATTAAAGCCTCTTTCATAAGCTGTTCTTTAGATCCAAACCGCTTGAATAAAGTGGCTTGCGAGACTCCTATCTGCCTGGCTATATAGTGAGTAGAAACCGATGGACCTTGGCTTAGAAAACATTCCTTTGCAATGCTCAAAATCTTTTGATCGCTAACTTTACGTGGACGCATGAACTGTTGCTCGTTTTAAGTAAGTAATCAGTTACTTACTTTATACAGATCACTGTATAACTGAGAAAAACAACGCGTCAATAAATAATTCATCAACCCCATGGGGTTAATTTTTTAAGGCAAAATCTGCTCCAAAGAAGCATTCGCCCAGTCCATGCTTAAACCGATTTCTACCTTAGGGTTGGACAGCAGAGGCTGAGTTACACTCATCAACCTGTAGCTAGTTTCTTTTCTCATTTCTTCTGCAATTGAAGAGCTTAAAAATACTTTTTCCGCCTTTAGAAGGTCATCACTTACCAAAGTCAACAGGGTAAGCTTCTCTGATTTTAGAGCAAGCTCGAAATTAAGAAGACGATCTTCCTTAAATCCGCCACCCATAATGGGACCAGCACGAAGATTATCAAAACCAAATAAACCTTCTGTCTCTATTCGCTTCCACAACAACATAGATCCTTTAAATCGAACGAGAAATCCTTGAATTTGATGTCGATGAGAAAGAATCTTGTCGTCGGCATTTTCCCACACATCTTCTCTCCAATCCAAAGGAAGAACTCGCTCTTGACTCTCGACCCAAACTTGACCCTCTTGACAAATAATTTCAGAAGTGTTTGTGCTGAAAGTCCAAGTTTCGGGAAGTAAAAATTCAAAACTGGGATACGTCGGATCCAATTTATGCTCCTTGATTTAACTTATCTTAAACTTGAAACGGAATATTGTGGTTTAAGATGGTATCTCCTATCCCAGCACCCATGTCGACCACACCCAAATCCAAGCTTGCGTCAACCTTAGAAGAAACCTTCAAAATTAAATTACAGGCGCCTCCAGGCTTCCAGATAAGAAGCACTAGGAAATTGGGCTTTGACTTAAACCCAAGCTTTGACGACATGTTGTTGCTTACACGAGAAAGAACATTGTCTCCGACTGAAATATTATTTGCAGTATGTGCGATTGCCCCCAGTTTCTGCGCTCCAGAACCAGAGAAATACTCGGAACCCTTGGACATAATGTTGAAAAGTTCTCCTGTTATATTGGCAAAAATCTCGGCTAAGAATCCAACTCCAAAATCTTTGGATTCGATCGAAGCATCAAAACTCATGGTCGCCATGATTTTACTCAATTGATTCTGCGCATAGAACACAGAGATACCTGCTGAGGTACTGCCATCCATATTTTTCAGACCAAATTTTTCTAGATTTAAGTTCGCTTTGATAGAAGCTTCAACTTTGGCCGTATTGGTTTTTTCAAGAACACCATCATTGTTTTTATCTGAAAACATAATGCTCTTGCTGCCACCTGCACCGACTTCTCCACCAGCTACATTTCTGTTGTTCTTGTCGGCATCACTTGAGAAAGAACCGCCTGCACTCACAGAGAGCCCTAGACCCAATTCAGCATATTCATCACCACTCATACTCGCAACAACACGCTCTCTCTCTTGAGAGCTCATCATAAAGTTAGCTGCTTTTTGACTGTGTCCTGCTACGATCTCTCGTGCTCCTAGCCCCATAAAAGCGAAGGCTTCTTCAGCACTATCTCCAGTGGCCTTCAGATATCCTTTCCCCGAAACTTTCAAAAATGCTTCCAGTTCCAAGAATAATTTTATTTTCTTCTCCATCTTCACACCCAAAGAGATGTCCGACATGAGTAAAACCTTTTTACCAAGCCTCATCGCAGAACCTGAAACACCAAAACTAATCTTAACCAAAGGATGAACTGGAATATTAAAATTGATGGAAAGATCTGCTTTGTCTCCATCTCTCGGGATTAACAAATCGATGATGGTTCCAACTGCAGCTGCAGCTGCATTTAATCCATCAATGTCTCCCAAATTGCTTTGTGTGGCCTTAAGCTGCTCGATGCGCTCTGAAGCACTTGGCCTCTTTGCAGAAGAAGCATTTGTTGCCCCCTGATTGGAAACGTTTTGAGCCAAAACCTGATCATTTTGAGACTGAGGCTGAGGTTTGCGTTGTTTTAAGCTCATCGTTACTCCTGATTTTGTTACTCAAAATAGCATGTCTGTAGTCAATCCGAAAGCTCTTCATTATATTGACACAAACACCGGTACATAATTAATCATTCGGCACTTCTTACAAGCCGGAAGCCCAATCCATTGCTGCTTGCGTTGTCTCCAACATTGTTTCTAGCTGCACTGCGCAATTCATATGGCTTTGACTTAAAACGACCTCCTCGCACAATGCGAATGTCACCCGTTGAAAATCCTGTGGGATCTGTTACTGCCTCCTCAGGATAAGCCCCTGCCAAATCATTGGTCCACTCTGACACTCCTCCATACATGTCAAAAAGCCCCCAATCGTTGGACTGATACTCTGCTATCGTAGTGATGGTATTGCTGCAATATAAGCCGAGCTCAACGAGCAATGTTCCGTCCGTCAATTGCAAGGTTGGATCACAATCCGTCTCGGTATCAACAGGTAGATTTCCTCCTCCGTTGACAGTCCAGAATGCCTCTTCTGATCCAGACCTAGCTGCATATTCCCACTCAGCTTCTGTAGGAAGTCTGTAGCCAGAGCACTCATAAATGGAAGCGAGATCAGGATTTTGATAACAGGACATGTCATCATCGGTTTCATCCTCTTCGCACACATAAAGATTTGGATCTAGACGCTCTTCAACAGTCAGGTCATAAGAGCAAACATAGCACCGTTCACGATACTCATAATCAGACAGTGCATTTGCTGCTGCTGCTGCCCAGTGCCAAGTGATCGACTCAGCCTGCATATCTCGCTTTGAGTCTGCTCCGAAATAATATGGCTGCTCACAGTAAAAACCACTTTCATCATAAACATCGCCGGTTTGTTCTTCGAAATAAGGCCAAATCAGCTCTTCAAACATCGCCTGAGTAAACTCGTGCGTCATCATATAGAAGGATCTTGTCAAGGTCACAGAATGTTGTGGCTCTAAAAACTCTGGAGAAGACTCTTCAGGATCAGCACGACCAACCTCGTCTTCTGGAGAGCCCATGATAAAGCTTCCTGATTCAATAAGGCGAAAATCCAATCCCATGTCGCTGCTCCAAGCCAAGGAATAATCGCAATTCGTCCACAAACAATCACTCAATCCATCAGGTTGATCTCCATCATTGCCACCACCGATGGCGTCACGAGTACAAGAGTCCGGATGAGAGATATAAGCCGCTCCCGGGAAAGTATATTGATCATCGTCTCTGCAGTCCGCCCCACCAAGCTCTGGAGGGGAACCGTTAACCCAATCGGATGGGTTCAAACATTCAACAAATCCATCCGCATCATCATCTGCTTCCAAGGCAGGTATCGCATCCTCTCCGAAAGCAAGCAGGCCTTCACAATCTTCATATCTACCGTTGCAAAGCTCTGGTGCGCCTAAGTAAATATCAGGATCAGAATCCACACAATCCAATCCTCCCTCAATAGTCTGCTCACCCTCCCACAGCATCGGGTCGAAAATCAGCTCACACTCAACCTGACCATCACCATCGCTGTCCCATTCATTATACGGAACTAGAATCCCGTCAGCTCCCTCAAGCTGCTCGGCAGAGGCACAATCATCCAGTTTACCATTACACAGCTCTGCAGCCTCAGGATAGACAGCATCATCATCATCATCACAATCTGTCCCCTGATCTACATAGCGATATGGAGCAACACAAGACTCAAAATAAATGTCTGGATCGCCATATCCATCCTCATCGCTGTCGACATACCAACGTGGAAGTACCACTGCTCCCAAAGTACTGTGACCATCACAATCCATGTCTGTAGAATCATCACAATCCTCTACCGCTAAAGGATTAATAAATTCGTTTTGATCATCGCAATCCAAAGCGTTTCCAGCAAAATAGCCCTCTCCTAAATCCAGTCCATCACAGCTTAAAAAGGCATCAGAAGATTCATCTCCAAAACCATCATTATCTGAGTCATGATACCAAGAAGTGCTGTCCGTAGCAGGAGTGATAGAATCTAAAATAGACGACTCATCAACGAGCTCGTCGCAATCATTGTCGATCCCGTCACAAAGCTCTTCTGCTTGAGGACTTATCTGTGAATCTGAATCGTTACAATCATCAGAAGAGGAGACATGACCATCGATTTGATAACAGCTCAATTGACTCAATGCGTCAGTACCGTAGCCATCTTCATCTTGATCCAAATACCAAAGCTGAGCATCAACAGCGTCATCTTCATCTATGATGCCACTGCAATCGTTGTCCACACCGTCACAAAGCTCCTCTGCCTGAGGGTTGATGTCTGGATCTAGATCATCACAATCTCCTAGAACCTCAACATACCCTTCAAGTGAAGCACAAGCATAGTTCAAAGATCCGCCGTATCCATAACCGTCACTGTCTGCATCCTCATAAAAAACCAGAGGATCCACAGCCGAAGAGTCATCAACCATCGCGTCACAATTGTTGTCAAATCCATCACAATACTCATCTTGAGCTGGAGACACATCAGCAGAGTAATCATTGCAATCTCCTCCAACTGGAAGATACCCTTCTGGCTGCACACAGCTCATTTGAGAGGAGAGCTCAGAGCCATATCCATCTTGGTCGAAATCAAAAAACCATTCCTCTGCATCGACTGCAGACTCATCAACAACACCGTCGCAATCATCATCAGCATCGTTGCACAATTCAGAAGCACCGGGATAACGAAGTGCTGTATTGTCATTACAATCTCCAGCCAAAGCAACAAATCCTTGAGGTGGTTCGCTCGAGCAAGTAACGACGATTACTGAATCTTGACCAAAACCATCTTCGTCAACATCAGCATACCAAACAATTCCATCTGAGGGCTCTTCATCAAGATCACCATCGCAATCATCGTCTACATCATTGCATCGCTCGGCTGAACCAGGAAAAATCAGCTCATCATTATCATCACAATCATCACTGTTGGATGAAAATCCGACCCCTGGAACAGAGCATGTAGAATTTGGATAATTCTCCGCCCCAAAACCATCTAAATCCGAGTCAATAAACCAGATAGGTGCATCTACAGCATACAAATCAATATGTCCATCACAATCATTGTCCTGCTCATCACCACAGACCTCGAGAGCATTGGGACTGATTTCGAACTGCTCGTCATCACAATCTCTCCCTGCATCTACATTTTCTGGAGGCATACCGCCAAAGTCATCTCCATAACCATCTAGATCCAAATCTTGAGTACAAAGATGAGGCTCTGAAGGTGCAGCTGCCGGATAGATAAATTCCGAGCTGTCATCGCAATCTTCAATACCATCCCAAAGTATGTATTCGGGGTAATCCAAAACCTTAACGGGACACAGATGTAACAATGTTTCTTCTAAACCATACCCATCACCATCACCGTCACGAACATATGCGGGAGCATCGACAACCTCAGAGGTTTCGTCTACCAAACCATTTAGGTTGTTGTCCTTCTCGTCACAAAATTCTGTAGCTCCGGGATAAACAGAAGCATCGTTATCGGCGCTTGTGCCATCTTCATAAACATCTCCGTCTTCCTCTGAAAATCCATCTCCATCCCAATCTTCACTGGGGTTGTCCGATAAGCTTTTAGGAAGTGGATCTGGAAATTCAGACAAAAAAAAGCTCGAACAGCCCAGAACCAGTACAAGCATTACATTTCTCCCAAAGAATCAGGTTTGTTCTATCATATCAACAAACGACTCAATTGAATAATTCTAGTCATAACGATTTCTGAGTTTTAAAATAAGCTTTGATTTGTAAATTTTTCAGGTACTGACACATCCAAACATGTCTTACATCAAATATTTATGTGACAACATGGTGCAAAACTAGATTTTCAGCTCTTGACCGAGCATAGAACCATGTAGACCCGAACAAATCATTGGTACACATATTGAAAAAGAAAGCCAATCACAAACAGAGTTCCAATCTGTATGAAACACACAGCCCTGATCAGAGTCAATCTTTCGGATCAAATCAAAATCGCGTTTCAATAATGGAGCAAAGTCAACATGCCAAATCGGATTCGATACAAACTAAAATCAAGGAAACATATAGCTGGTTGCTTGAAGGAAGACTCGCAGATGTTCGCACCAAAGTGCATGACCTAGCAAATCAGGCCAGACAAGATGGTGACCAAAAGAGTGCCGATGATGCCGGTCTTGTATGGAATGTATCCAACAGCCTTTACAAAACACAGATTGCTCTTGCTGAAGAACAATTCTCACAGGCAAAAGATTATGCGAGTTCAGCTGCAGACATCAGCAGACAATTGAAAGCACAGAATACGGTTCATGCCAATGATGCTGATCGAATAATTCAGGCAAGCGGGGGTTTTTGGACCAGTGCACATGAAGCAGAAAGACAAAACACAAGTCAAGGAGGACTTGGTGTAGACATGGTTGATCAGCACGCTTTAAATCATGAGCGTAAAGGTGTATTTTGTGGAATTGCAACGATGATTATGGTTCTTCAGG
>MDTG01235243.1_pt1 | contig 11508 bp, 10 predicted proteins | sample 811421 | NCBI WGS metagenome assembly MDTG01 (sample SAMN05326645, study PRJNA326480) | marine metagenome | isolation source: seawater | place: Pacific Ocean: South East | collected 2011
ATTGCATAACGTTAGTATTACACTCGCTTAGTTCATTAAAGAATTACAAAAACATACTTATATCCAATTGCATTCCCCTTGTATTAGTTTTGTAGTGTTTGAGTTGATAAGTAGTTTTTTTCAATTTATCATATTATACCCCCCACTTTCGGTGGGTTTTTTGTTTGTGTGATGATAAGTAGATTTTGAATAAGAAAATTATATATTAGTAAAAAATATGAGGGTTTCGGTGTTTATTTACAAATTTTGCAATTGAGTGCCTATAAATAATTAAATTTATGTTTTTAGAAAATCCATGAAACTATCCGTATAAATTACATGCAACATTTATGAGATTTTAGAAATGATTGCAATAAGTGTTAATAATATTATTATTTATGATAAATACATATAAAATTATTTTATTTAATATTTTTTTGACCATTTTACTATTAATTCCAATTGAATATTTTTCAGGTAAATTATATCGACAATTAAAAGGGACTAATGGACACTATGCAGTGACTGAATTACTGAGGCAAATAAATAGTGAACAATTAATTCCATTAGATTCATCAAAATCCATTTTGTCTCACCCTTATTTGTTATACGTTAACAATCCAAACTATGTTTCAAACGGAGAAAAAAAACACAATAAGTATGGATATAGAAACAAATATTTTAATCTAGAAAAAGAGCCTAACACATTTAGAATTTTAGCACTAGGAGGTTCAACCACTTATGGATTTGGTAATCCCAACATGAGCGATACTTGGGTATATAAACTGGAAGAAAAATTTAATTTAGAAGGTAAACAAGTTGAGGTTATTAATGGAGGATTGAATTATGGTACATCTGCTGAAATACTAGCCTCATATGTTTTTAGGCATAGTCATTTAAATCCTGATTTAGTTATTTACCATGGCGGTGGAAATGATGTCGCTCCAGTATTTTTCCCAAACTATTCAAGTGAGTATACCCATTTTAGAGCCAAAGGAAGAACAATTGCTTACAGAAAAGGCGACGGGAGGTTGTTAAAATTTGATTTTTTCAAGTTAATCTATTGCTATAGACTAAAAAATATAAACTCCGTCTATTTAGACCAACCTTTTGGCTTCGGTATATTAGATCCTAAAAAAGTCAAACGAAGAACTGAAGATGAAAATAATTACGAGGGCTTTAAAAGAAACGTAAGGTCACTTATAAAATATACCAAAGCCAATAATTCTAAAATAGTTTTAGCAGGCTTTTTATTGCCTTCAGAACACAAAATTCAACAGTCTAGAGACGATTTGAAAAATCTATCTAAAGAGATTATATATACTGTTAAAAAGAATAATAAAATATTGGAAAATTTATCTATTGAAAATAGTATCCCCTACTTTGACTTCGAAGATCATGTCTTTAATGATTCTTTATTCATCGATAATTGTCATTTATTTCCTGATGGAGAAAGTTTAAAAGCTGAAATAATATATAAAAATATTGTAAACATATTAGATATTTAGCAACCTCGCAGGAAAACTCTAATTGAATACTTAAAGGAAGTTTTTGTTTGTGGGATGATTGTTAAATCTAGAAAACGGTTTACAAAAATTAGATTTATTAAGCATTTTAAATGTCTTGGTAAGTTTACATAGTGACAAAAAAGAAAATTAGTCGGTGAAAAAAAAGAAAAATTTCAGGCTAAAACAAAAAAAGTAAACTAAGTTTCACTTTTAGCTCTTTAGAAAATCCTCGGTTTAATGCGGAGCTTTTTAGTTTCATCTTTAATTATGCAATCATTAATAGCCTCATTCGAAATACAAATGTTTAGGATACAACCTATATGCGCATTAAGTTACAAGAAGTGGTATTATTAAGTTAAAATTAGAAGAAAAAAAGGAACAGAATCATTAAAAATACCGTTTGAATTGGTATATTTTGCAAAAATTTTAACATCCCTAACATTTAAAATAGGTATTAATTATGAATTTTAAATTTGATTAATACTTCACGTTTAAGTAATAAAAACAACATTGAATTATTTAAAAATAAAAAACAAATCTTTAAAAAAAGATATTAATAAAGCTATTAATAAAGTGATTGATAGTGGGCAATATATTTTAGGAAATGAATTATCTTGTTTTGAAAATGAATTTGCAAAATATTGCTCTACAAAATATTGTTTAGGAGTTGGTAATGGTACGGATGCATTAACCTTAGCACTCATTGCTATTGGCGTGTGCCCTGGAGATTATGTGGCCTGCGCCGCAAATACGGGATTTTTTTCCACTGCTGCTATTTTATCAATAGGTGCCTATCCAAAGTATGTAGATATTGAAAATAAGAATATGACTTTAGATCCAGATAAACTTGAGGGAGTTATTGATAACAAAACGAAATGCGTTATAGTCACCCATATTTACGGAAAAATGGCTAGAATGCCTGAAATTTTAGATATTGCGGATAATAAAAAAATTGCTGTTGTGGAAGACTGTGCCCAAGCTCACGGCGCTATGTTAGGTGATAAGAAAGCTGGATCATGGGGTGATGTAGGGTCCTTTAGTTTCTATCCCACTAAAAACTTGGGCGCGATGGGAGATGGTGGAGCATTAACAACCAATTCTTCTAAGATTTATAATGATCTTCTTCAACTAAGACAATATGGTTGGGGGGAAAAATTCTATGCAAATTTAAAGTATGGGAGAAATAGCAGATTAGACGAAGTTCAGGCAGCAATTTTAAGAGTTAAGCTTGAGTGGTTAGACTTATGGAATAATAGAAGAAGAAGTATAGCTAAAAAGCTTACATCTAACTTACAGGATCTAGAATTACAACTGCCAAAAAACTTTAAAAAGGATCATGTTGTTCATCATTATGCCATTAGAAGTGAAAAGAAAAATAAAATAATCGCATCGTTTATTAAAAAAGAAATTCCATATGGTCTTCATTATCCCATTCCAGACTATAAACAAGAAGCTATTAAAGAAAATTATAAAAACTTTTTTTTAAAAAATACCGAAATTGCTTGCGAAAGTGTCGTAACAATTCCATGTAACCCAGATTTTAGTGATGAACAAGTCGAAAAAATTTCCGATGCAATAATTTCAAATTTTTAATCAAATTTAAAAGATTATCTTTTAAAATTCTTTCATTATGGATATACCTTAAACACATAGAATTATTTCTAAATTTTAATTAATTATGCCAAATAACAGACTAAAAAAAAATACGAAGCTACTTTCAATTGTAGTTCCTGTATACTTCAATGAAGAGTCCTTGCCTTTATTACATGAAGAATTTTGTAAAATTGAAAAACAGCTTTTGGAAAGGAATGTAGGGTTAGAGCTTATTTTTGTTGATGACGGATCTGAGGATAATTCGCTAAATGAATTATTTAATCTAAAAAATAAAAACATAAGTATGAAAATAATTAAACATACAAGAAACTTTGGTTCTTTAATAGCTACAAAGACTGGACTACAATTTGCAAGCGGTGATTGCTCTATGTTTGTAGCTGCTGACCTACAAGACCCCATAAAAATTTTGCCAAAAATGATAGATTATTGGCTAGAAGGATTTAAGCATGTAATTGCGGTTAGAAGATCAAGAAAAGATCCAATTATAACCAAGTTTTTTTCTTTTATTTTTTACAAGATATTAAAAATCCTTGTTGTTAGCGATTATCCAAAAGGCGGGTTTGATTTGCAGCTTATTGATAAAAAATTATTTCCATATTTTCAAAATAGTGGCAAAAATACTAATCCCCAGTTACTTGCCCATTGGCTTGGTTTCGAACGTAAAAAAATCTACTATGACCGTCCAAATAGAAAGTTTGGAAAATCAAGATGGACATTTAAAAAAAGGTTTAGTCTTTTTCTAGATTCTATCCTGGGATTTTCTGTTAGACCAATAAGGATAATTTTAACATTTGGAGTACTGGTTTCCATGTTAAGCTTTTTTTATTTCATGTTTATTATCATAAGTGCATTGAAAGGGAAAATCCCGGTTCAGGGCTTTGCCACAATAGTTTCGCTAATTAGTTTTTTATTTGGTATTACAATATCAATGCTCGGAATAATTGGAGAATATATTTGGAGAATTTTTGATCAAGTCGGGAAAAAACCAGAATCTGTAATTGATGAAATATATTAGGATTTTTTTTACTAAATTATGAAAATTATATTTTGTAAGCTGAATTCCATTAATAAATCTTAACAATGAAACAATTAATGGATGTAATTAAAAAATCTTATTCTAAATATTCCTTAAAAATATTTTTGATCTGTTTAAAAATGTCTTCTAAAATTAAAAAAGGTTTGGATTTCATAATGCGTAATATTAGATATTTAAAATTTATTTGTGGTTTAAGTTTTAATAGATCAGTGAAGATTGTTTTAAGACGGTAAAGCGTTCTTATCTGGTAATCCTACACCTTTACAAACTGTTTAATTAGCGCAAGCACTATACAAAAATGGGGAGAAAATAAAGCAAAATCCTATTGTCGAGAATTACTAAAGAAACCTTTATCTCAAAATGAAAAAGTTGAAGATTATGACCAACATGAAATTGCTAAAAGTTTATTGGAAGAATGGAAATGAAATTATTCGTATTTTTAACTCTTTTTGCTTCTTTAGTTTTTGCTCAAGAGAGTCCAAATGTGTATTGGAATAGTTTAGCTGCATATGTAGCAGTTGGTGCCCCTTTAGTAGATGACTCTAAGTTGTTTGTAGAAAGATTAATAAATAAAACCCTTACTGCTTACATAGCCTCTTAAATAGATTTTAAATTCATATAAACTAATTTTATTTCTAAATAATCATTATGTAGCTTTTTTTTGTTTTTTCAAAAAAAACATAAATATATATTCAATGAACGATATTACAGAAAAGTACGCTAGTTTTAAATGTCTTTAAAAAAATGTAAAAAAATAATTCTTCCAAAAATAACTAGCCCTGAAGGTAGTTTGACATTTCTTGAAAACAACATGCACGTACCCTTCAATATAAAACGAGTTTTTTATATCTATGATGTACCAACTGCAGAAAATCGAGGGGCACACGCTCATAAAAAATTAGAAGAGGTTTTGATTTGTCTTTCAGGAAGTTTTGATATTGAACTTGATGATGGCCAAAATAAAAACCTGTATCATTTAAATCGACCATGGGAAGGACTATATCTGTCTCCGATGGTATGGTATGCAGCAGTTAATTTTGGTCCTGGCACTACTTGCCTTGCTCTATGCTCTGATAAATACAAAGAAGATGATTACATTAGAGATTATCAAACCTACCTTGAAATTGTTAATAATTAATAATTGTTCCCCCTTGATATCCTACAATATTTTATATCATCAGACTACTTGCGTTCATTTAAAAGATAAGACAACATCACCTTAGATCATTTACTTTTTAGTATTTATTAATTTTTTACGACATAAAATTTGAAATGAAATTTGATAAAAATCTTAATGTTTTAATTTTTCCTGGAGGTACAGAGATTGGTTTAGAAATTTATAGGTCACTAAGATTTGTAAAAAATATCAATGTTTATTCTGCTTCTAATAATGTGAAAAATCATGGACCATTTACATTTAAGAACCATAGAATAATACCTAATATTGATTCAAAACATTGTATTTTAAGTTTAAATAAAATTATAGACAAAGATCAAATTAACTTAATATTCCCAGCAAATGATTTAATTATTGATTTTTTAAACAATAATAGAGAACAATTGAAATCTGACATAGTCCTAATGGACCAAAATATCGTTAAGTTAACTAGATCAAAAAGAGATACTTATAATTATTTCAAAAATATTTTACCAATACCATTGATTTATGAAACTGGAAATGTTGTAAAAGCATTTCCAGTTTTTGCAAAACCTAACGCAGGATATGGTTCTCAAGGTACAAAAATTATCAATTCTCAATCTGAATTGAGCCACTATATCAAATGTAATCAAGATTCTATTATTCAAGAGTACTTACCCGGGGATGAATATACGATTGACTGCTTTTCCTCGAAAAAAGATGGCCTAATTTTTCATGCTGGGAGAAAAAGAAACAGAATCAGAATGGGAACATCAATGAACGGTACCCTTGTAGATGAAAAGCTAAATGCAATTTTTGAGAATTATGCCAAAATTATAAATGAAATTTTAAACATGGTTGGAGCTTGGTTTTTTCAAATGAAAAAAGATGCATCAGGTAATTTAAAATTACTTGAAATTCAAACTAGAATAGCTGGCACAATGGCTATAAATAGATCTAGAGGCGTAAATTTTGCATTATTATCAATATATGAAAAGTTAGGAATGAAATATACAATTAATTTTAATTCTTATGATGTTGAGATAGATAGGTCTCTTAAAAATAAATACATAACCAATATTCATTATGAGACCGTATATATTGACTTAGATGATACAATAATATCAAATGGAAGGTTAAACATTAACATTATACAATTTTTGTATCAGTGTATAAATAATAAAAAGAAAATAATCTTATTGACAAAATCTCTTTCTAAAAATATTGAAATAGAATTGGAAAAATATAAAATTAAAGAAATATTTGATAAAATAATTTGGATAAAAGAATTTCAAAAAAAAGAAGATTTTATTGATAAATCAAAAAAACCAATATTTATTGATGATAGTTTTTCCCAGAGGCAGAGTGTTTTTAGTAAACTAAAAATACATACTTTTGATCCAAGTTTTATTGAAGTTTTAATTGATAATAGAACATAACAAAAAATGAGATGTAAAAAATTAGGCCTCATTTATCATAGAGAAATTAAGTCAAATTGGTGGGAAAGCCATACGATGGCACCAAGCGCACTATTAATTAATAAAGAAATTATTAGAGTATTTTTGGGATGTTGGGATAGAAATAAAATATCTAGAATTGGTTATATAGATGTTGATGCAACAAATCCTTTAAAAATATTAAATATTTCAAAGAATGCAGTTCTTAACATAGGCGAGAATGGCACTTTTGATGAAAATGGTGTTTTCCCGGCTCATGCCAATAAAATTAATAATAAAATATATTTATACTATACTGGTTTTCAACTTGGTTTTAAAATTAGACATTACAATTTTGGTGGTTTAGCAATCAGTAATGACAATGGTAATAGTTTTTTTCGATACAGTAAGTCCCCAATTTTAGATAGATCAGATGAAGGACTTTTCGTCAGAGCAGGGCAAAGTACTATTAAAGTATTAGACAAATATGTTTCCGTTTATAGTAGTGGATCAAATTGGTCCAATATTGGTGGGAAATACAGGCCTTGTTATGATATTTTTTTACAGAAATCAGATGATGCAATAAGATTGAAAAACGAAGGGAATAAAATCATCAAATATGATCCGAAAAGGGAGCATGGTGTAGGACGTCCTCAGATTTTTTGTCATAATAATGTTTACTACATTTTTTATACAATAAGAGATATTTCCATGAAATATAGAATTGGATATGCCATATCAGATAATCTTGAAAATTGGGAAAGAAAAGATGATTTGGATATAAAACATTCAAAAAGTGGCTGGGATTCTGAAATGGTTTATTTTCCTAGCGTCTTGAAGTCTAATGGGAAAATTTTTTTATTTTATTGTGGAAATAATTTTGGTCAGGCAGGATTCGGGGTTGCTGAATTAATTAATTTTTAAATATTATGAAGACCAAAATGAATATTATTGAAATCAATTCTATGGAATATAACACAATTCTAAAAACTCCCTTTTCAATTTTTGAATCTGTTGCATTCTGTGAACTTAACAGATCCAAAATAAATGAATTAAAATACTTTGTTTTCAATAATGGTAAAAATAGATTTTGTCTTGTAGCAGGATTAGAAAAAAAAATAATTAAAATACCTTTTTCTGCACCTTATGGATGTTTAAGCATAGTATCAAAAAATAATAAAATTTCAAATGTTCATGATGCTATTAGTAGCCTTGTAGAATGGGGTATAAAAAATGGTTTCTCTCAAATAGAATTCAATTTACCTCCTCACTTTTATTACCCTAAATATCTAACAATGATCTATAATGCACTACACTGCTCTGGCTTTATTGTAAGAAATATTGATGTGAATTATGAATTTTTACTTAAAAATTTTAATAAAGATTATGAAATGTTAATCAACCCTAAATCTCGTCAAAAACTTAGATCATCGAAAAAAAAGAAGATGATCTTTAAAAAGATTAAAGAACTTTCTTTAGCTTATCTAATAATCAAAAAAAATAGAAAAATTAACAGGTTCCCTATTAGTATGTCAGAGAATGAATTAAAAAAAGTATCAAAAATAATTAATATTGATAATTTCATAGTCGAAACAAAAGATGGAGAGGTAGTTTCAGCTGCTATTATTTACCATGTTTCAAAACACATTATTAGAGTTATTTATTGGGGAGATACTAAAGAAAGTAGAAGCTTACACTCTATGAATTTTTTATCATATAAAATATTTGAATATTATTCTAATAGCAAAATTAAATATATTGATATTGGCCACTCTACTTTGGACAGCATACCTAACTTTGGATTATGTAATTTTAAAGCAAGTCTAGGGTGTTTAATGTCGCCAAAGTTTTCTTTTATCAAAATCATTAATTAGCAGTGGTGAATATCTTAAAAAATATAAAGAGTCATGGTGTAAAAGAATCTGATAATTTACCTGATAAATTTCTACAATATATTGAAGAAATTAGGAGGAAAGGATACACTGTTATCCCTAATATGATTAATGCTAATGATATAGACTGCATTAGAAAAAAAATTGACAATATATATGAAAAACAGGTCGAAGAGATTGGGGGAGAAGAAAATTTAAATATCATAGGTGATCAAGGTTTCGTAATGAGCCTGTTATCTTATGATAAATTTTTTATTGATTATGCTGTTAATAACAATTGTTTAGATATTGTTGAATATTTTCTGGGTGATTATTTTCAATTATTTTGTCAAAATGCTGTCATAAATCAAATTAATAGATCTAAAGACCAAATTATCAACATGTGGCATAGAGATTTTAATTATTTACACTTTACAACATCTAGACCAATTGGAATTAATATTTTTTTCTGCGTTGATGATTTCCAAAAGAATAACGGAGCAACCTACATTTTACCTGGCTCACACCAATTTGAGAAATTCCCAGGAATAGAATATGCAGAAAAAAATAAAATTCAAGTGATTGCAAAAGCTGGAAGTGCTTTAGTTTTTGATGCTATGTTATTTCATCGAGCAGGAAGAAATCTAAGTAAATGTTCAAGGAGAACTATGACAAATATTTACACTTATCCTTTTATTAAACAACAAATAAATCTTAGTAATGATATTCTTAAGTCTATTGAGACTGATGAAAACAAAAGAAAAATATTAGGTTTCACAAATAAAACACTTGATAATGTTAAAGTTTATCGAAAACTAAGGTTAAAAAGAAAAATTGAAAGATAATGACCCTTAACAATTAAAATAAATTTTATTAGCCAATTAAATTTTTAAAAAGCAATTTAAATAAATTAAAGTTTACACTTTTTTCTTTTTAAAGAAATTTCAATAATTATACTAAAATGAAAACTAAAATTATTCCAATAGAGTATTATATTGACAATATGAAGTTCCAAACTAATATTGAAGGAAAATTCGAACAAGGAAACGATCAAGTATTATTTTAGAAAAAGGAAAAAATAGCCTACCAAACCATTTAATTAAAACTGGCTGGACCATTGAAAAAATTTTTACTAAATTAGAATTACAAACTTTGAAAAGTTCAATAAAATCAGTTTTGTTAAATATTTTTAATAAATATCAGATAGGGTTTGGGAATTTAGAACTAGAAGATTACCATAACTTTATAAACTTATACCATTATGAAGTAATAAAAAAAAACAAGATTGTTAACTTTTAAATCATTAGAAATAAACTATAAAATATTCTGTGATAAAATTTCAAGTATAATCAATAGAAAAGTAGTAAAAGATAATCCCTTGTTAAAGAAAGAAGTCGTGATCCTTAGAATAAACCGCCCACAAAGTTTTGACTTTAACCCTCTTCGCAGAGATGGTTATTTAGAGGTTTGGGAAAACACAATTAATATATGGATATCTATCGTAGTATATAATTTAAAATCCTCACTCCCAATTATTCCAGGTAGCCATCTAATTAATAAAAAAATATTGTGAAAACAAATATTCGCTCTACAAAGCTTAATAAAAAAGTTTATAACGTTCCTGCAATTGCAAAAATAGAGGGAGGAATAAAGTTAATCCGACCTAATCCACCGAATGAAAACGCCTTGATCTTTTCTCCATTTTTAATTCATGGCTCTGCTCATAATAATAACAAATCTAAAACACGAATTTCTCTTGAAATACGACTATTCATTGATCAATAAATTTATTCTTTCAATATCATATGATTAATCTTTCAATTAATTTTCAAAAAAAAAATTCTATTTTGTAAAAATATATAGTGATTAAAAATGAAAGTTCATTTAAGCAATAAAAATTTAATTAACATTGCTTTTCTATCTCTTTTTTCAATTGGGATCTATTTTGCGAGAGATTTTGGTATATCATGGGACGAGCCATGGCATAGAAATCATGGTAAAAGTACCTTAGCTTTTATTTCTAGGCTTTTTGGGCTAGACAAAATTCAAAGCACCCTTGAACATATTCCCGATCCCGATACTTTGGGATATAGCGCTTTTTTTGAAATGTTTTTCATTTTGATTGAAAAATTACTATTCATAGAAGAAACCAGGAACGTCTATATTTTAAGACATACTTTAAATTTTACCATATATTTTTTTGGGGCTTATATGTTTTTTTTGTTTATCAAAGAAAATACCCAAAATTTATCGATTAGCTTTATTGTTAGTATGTTTTATTTAATAAATCCAAGGTTACTAGGACATGGTTTTTTTAATTGCAAGGACTCCATTGCTCAAGCATTAGTTGCTTGTTCACTACTACCTCTTTACTCAGCATTTAAAACATCAAATCGGAAATCGTTTATCATTTCAGGAATAATTATTGGGTTAAGTATAGTAATAAGAGTTCCAATTATATATATCCCATTTATTTATCTAATAGCGTTATTTACTAAAGATTTTGATACTGAGAATAAATATTTCTTTGCTAAAAGCACGCTAATGAATGTCTTGATATTCTTCTTATCTATTTTGTTTAGCGCGTTTGTTTTTCAGCCTTTATTTTGGGGTATTTCATTCGATGGCGTAAAGGAGATATTTACAACTTTCATGGACTATCCATGGGATGGAGTTAATTATTATTTCGGCCGTTATATTAGTGCTATGAATCTACCATGGCATTATATTCCTTTATGGGTGTTGATTACAACACCTTTAACCTTTATAATTTTTTTCTTTTTTGGTATCTCTACAACTTTTTGTGTGTCTTTTAAGAGATTACGGAAGAATGTGTTTTTTGATATTTTTATGCTCATGGGTTTTATAGTTCCAATATTTGTCACTATAATTCTTAATTCAACCTTTTATGATGGTTGGCGGCATA
>MDTG01342347.1_pt1 | contig 11508 bp, 13 predicted proteins | sample 811421 | NCBI WGS metagenome assembly MDTG01 (sample SAMN05326645, study PRJNA326480) | marine metagenome | isolation source: seawater | place: Pacific Ocean: South East | collected 2011
CATGAGTTTCGCCCATTAGCATTTCCAACCAATACGGTTGATTCTGTCATGTCAGGGGTTTATAACGTTCAGGCTGCGTTATCATTTATTGTTAGTGAAAGAGTCCCGGTATTTTTATATGGAGGTAATATCGACAAGTTCACACTGGGAAGGACACTAGCGAGAAAGTTCTTACAGAGAGAGAGTAATATAATTAAAGATCCATGGTTAGTTTTTAAAGGCTTGAATCAACTTTCAAACTGCAAAAGTTAGAATTTTTTCGAATCAAATTTGATCAACATTTTTCCCTATCTTTTTCCTGAAAAGATTAAGTTCTTTCACATTGCTAAAGGATTGATCAAATAATAAAGACAGATTATGTAAAATTCTGTCCGCTACTTTCTTTTCCCAACCTTTATCAAATTTGATCTGATCATCGAGCCACTTCTCAAGCCACCCAGGCTCGGGCAAACGACTTTGGACCGTATCGTTTGGGAATAGGGCTTTGTTGACATGAAGATTGGTAGGATGAAGAGCTTTCTGGTGTCTACTGGCTGAGGCCATCAAAACACCTATTTTAGCGAAGGCTAATTGGGCTGAGGCTCCCAGATTCTTTAAAGATTTTTTCATATATTTTAGATATGCTCCCCCGTGTCTCGCCTCATCCATGGCAATCGTATTGTATATCTTTTTGATAACAGGTTCTGAATGCCATTCTGAAGCGCACCTGTACCAGTGGTTGAGTCGTATTTCCCCACAAAAATGAAGCATTAATGTTTCGAGAGCTGGTGCTGGATCAAATTCGAATCGCACTGCATCAAGCTCCTTTTCAGTTGGGACAAGATCAGGACAAAATCTTTTCAAGTACTCCATCAAAACCAGGCTGTGTTTCTGCTCTTCAAAAAACCAGACGGACATAAACCCTGAAAAATCACTATCTCCTCTGTTATCTCTTAAGAACATCTCCGTTGCCGGCAGGGCTGCCCATTCTGTAATCGCATTCATTTTAATTGTATATGCTTGTTCTCGTGAGAGCTTGTCGGCGTCAAACTGATCCCATGGGATATCTGTTTCGAGATTCCATCGCACCCTTTCAAACTCTCGAAACAGGTCCGGATAAAGCATGGTGTTCATATTCATAATTTTCTTCTTTTTAGTTATCTATCTGAGCTTTTGAGAAAACTCTTTTTATAAATTGTAATGGCATATCCAATATTTTAAATGCTTGAAGTAATTCAACGCTATCCCAATAATCACGGTGATGTGCGATTAACCCTCTCTCGTTAACCTGTAGCCAACTGGATCCGTAAATGAAATTCTGGATTTTTTTTCCTTTTCTTTTAAAAACAAACGTCCACTGTACGTTAATTATAGCTCCATCAGACACAATTTTTAAGTTAATAAACCGAGGGTTATTGAGATTTTTAAACATAGTAGTAAACAATCTTTTAATAGCGCTCTTGCTCTGAACATCATGAAACGGGTCTTTAAAACAACATTTTTCATCGTAAAAGTGAAGAACATTATCAATATCTTCAATAGTCCTAAGGTTTTCCATCGATTTTTTAAAACTTACGACATCAAAGGTTCCTAAACTTGTCAATTATTTTTCCCCCGTAATTTAGCATTGATTAAGAATATTAACTTGTACGGGAAAAGACTAATAGTTTTTAGAATGAGCGTAAATTTCTTTGGAAAATGTATCTCGAATAAGCCCCTTTTCAAACCATAAAAGATTTCCTTACTCGCTTGTTCAGGCGTAATGATAAAGGGCATATAAAACTTATTTTTTTTTGTAAGACGAGTGTCTACAAACCCTGGACAAACCAAAGAAATATCAATATTGAAGGGTTTGAATTCCACAAATGCCGATTCGGCAATGTTATTTAACGCGGATTTAGTAGGACCGTAAGCACATGAACCCGGAAGCCCAACGTATCCCGCAACGCTGGATATCCATATCCAATGGGGATTGTTTAAAAATTTGTCTCTTTCTTTTAGCCATGTTTGAGTAATCTTAAAGAACGGATAATACACCGATGTAAGATTCACACATGTTATTTTTTTTGCCTCTTTATAAGAAAAATCTATGTAGGTCATCGGGGAATACACAGCTGCACACCAGAATACCGTATCTATGTCAAGATTTTTTTTTCTGATCAGTTCGAAAAATTTTCCCATGGCTTCCTCGTCAGCTATATCAACAGGAATCCGTGTATTTTGCGAAAAGTTTGCTTCTAGAATATCGGCTCTTCTGGCTGTCACGATCAAATTCTCTCCAAGAATTTCCAATGCTTTCGCAATTTCGAATCCTATTCCGCTGGAAGCTCCGACGACAAGAACTGTTCGGTTGTCAAAGGAATGAATGGGTTTATTGAACATGCCCTTTTACTTCTTGAATGTGATTATGACGGTTCCTATCCTGACGCCTAACTTTGAAAAAACTGCACGGTTCATAAGAACATCTTCTTCCATAAGGAACATCCAGTCGTCAAAATCAACTTCCAACTCTTTTAAAAAAGAGTCTTCAATTAAAATATTGTAACGGTACGACCAGTTTAATACGTTGCCAGCAATAATTCCATGCGCAGTTCCGACAACTCCATCGGACTTACCATTCCACTTATTGTCAGATAGTTTTTTTAACTCCCACGTACGCTTTTCTTTTTTACCATCAGACCAAATGAAATTTTCAATTAATTTACCACTTAAATTATCTTTTGAAAAAATACCTTCGACTTCAACCTTAAACCTTTTTATCACTCGATTGTTGCGATTCAACACGATCCCCCAGCCGGTTGCTTTTCCGTTAAAGAACGCTTCCAGGCGGAAAGGGGGTACCTCATTTTGATATGTAGATATGCCGCTACTGCTACACCCAATCGATAGAGTGGCTATTAGAAATAACAAGAATGAGGTTTTAGGCACGATGTATCTTTAAAAAACGGTCCATTAAAATTAAACACGTGATCTTTATCATACACGGAGCTCCTGCATACATAAACATTAAGCTTTCTTTACCCACTTCTGTGACTGAATTAGGGTCATAGCCCAAGAGACCGAGTAATGGTAGACAAAACCCTGAAGCTAATGCAATTGCAATTTTATTGATAAGATTCCATAACCCAAAATATGTTGAGGCCAAGGTTGCCTCATTTTTATTCACAGGAATGAGATTATTTAATATTGCCGGAGGGCTTATCAGCTCCCCACCTAAACTGCACCCCGTAAGCATACAAATACACAAAAAGGGATAAAACTGTCCCTCTTCCAATAGCAAAACAAAGGCGAAAAAAATTATAGAGGATATGATAGCTATAAGCCACGTTTTTTTACTCCCAATTTTCCCGATAAGCTTTCTCCACATAGGAATAGAAACGGCTGCACTCAAAAAATATACAGATAGGAGAACACCTCCTTCAACTTTTTCTAAATCAAGGGTATCACTAAAGAAAAAAACAAAGAGTAAGGCTGGTATAGAATTAGCAAAAGTGTTGAAAAAACAGAGACTAAAAAATAATTTATTTTTCTTCGATCCCAAAGAAAAAAAATTGAATTTTGTTTCTTTGGGGTTACTAGAGAACACATTATCTATCGACGTTTTTCTTACAAAGCTTAAAGAAACTACGCAAATGACAGCCCCCACAAATATAATTTTAGAAAGCAATTCATAAGATCCTAGCGCGATAAGTACCGATGCGACAATCAGCCCAAGCAATACAAAGACTTCTCTACCGGAAATGAGTTTGTTTCTGGTCTCTTCATGTCTAGACCATGCAAATGCCCAGCTTTGATACGAAATATTTGAAATGCCATTTGATATTGAAACTATCAGTGTAAAGATAAAGAACCATGAAAATACAAACATTAAATTTTTCGATAACAATTCTGGCGGGTTAAATAGAAAATAAACCGACGTAGCCAATATGATTAAAGATGGATTTAACCAACGTAAGTATCTGTGTCCACTTGTTCTATCTATCAAATTTCCAAACAAAGGGTCTGTAAAGGCATCTATCAGTCGTATAACCATAAGCATAGTACCTGTAACGATGATGGTTTGACCTAAATCTGCATATATGCTGGGAGTCGCTATGTAAAGTGGCAACGCAGAGATCGATAAAATAAACCCTACGAAGCTGTAGTTAACGAGAGAAACGAATTTAATCATTATGCCGGAATTTCAGTAACTCCTGTCTTAATCTCGGCTGGGAGGTATCTCCGTCTAGCCAAATAAGAAAAAAGGATTTTGCAAAATTTTTGTCTGATTTCGATGCTATCAAAATTCCGTTATGGTGAAGCATTATTCCTGAGTCAGGTATGAATACGCCCGTCAACTTATCATTTTTTTTTATATCCGGAAAGTTTTTTTCCATCCAATCGTACCAAAGATTTTCTTCTCCTTCCGGAATAAGCTTTAGCCTTTTCATTTCTTTAAAACTTCTTTTTGCGATATCTTTACCGTTTAGATCACGAAAATAATTTATCTGTAATGAAAACTTCGCATCAAATATCTCCCCCGATTTAGATTCGGAAAATAGACTAGCGTTATATACCCTCAGCCCAAAAAATCTTAGCACTCCATTTCCATTAAAAAATTTACATTCCGGGCATACTGCTTCTTCGAGTTTAAACTTCCCATGCTCACTGGCGTTTGTATTCTCTTTAAAAACGAAAAAAGAAGACAAAAGAACTAGTGTGAGAAAAGAAACTTTAGGGCCTTTATTTTTTTGATAATACATATTGTCCAACATCAATATCACCTGCTTCGAAACCGCTACGGCAGTAATTCAAATAAAATTTCCACATTCTCTTGAATTCTTTACTTAGCCCTAACACGTCAAGTTTATCGTTAGACTGTTCGAACTTAGATGCCCAAAGCTTTAAAGTCTCAGCATAGTCGTTAGAAAAATAAAATTCATCTACAATTTTTAAACTGTGCCTCTTAGCAAGATTTCTAAAAATTTGTTTAGTGGGAAGCATTCCACCGGGAAATATATATGTCTGTATGAAATCTACGCCGTTTCTATATTTCTCAAACTTTTCATCTTTAATAAGAATAGTCTGAATAACAGCTCTTGCATTCCGATTTAAGCATCTGTGAATTGTGGAAAAAAACTCATCCCAATATTTTTCTCCGACGGCCTCAAACATCTCAATGGATACGATACCATCATATTTTTTATCTAGAAGCCTATAATCTTTGATATCAAATTTAAGCCGATTACCCTCGTTGATTCCACTAAACTTTTCTTGTACATATTCGTATTGTTTTGTGGAAAGCGTTATCCCATGATAGTGACATTGGGTTGTTTTGTAGATCCTTTCAGCCATACTCCCCCAACCAAAACCAATTTCACATACGCTACCGTTTTTTTTATTTGGCGCTAACAAATCCAGGGCCCTATCTATTTTTCTCTGTTGTGCTTCTAGCAAGCTCGTTTTGCTATTTTTAGCTCTCTTAACAAATATTGCACTCGAATACGTTAATGACTCATCAAGCCATATTGAATAAAATTCGTTGCCCAGGTCATAGTGATATTTAATGTTTTCCGTTGCCTTACTTACAGTATTTTCATTGGTCCGATGTTTCACCAGCTTACCCAGCAAAAATAGCCTATTCCCATCGACAAGAGCCGATAAAACATCACGGTTTCTAACTGCTAGTTGTAAGAGGGCGTGTAAATTATTCGTATCCCACTTTCCATGGATATAATCTTCGCCAAAACCAATGTCCCCTTTCCGAATTAAATTCATTAAAACTTCCCACTTGAATATTTGAATATCAGCTTTAATTGAGTTTCTAGATGTTAAATGGCCAAATGTGTACAAGCGCCCGTCCGGTAATTTTAACGATAACTCCCCGTTTTCTATTCGTCTTAGCATTCTTAAGACAATGAATGAAAAATATTTATGAAAAAACATGGTTTACTCTTTTTCCACTAACTTGATGCCCTTCAACCACAGCAGTAGTGCTTGTATATTAATTCGAAATAAAGTAAAGATCGGCAGGAATATTACTGAGACAAAATTCTTTAGTCCAATAACTGTCTTTATGTCAATTTTTCTTCCGCTTATGCTTGTAGTAATTAAGATCTTCTTTCGTTGCCTAAGTTCAATTCTAGCTGTTTGAATTTCGTCTTCGTAATTTTTATAAAACCTAAAGGAATATTCGCCATCGACTTCGATAAAAGGAGAAACGTAAAAATCTTTCTGCATATTAAATGTTTCACCATTTTTTATTGGCCCTTCAGTGCTTGAGATAAAGTAGATTTTCCTTTCAGAAAAAGTATTATTTACCTCGGCTATCACCGCTAAAAGCTGCTTGTTTCTTCCAAAACAGTACCAAAAACTTACCGGATTGAATCCAACCCCTAACACTTTTGGAAAAGTCGAGAGGTAAATTTTTTCAATGCTGGCGGTACAGCTATTATTTGCCAAACATTTTTTTACCCATTTTTTTACGTCAAATCCATTTCCATAATCTTTTTGATTGATTGAGATAAAAGATTTCCTGTTGATTGCAAAAAAAATATTTCCGTGCGTTTTACTCAGCTGATCAATCTCAATTGAAAAAAGAAGTGAATGGTAACGAAACGTATGATTTTTTGGATGCTTTCTTTTATGTATTATCGTTGCATAGTAGGGTTGACATTCACTGTTAAGCATTGTGATTAACAAGTTCGGCAATCAATCTTCTCAGCTACTTTTTTACCAGACACAAAACCGTCTTCATGAAATCCATTTCCGGTCCAGGCACCGCAGTACCAAATATTATTTGTACCTTGAAATTTTTGTAGTTTTTCTCTTGCCCACATCATATCTTTATCAAAGATGGGGTGCTCGTAAACCAATTTTTTTTTAACCCCCGAGTCCCGTGGTTCCAAAAACGGATTAAGTGATACAAACAGGTTTTCCCTTGTGTCCAAGTTTTGTAGCTTATTCATCCAATAAGTTACCGAAATATCTCTGCTTAAACTATCATGTTCATTTTCGATATAATTCCATGAAGACCAGACACTATTTCTTTTAGGCATTAATCTTTTATCGTTATGCAGAAAGCCATAGTTTTTCTGAAACTGAATTTTCTGTAATATTGACGATTCCGCCCATTTATTTTTTACGCAACTAAGGGTTTCGTCTGCATGGCAAGCAAAAATAACGTCGTCAACTACAAGGGTAAATTCCTCTTTTTTCTCCAAATTTTCAATTTGTAAATAAACTTTTTTCCCTTTCGTTTGGTGTTGTTTTGTCTCTACGTGTTTTACATAATGATTTTTTAGTACCTCCACTTCCTTTTCTTTAAACTCACGATGGTTGAATAATTGGTCTATGTAGGATGAACTTCCCCCCACTAAGTGAAACCACTGATGGTGATTGTTTATAGACAGCAGGCCATGATTATTGAAAAATTGCAGAATACTTTTTGTCGGGTAATCAGTTATTTTGGACTCGGGCGTAGACCATATCGCCCCAGCCATTGGACCTAAATAATTAAGAAAGAAAAAATCGGAAAAGTTATTCTTGTCTAAAAATGCCCCTAGTTTGTTTTCATCTTCACGAACTTCTCGTTTCTCAAGTAATTTCTTAGATAATTTATTGAACTTAACAATTTCCAGCAGCATTTTAATGAATGAAGGCGAAATTATATTTTTTTTTTGTCCGAAAACTGAAAACAAGTCCTTGCCGCTCCACTCAAAATCACCTGTCCCCCGAGAGACGCTAAAAGACATTTCAGATTTTGCCCGTTTAACATTTAATCTTCCGAGCCAATCAGTAAAATTTGGATAGTTGATCTCATTAAAGACAATAAACCCACTATCGACAACTAGGTCCTTTTGTGCGAAATGTAAAGTATGCGTGTGAGTATGTCCGCCTAATCTACTTCCTTTTTCCAACAAGAAAATTTTATGGTCTTTTGATAAATGCCATGCTGCGGATAGTCCAGAAATGCCTGAGCCAATAATTGCTGTCGACCGCGTATTCATAGGAAAGACTAATCAGGTGTTGTGTTCTATTCGCGCAAAAGCAGAATGGTTATGAATAGATTCGAAATTTTCGGATTCTACCGAAAACCCACCAACAACTTTTTTCCTGGTCAGTCTCTGCATTTCGATTGCAACATCACGTACGAGATCTTCGACAAATTTTGGATTGTTGAAGGCCCTCTCGGTTACAAATTTTTCATCAGGACGTTTGAGAATGCTCCAAAGCTCGCAAGAGGCGGATTTCTCAGCAATTTTGATGATGTCTTGAACTTCAACTTCTGCGCTCTCTACAAGTACTTTTATCGTAATGTGGGAACGCTGATTATGGGCGCCATATTCAGAGATATTTTTTGAGCACGGGCAAAGGCTCGTGACTGGTACAACAACTTCCAGCCAAACGTTGGTAGGAGCATTTTTGTAACAATACACTTCGTATGTGACTTGATAATCCATAATTCCAGGAACCTTTGACACTGGCGCGCGCTTTTCCATGAAAAAGGGAAATTTAATCTTTATGTAGCCAGACTCTGCCTCCAGTCTGGCTAACATTGCTTCAGAGAGCTCTAGGACGCTTTTGTAAGAAATTTGGTTAGTATTATCTTCAAGCACTTCGATGAATCGTGACATATGAGTTCCCTTTGTACTAGCGTCCAATCCAACAGTCATATCGAACAGTCCGACCGAGGGGTATGACTTCTCCCCTGTATCAATGATGATAGGGTACCTGATCCCACGAACTCCCGCCTTTTGTATCGCTAGCGCTCTTGTATCTCTCTGCGCCTGTACGTCCGGAAGGCCAGCGTCTTTAAATTTTTCTGGGGCGTTCATATCTTAGTCTCTATAAGCGAATTTGATAAAGAAGTTAACGACGTGACTTCAACAAAGTTTCTATTTCGCTAACTACGCTCTTACTTGTCGGAGAAGTAAAACTTGAATAGCTTTTATGGAACGTACCGTCTCGTGAGATAAGATACTTGTGAAAATTCCATCTAGGAGGCTCTGCCAATTCAGCAAGCCTTTTGAATAACGGATTTGCACTGACCTTTTCGCCATCCACCACATTCGATCTAGCAAACATAGGAAACTTAACTCCATAAGTGTTTTTACAAAATTCCGCGATTTTTTTATTTGAAGAATACTCCTGGTTCCTGAAGTCGCCCGAAGGAAACCCTAAAACGACTAGTCCTCGGTTTTTGTACTTCTCGTAAAGACTTTCAAGGCCTTCATATTGTTTGGTGTAGCCACAAAAACTGGCCGTATTCACGACCAAAACAACCGAATCTTTGTACTGACATAAGTTTTGCGGCGATTCATCTTGTAATTTCGGAAACTCGTGATTTAATAGCGTCGGGCAGGAACAGTACCCTACACGAAGCAAGACTAAACTTGATAATCCGACAAAAAATAAAATTGATTTAGTTGTAATTGTTTTGATTTTAATTCTCTCTTCTTTGTTTAAAGTGATTTGCTTTAGGATACCAATCCTGCTTGTTTCTCTCAACCTATATCCTTCTTAACCGCACGTTTATTTCCTTTTGTTTGCTTTTTTTTCGAACCTTCCCCTGAAGAGGCTTTTCTTCGTTGTGTTTTCTTTTGAGCATGCCGCATTGGATGCTGCATAGTTTCTTCAATAAATTTATTCATCTGCGTTTCTAGTGTTTTCCACCAATTTTCCGCGCTTTTGACTGATGAGCCAATAATTTTTTTGTTCATTTCATCAACAAAGTCGTCCATTCCTTGGTTTTTATGAGATTTATTAAAATCCTTGAGCGCATTTAGGGCCTCGTGTTTTATCTCCATTGTTTTAATAACAGACCTCGTGAATTCTAAGTTAAACTGTAACCAGCCCTCAATTATTTTCAACTCTTTGAGCTTTTTTCCGACTTCGGTGTCATTTTCTTGAAAAATAAACTTCGAATTGAAGGGCAAAAAGCTCCAAGGGTCAAAAGGATCGTTTGATTTTTTTTTCGACAACTGAGGGCCTCCTTGATAATGGGTGCTTTGGTAATGAAAATTACGTTCTTAAATCTACGAACAACGTCCCTGTTTTTGTTTGTTACGTTACTGCATTTTATATCTATAACTTTCTTCAAGCCGTACGGGCCAGAATTTACGCATAGCGATGTGTTTGACAAAATAACAAAAAGTTCAGATATTCCTCTCGTTTTCGAGATTGCCCTCACAAACGTCGACAAATCTAGTGTACCGTCTGAAGAGCTAGATAGCAAAACAAAGGGGGACAACCGTCTCGGCAAAACGCCTGCAGAATTGGTTCAAAAAGCTGACCAAAAAGGAAAAAACCCGAATATCATTGACTTGCCCGTCCCCATTAACATGCAAGAAGGCAAAAAAAAGACCCAGGATAGAACTCCAATTGAAATTGACAGGTCTGCCGGGGATATCGCAAACAACAGTGAGGCGAATAACAGGCCTCCAACTTCAAAAAATTTCAATAATTATTTTAAAGAAAACGACGGACGAAAATACCCAGTTTTTGTTTACTATGGGGGTTATCGTATGGGCTCTAAACCAGTTGGTGAGGGTTTCTTATCATACAAATTTGATAACTCCAGTTCTATGTACAAAATTAAATTATTCGCTGAGGCTTCAGGTTGGGCCAAAATATTTTTACGTAAACCGCTGCTATTTTTATCCGAAGGACGCGTTGAGGGTTTATTGCTAAAACCAATGTACTACGAGGTGCATACACCAAAAAAAGGGAAATCATTTGTCAAGGTGTCTCATGCGCCCAATTCAATTTTTTTCTCAGGTAAAAATTTAGGAGAAAATTTTTCTGGGGACATTTATGATCCCCTTAGCCTAATATTTCAGATTGCTTCACTTACCGCGACCGGGCAAATTTTTGAAAAAAACAACAACTACAATTTTCAGGTATTCAACAAGAAAAAGTTGGAAAAAATTTTGGTTACTCCGTCGCCGCCAGAGGATATGGTATTACCAAACGGTGATTTGGTTTCAGCGACAAAGATCGTCAGCCGAGTACAAAGAGGGAAAAAAATTGGAGACATTAGTTTTTGGCTAGATAATTCTTTCAACCATCATCCAGTAAGGATAACATTTGAAAACAAGACCAAAAATTACTCTTTGGACTTTCTCATCCAAACAGGAGTGGACGGTACATACGAACCTAACACAAAGAAAAAGGAAATAGCTAAAGATAAAAAACAACCTAACAACTCATTTAATCATCCACATCTAAAATTTTGATTGACAAGACAAAAGTAAACGATAACAATAAAAGGTTCGGTGCGGAGGGGTGCCCGAGTGGTTAAAGGGGGCAGACTGTAAATCTGTTGGCTTAGCCTACGTTGGTTCGAATCCAACCCTCTCCACCATTTTGGTGGACTGGAAAAAAAATAGGCGGGTGTAGCTCAATGGTAGAGCAGAAGCCTTCCAAGCTTACGACGAGGGTTCGATTCCCTTCACCCGCTCCAACACGAAGTTTGCCCATGTGGCTCAGTGGTAGAGCACTCCCTTGGTAAGGGAGAGGTCACGCGTTCAATCCGCGTCATGGGCACCA
>MDTG01014131.1_pt1 | contig 11507 bp, 9 predicted proteins | sample 811421 | NCBI WGS metagenome assembly MDTG01 (sample SAMN05326645, study PRJNA326480) | marine metagenome | isolation source: seawater | place: Pacific Ocean: South East | collected 2011
CTTATCCAGAACCAAAGACAAAGACTTGATGCGATTAAAACGCTGGGCATTGAAGCGACACTCCTACTGCCTTTCGATGAGGCTATGAGTAAGATTTCTGGCGAGGAATTTATCCGAGGTCTCTCCGTTGATCTGGGCCATATCAGCTCTATTTGCGTCGGTTACAATTTTGCTTTTGGACATCAACGTTCCGGTAATTTGGAAGTCCTCAAACAACTCGGACATGAACTCAATTTTACCACCCATGGATTAGCCAGCGTCTCGCTTGACGAGCAAACAGTAAGCAGTACGCGCATAAGAGAAGCTATTAGCAATGGACACCTTGATGCGGCTGGCCAGATGATGGGGCGTGAGTATGCCCTGTCAGGAATTGTCATCCCGGGAGACCAGCAAGGACGTCAGCTAGGATTCCCAACTGCAAACTTGAATGTAAAAGGCCTCTGCACCCCTCCACACGGCGTTTATGCCGCACACGCAGAGGTAAATGGAAAATCTTTCCGAGCCGCAGTAAACATTGGCTTGCGCCCAACTTTAAAGAATCCACACCCTTCCCTCCATGTAGAAGCACATATATTGGACTTTGCTGAGGATATCTACGAACAAATCTGTACGTTAAACTTTGTCGGTAAATTACGCGATGAACAGGATTTTGGTACAATTGATGACTTAAAAGCACAGATAGAAAAAGATGTCATTCAGGCACAATATCTCTTCACTCAGCTTTGAATCGGCGCTATTGTTTCCTGCATGCCCAGCAAAGTCTATGAGTATAAAGGCTGTAATACCTGCCGTAAGGCACTCAAATGGCTTAAAAATAAACAGGTGGATTGCAAGCTAATCCCCATACGCGAAACCCCTCCCAACAAAACCGAGTTGAGGCGTATGCTCAAATCCTATGATGGGAATATTCGCAAACTCCTGAATTCATCGGGGGCCGACTACAAGAAGCTTAAACTCAAGGACAACCTTCCTAAACTCTCAGAAGCCCAGTTGATCGATGTGCTCAATACCAACGGTAATCTGGTAAAGCGACCTTTTGTCATCAACAAGAGTGGAGGACTAGTCGGATTTAACGAAAAAGAATGGGCTGATTTTTTCGGCCTTTAGCATTTAGGCGTTAGCCGCTATCCTCTCCGATATGAATCGGGATGAAATCGATACAGCCAACCAGCAAGTAATTGAAGCAGGGTCATTTGTAAAACCCCTGCTCGAAGAAACTGGTAAAGTTATTGTTGGGCAATCTTACCTGATGGAAAGGCTGGTAATCAGCCTGCTGGCCAATGGCCATGTGCTACTCGAAGGCGTGCCTGGTCTAGCCAAGACACTAGCTATTAAGACCTTATCTGATACAATAAGTGTCGATTTTTCCAGAATCCAATTCACCCCTGATATGTTGCCTGCGGATGTCACTGGAACACAAATATACAATCCCCAATCAGGCGAATTCACCACTCGTCAAGGACCAGTATTTGCCAACCTAGTGCTTGCTGATGAAATCAATCGTGCCCCAGCAAAGGTCCAGAGTGCTTTACTTGAGGCAATGCAGGAAAAACAGGTTACCATTGGTCAAACGACCTATCCACTGCCTCTACCCTTTCTAGTATTGGCTACCGAAAATCCAATTGAGCAGGAAGGAACCTACCCTTTACCTGAAGCGCAAGTAGACCGATTTATGCTTAAGGTCGTTATTGATTATCCCGAATGGGATGAGGAACGACGCATTCTTGATGATTGGGCCAAAACCGAAGGATTACCTGAAGCATCTCCAGTAGTCACAACAGAGCAGATTCTCGCTGCAAGAAAAGTGGTAAACTCCATTTACGTAGATGACAAGGTGAAGGACTACATTGTTAATTTAGTATGTGCTACTCGTGATCCTGAGAAATACAAAATACCAGCCAAAGACCTGATCGATTTAGGAGCCTCTCCTCGAGCCACTATTTTTCTCACACTCGCTGCCAAATCCCATGCCTTTATTCATGGCCGTGGTTATGTGACTCCACAGGATGTCAAAAGTATTGCTATGGATGTATTGCGACATCGTGTTCATATTTCCTATGAGGCCGAAGCGCAGGAAAAATCCAGTGAAGATGTCGTTCAGTTAATGTTGGACCACCTCCCAGTCCCTTAATTCTCGATGAACCTGCCCGAACTTCAGGCCAAAGTGCGGCAAATTGAGATTCGCACACGACGCTTAGTTAACGATCTAATGATCGGTCAATACCAGAGTGTCTTTAAGGGGCAAGGCATGGATTTTGATGACATACGCGAATATCAGCCGGGCGACGAAGTTCGCCACATTGACTGGAATGTCACTGCCAGACTCAATCAACCATTCATAAAGCAGTATGTCGAGGAGCGGGAACTCACAATCATGCTAGTGATCGACCTCAGCGCCTCGGGTGTATTTGGCAGCGGCAAACAAACCAAACGCGACCTGATTGCAGAGGTATCTGCGTTGCTTGCGTTTGCTGCCCAACGCAATAACGATAAGATCGGACTCACACTTTTCACCGAGCGCGTGGAAAAATATATTGCACCTGCCAAAGGCAATCGGCATGTCCTGAGGATGGTAAGAGACATTTTGGATTTCACCTCAAATCTGCGCGGTGGAGATTTACAACATTGCCTACAGCACCTACAAAAAACCTTCCGGCGACGGGCTGTAATGGTGGTGCTTTCAGACTTTCTTGACCCACTGCCTGTATCAACCTTGCAACAGGCCAAACACCGTCATGACCTAATTGCTATTCAAGTCACCGATCCTCGTGAGGAAAACCTTCCCGCCATGGGTCAAATTACCATGGAGGATGCGGAGACAGGTGAAGTTGGAGAAATATCTCTCCAAAATAATCAGCAACTTTCAGCGTTCAGCAAACACCAAGCCCAACTTCAAGTAAAACTAGAGCAACAATTCAGCAGTTTAGGAATCGACCACATTCGGCTGCACACTGATGAACCATACGTCCCTCGTCTTTCAAAGTTCTTCCGAAGCCGCCTGAAACGCCAACTCAGAACATGAACGATTCAAACGATCTTGATATTCTGGAAATCAAACCGCCGTTGGATTTGGAGACGGGCGAGGGTTCAAATACTATGCTGTGGCTATTACTACTATTGCTCGTTGCAGGAGCCGCTCTGCTTTTATGGGCACTTCGTAAGCCACCTAAAGCCCCAGTCCTACCAAAACCTGATGCAATAGCACAACGCAAGCTAAGGGAAGTGTGGGCACTTATTGGAACTCCAGCATTGTTCATCGAAGCAACTGCAGACATCCTGCGTGTATATTTAGAAGAACGGTTTAACACACATGCCCCCGAACGGACGACTGAAGAGTTTCTAACAGAACTAAAGCAAATGCCCCAAATGACCGGAGATCAAAAAAAATTACTCGCTCAATTCCTAAGATATTGTGACTTCCCCAAGTTTGCCCGATTGGATCCTTCCGAGGAAGAATGCCGTGAACTCCATGCTGTAGCGGTAAAAATAGTCAACGAAACAGCACCCGCCCTTCCCGGCAGCCTACCTCCGAGAATTGAGCCTCCGCAATTAAAGGTATGAGTGATTTCACTTTCGCAGAACCAGCTTGGTTGTGGCTCATACTACTGCTGCCCTTGGCTGGCTGGCTGAAGGGAGCAACAGGATCTCCTCCGGCAGTGCTCTATTCGTCCCTATCTTTAGTCCGGGCATTCCAAAAGACAGCACCTCAACGTGCGGGTAAATTTCTCTGGTTATTGCGTTGGCTTGCCCTGATAGGTTTCATCCTAACTCTGGCAAGACCACAATGGGGAGAAGGTAAACAACGCATCCGGGCCAGTGGAATTGATATTGTGTTATCCATGGACTTGTCCGACAGCATGCTGGCCGAAGATTTCAAACGAATGGGACGGGATGCAAATAGACTGGATGTTAGCAAGGAGGTGTTAGAAGAATTCATTAACGGCAGACCCAGTGACCGGATTGGTCTGATAGCCTTTTCGGGCAAAGCATACATCGCTAGCCCTCCTACCTTAAACCATGCATTCCTGCTGGAAAATCTGGAACGTTTTACCACAGACACAGTCCCTGAGGAGGGAACCGCCATCGGGTCTGGCATTAGTGCAGCCATCAACCGACTGCGTGAGATCAAAGATTCAAAAAGTAAGATTGTAATACTAATGACTGACGGAGAGGAAAACACCGGCAAAATCAAGGGGCGTGAGGCCGCAACCGCAGCAGCAGCTATGGGAATTAAAATCTACACCATCGGCATCGGGAAAGATGGCACCATGTTATATCTGCCTGGACAGTTTGGATTCAGAAGACCGGTCCAATTAGTGGGCATCGACGAAGACAGCTTACGAGAAATCGCATCCAAAACAGGAGGTAAATATTTTCGTGCAGAAAGCACTGAGGCTTTACGCGCTGTATATAAGGAGATCGACCAACTCGAAAAGACTGAACGTGAAGAACAGAGATACCTCCAGTATCACGACCTTTTTCGCACCTTTCTCGGCATCAGCATGGGGCTACTGGTTCTTGACCTAATATTGAATTATACTCTCTTGAGAAAACTACCGTGAATTGGGGACATCCAAACTACATTTATCTTGGGGTTTTTCTGGCCGTTTTGGTCCTTGCCGGGAGTCTAGCCGCATGGTTCCAGCGAGAACGGGTATTGGCACTTTTTGTCAGTCAAGACCGCGCCAAAGAATTGACTTCCCACATGCCCACCTGGGAATACTGCACCCGATTTGTTCTTATTATCAGCGCCGTGATCTTGGGGAGCTTAGCCTTAGCTTCTCCCCGCTGGGGTTATATACTGGAAAAGTCCAATGCAACTTCACTTGATATTATCATAGCGGTAGATACCTCGCGAAGCATGCTGGCCGAAGATCTTTCTCCCAACAGAATGAAACGCACGCAGCTGGCTATTCAGGAATTGATGAAATTGGGCCAAGGTGATCGCTTTGGCTTAATACCGTTTGCCGGATCGGCCTTTTTGCAATGCCCTCTTACCGTGGATCAAGAGGCTTTACGCCAACATGTCAACCTTATCAACGTAGACCTCATCCCCAACGGCGGTACAAATCTTGGCGAAGCCATCAAGGCCGCTTCAGAATCATTTGCCGAACATGAGGAAGATAGTCATAAAGTCTTAGTCCTGTTCTCCGATGGAGAAGACCACGATCCAAATGCCCTATCAGTCGCCGAAGAAGCGAGCAGTAAAGGTATGCGAATTTTCACAATTGGAGTAGGCACCAGTGAAGGGGAGTTAATCCCAGTTAAATATTGTCCCAGTTGTGATTCAGCAAACACTCCCACTAGAAGCAGATGCCGCATTTGTAATGCCTACCTTCTGAGACAACAGCAATTCATAAGGGATGAAGAAGGTAATGTCGTTAGAAGCAGAATCAATGAGGGCATGCTAGAGGATATTGCAGAGTCAACTGGCGGCTTTTACATGCAACTGACAGGTGCACGCACAATGGAAGTTCTGTATAAAAATGGACTCGCACCTTTGCCAAAATCAGAGAATAATAGCGCCATGGTGAGGCGCCAAAAAGAACGCTATCAGTGGCCGCTGACCGGTGCTGTTTTACTGTTACTGGTGGAAATGTTTTGGCCTAGAGGCAGAAAGCCCCGTGGAGGGACTGCTACATCAACTCTAGCCCTATTGTGTCTATTAATCTTTCCAACCCACGCAGACACTTTAAAGCAGGCCAAAGAAAATTATAACCGGGGTGAATACGCCTTAGCTCAGAGGGATTATGAGGAAATTCTCAAGCTTAACCCCGGAGACTCAAAGCTACATTACAACGCAGGAACTGCAGCTTATAAAACGGGTAAATACAACGAGGCTGCCAAACACTTCCGAAGCTCTCTTCGGACATCTGACCTAGAAATTCAAAACAGTGCCTTTTATAATCTGGGCAACACTCACTACCGCCTAGGAAGCCAAATGCAACGGCCAGAGGATCAAATCCCTGCCTGGGAGGAAGCAGCCCGTTATTTCGAAGCCGCCAGTCAATTAAATGCTGAGGATGATTCAGCGAAGCGTAACCTGGATTTTGTTCGCGATAAAATTGAAGAAGCAAAACGTAAACTGGAACAGCTCTCAGACGAATTACCACTGGATGGAGTCACGCGTTTCAAAAACCAAGAGGACAAAAAATTTGCATTAAGAATTTTTCCACCAAAACGTGAATTAATTCCCGATAGGCCTTATTGGAGAATGTTTACGCTGGATCATTATGTTCATGGTGTCGCAAAAGTCTCTGAATCATTGCAGGCGCGAGCTAAAAGCACCCGTATCCCCCTGCCAGAATATGGAGGGCGTGAACCCATAGAAGAAATATTGCCCGGTCAATGGCGCTTTCGTTTTGAACCCCTCTTCAGCGAGTTCCTCCCAATCAATGGACCTTTTGCCAACGCCCAAGTAGAAGATAACTCATGGAAATACAACCCCGTTGTCCTCCAAGCAAAACTCAAAAGCGTGCCCACCCAAGCCGTGAATTATACAGTAATTGACCCAACAGATAGTTTACGACTTGCCCCGAGCCCACTGGACGATCCCTTACGCCCGGAAAAGGAAAATGATTTTACTGTAGAACGCGAAGAGATATATCCCTTTACCACCCTCGCTTTGAATTTAAAGAACACGGAAATCAGCAAATTATTCAGTGCGCTTAGGGACTTCACTGAGGACAAACAATTACCCCTGGAAACCTTTAATGAAGCCTGCATCCGATGGCTTCATGAACGGCACAAATACACCCGCCAAACCCGAATTCCTGAGGATAAGGAAAATGACCCTGTGGTTCGTTGGATGATGTCAGAAGAGCCGGGGCACTGTGAATATTTTGCCTACAGCTACGTTCTTCTCGCGCGTTCGGCCGGCTTCCCCGCAAGAATAGTATGTGGCTTTGCTGGAGGCGAGTGGGATGATAAAACACAGAGCTGGACCAATGAACAGACTGATGCGCACGCGTGGGCTGAAGTCTTTGATGGCAAACAGTGGCTTAGAGTAGACCCCACCCCTCCCGAAGACGGACAGGGGGAAGGCGAAGAACCCCAGCAAAACCAGAATAATGGACAAGGTCAAAACCCCGACCAACAAGATGGCGAGGGCAACCCCGAAAACCCGCAAAATCAGCAAGGGGAAAATCCCAATGGTGAGGAGCCCGATGAAGACCGCGATGAAGGAGAGTTACCTGAAGAACTATTAGAAACCCTTCGCCAAGCCCAACAACTTCTAGACGCCCTTAAAACCGACGAAAAACCCCTCGGCTCATTGGAAGCCAAAGAAGGCCGACTCGGACGAAGAATACAAAGAAACAAAAAAGATTGGTGATGAAGCTATCCCCACTATTCCTTTTTTTGTTCCCTCTTAATCTTGTGGCCGCAACCCTAACCGGCACCCTCAAACCTTCAGCAGTTAATCTAGGCAATAGCGCCATCCTTACCTTGAGATATGAAGGAGGAACTACTAGTACTGTTCAACAAACAACAACCCCGAAGAATTTGGCCCTGACGCTAGTATCCAGCGGCGAAGAAATCAGCCTTGTTAATGGTCAGAAAAAAATCAGTTCAACCTTCACCTATAAAGTCACCCCCCGGGTAGCAGGTCGCTTCTTTGTCCCTGCTTTCAAAACTAATGTTAATGGCAAAGAAATCCAAAGCGACCCCCTACCACTAACGGTATTTAATTCTGATGGCAGTGATCTTCTTAAAAACACGGACACCCAACCTCCTTCTGCTCTCTTGCGAGTCAGTACTCCGGCAAAGCGTGTTTATGTTGGTGAAGTGTTCCCCGTTGCCATGGAGCTACTCGGCCGAGGCTTACTCGGGGGCGGCCAACTTCCGGTTCCACAAGTGGCAACTGAGGGGGTCCGTTTTACCCGAATAAGACCCAATTACAGAAGCACCCGCGGGCGCTCCATTGGGAGCGCTTACTACCCAATTGCATTTCTTTTTGACACCGGAGCTATAGCGATGAAACCGGGAAAGATGAATTTGACGTTTGAACTAGACGTTATAGTGCAGGACGCCCGTAGGAGCGTTTTCCCTGAAAGACAAAAGCTACACCTTACCAGCGAACCTATTGAATTAGAAGTCATCGCCCTACCAAAAGAAAATCGGCCAGCAAATTTCAACGGCAGCGTGGGGCAATACTTGATGAGTGCATCGGCCAAGCCCACGCGAGTTAAGGTGGGTGACCCCATTGAATTATCCATCACTCTATCAGGTCAGGGTGCTTTGGATAATGCCCCTTCCCCAGAGGCCGACACTTGGGATAACTTCAAAACCTACCCGGCAACGAGCCAGATTCAGTACACCGACATTAGGCATCTGAATTCACGTAAAACGTTTCAGCGTATGATCATTCCCACTTCGCCTAAACTCACACAACTACCTACCTTAAAATTTAGCTACTTTGACCCACGCAAAGAACAGTACGTAACACTGACCACACCTCCCATCCCAATTGAAGTTACCGGTTCAGCCATACCCGCCAACCCAACAGAGCCTTCTTCCGCCCCAAACGAACCCCAAACAGCCGAAAACACACCAAACATACGCACAATTAAAAGTGCTCCGGGACAATTAGCCGAAATACAACCACCTTTAATTGCCCGACCATGGTTTTTAACAATTCCAGCAACGGGTCTTTTCGCGTTCCTTGCAGCCTTTGCCTTCCGAAAACGCGTTGAATATCTTAAAAATAATCCGGATGTAGCCCGCAAATTACACGTTGAACGTATTACCCGCGAAACTATGCGCAGCTTAAATTCGTCCGAAACTCAAAATGACCCAAATGCGTTCTTTGCCGGCGTGCAATTAATTCTACGAGAAAATATAGGCATCACTATTGATCGGCCCGCCGAAGGAATTACTCTAAAAACGATGAAGGACTCCGGTCTGAGTCTGCCTAATGAATCTCAAAAATCTCTGGAAAAATTGTTTGAGCAAGATGAGCTCGTTCGATTTGCCAATTCTCCCGAGCAAATGGATACCCAGCGGGTTTTAAAGGAACTGAATAGAGTGCTTCGAGATTTACGATAATGAAAATCTTCACGACACTTTTATTCTTCCTAGTGGGGGTCAATGGATCCTTTGGCAAAGATCCCGCGCTTTCCTTATTTGAGGCGGGAAACATTGCTTTTCAAGACGGCCGTTTTGGACAAGCGACAACCAATTACCAAACACACATTGATAAAGGCATCGTTTCTGCCCCACTTCATTATAATCTGGCGACTGCCGCCTTCTATAATGATCAACTGGGACTAGCCATTTTCCATTATCGCCAAGCTCGCCTACTAAGCCCCCGGGACCAGAATACCCGACATAATCTCAAGTTGGCGCGAGATGAGGTACATAACGGCTCTCCTCCAAAGCCCGGACTCTGGCAAAGCCTGACTGGGTTTTTAACTCTAAATGAATGGACCCTTCTGGCCAGCCTTCCACTTGTTACATGGCTCATCTGGCTAACTGCTATTAACTTAAAACCTGCTTGGAAAAAAAGAGGAGCAATAATACGTCCTCTTCTGGGAGCTATCGCCATTATTCTTTCTCTTATCACCACCTTCACATGGTACCAGCGTTCGACTCACAATTGGGCCGTCATCAATGGTGAAACCGTTGCTCGTTTTGGACCAGTAAAGGCTTCGCCGGATCAATTTAAGTGGTTTGATGGCACCGAAGTGGAAATTGACCGTATTCGCGGTAATTGGCTGCTGGCACGAGACATAACTGGCCGCCAGGGATGGGTGCATTCTGAATCTGTTTTCAGGCCGGGCAGCTAGTTTATGACATTTTCGTTGACCGTGTCATAACGAGGACTAGCATTCCACTAACCCATGAAATCCACCGGCTTACTCGTACCCGTAATCTCGGCATTCTTAAGTATTTTTATTTCTGCTGATGAAATTATTCTCTCCCAAGCCAAAGGCCGGATAGACGTTAAAATAAGTGGCAAACTCTTTACCAGTTACCATTATGAGGGATTACCCAAACCGGCTTTATACCCTGTTAGATGGTTAGACGGAACTGGGATGACACGCCGTTTCCCGATGGAAAAAGCGTTGCCGGGTGAATCAAATGATCACGTGCACCATCGCAGCGTATTTTGGGGTCACCGGCATGTTAAGGGTGGTAATGATGGTGGGGTGCATGATTTCTGGGGAGAAAACTCTAAAAGCGGCAAACAAATCGCCACCGAGGTAAGGTGCGGAAAAGATGGGTCTATACATGCAAAACATAAATGGGTGAGTAAAGCTGGCCAAATAATCGCCACCGACAGCCGTATCATTAGTTTTTCCAGCGGAAAAACTGGGCGAAATATTGATTATGTCATAACCATCAAGGCTTCCGAAGGAGACATCGTTCTAATGGATGACAAGGATGCCGGCATGGGGTTCAGAGTCCCGGATACCATGTGCGTATCCCCGCATGGTACTGCCAAGGTTAAGGCCGAGGGATATATGCTTAACAGTGAAGGAGTCACCGGTGCTAACTGCTGGGGCAAAAAAGCCAAATGGATAGATTATTCAGGCCTAGTTGAGGGAAAAATGCTGGGAATTGCCATGTTTGACCATCCAGATAACCCGCGCCACCCGACTGGATGGCACGCAAGATCTTATGGTCTTTGCAGTGCAAATATTTTTGGTAAAAGGCATTTCGAAAAGTTACCTGACAAAAATGCAGGAAATTACTCCTTGAAAAAAGGTCAATCAATCACCTTCAAATACCGCCTTTACTGGCACGCTGGCAAAGGCGAGGCAAAAAAAATTGAGGCTCAATACCGGCAATGGGTTGCAGCCAAAGGCAAATAACTTTAACCTTTAACTAAATCATTTATGAACAAACAAACCCGTCGTAATTTTCTTAAAACCTCCCTCTATACAGGAGCCACTGTAGCTTGGACCGCCAAGAGCTGGGCTCAAGTCAAGGGAGCCAATGATACCCTGCGCTGCGCCACCGTTGGTTTCCGTGGCCGGGGCAATAGCCACATCAGTTCCATCAATAATATGCAGAAACGGGAGCAAGGCGTAAAACTGACTGCCTTGTGCGATGTAGATAGCAAAGTAATGGAAGCGGGCGCCAAAAAGCATGGGGTCAAAGGTTATCAAGACATCCGGGAGATGCTTGAAAAAGAGAAGTTGGACGTGGTCACTGTAGCTACCCCCAATCACTGGCACACTTTAGCCTCCATATGGGCCATCCAAGCAGGTGCAGACGTATACGTTGAAAAGCCCGTAAGCCATAATGTTTGGGAAGGCCGACAGCTTGTAAATGCTGCACGCAAATATAAAAAGATCGTCCAAACCGGCACCCAAGCCCGCAGCAGTAAATGCATTCAAGATGCCGTCAAATGGGTGCAGGCTGGAAATTTGGGGAAAATTAAAGTTTCTCGTGGATTATGCTACAAGCGCCGCCCGAGTATTGGTGATGTGGCAGATACGAAGGAAGTTCCCCGCGAAGTGGATTATAACCTCTGGCTAGGGCCCGCCCCAAAAAAACCTCTC
>MDTG01018261.1_pt1 | contig 11507 bp, 12 predicted proteins | sample 811421 | NCBI WGS metagenome assembly MDTG01 (sample SAMN05326645, study PRJNA326480) | marine metagenome | isolation source: seawater | place: Pacific Ocean: South East | collected 2011
AAGTAAGGCTTCAAAATTAGTATCAAATGTTACTGGCTTTCCAGTTCAATTTAATAAGGCAGTTGTTGGAAAAAATGCATTTGCTCACGAGTCAGGTATTCATCAAGACGGAATGTTAAAAAATAGAAACACGTACGAAATAATGACGCCGGAAAGTGTTGGTGTTAAACAAACCTCATTGGTTATGGGAAAACATTCAGGAAGACATGCTTTTAAAGACAAGTTAACAGATCTTGGTTATAAAGATCTTACTGATGATGTTATTCAAACAGCTTTTGGTAAATTTAAAATATTAGCTGATAAAAAGAAACATGTATACGATGAGGATATCGTAGCTTTGGTTGATGACAGTTTAATTAAAGAAGATAATGTCATTGCGTTAAAATCTCTAAAAGTATTTGCTGGAACAGGAGAGCCACAAAAAGCCGATATGACACTAGAAGTATATGGAGAAATTAAAAAAGCAAGTGAAACGGGAGATGGTCCAGTGGACGCAATTTTTAAATGTATAAAAAAATTGTATCCTCATGATGTAAAACTTCAGCTATATCAAGTACATGCTGTAACAGAAGGTACCGATGCACAGGCTACAGTTAGTGTGAGAATTGAAGAAGAAGGAAAAACAACGGTAGGCCAAGCCGCAGACACAGACACTCTTGTCGCATCTGCAAATGCTTATTTGAATGCTTTAAATAAAATGATTATAAAAAGAAAAAAAACAGCACCTGAAGATTACCAAGTACAAAAAAATAAAAATTATATACAAAATAAAATGAAAGGAATTTAAAGAAATGTTTGGATTAAATAAATTAGGAGAAATTTGGTCAACGGATATGGCAATTGACTTAGGTACTGCGAATACATTAGTTTTTGTTAAAGGACAAGGTATCGTTCTTAATGAACCATCAGTCGTTGCTATAATCGAAGAAAAAGGAAAAAAATCAGTACTTGCAGTTGGTGACGAAGCAAAAACGATGTTAGGAAGAACACCTGGAAATATATCAGCTGTAAGACCATTAAGAGATGGTGTGATTGCTGATTTCGTTGTTACAGAAGAAATGATTAAGCATTTCATTAAAAAAGTTCATAAAAGAAAAGCTTTTGCAAATCCGAGAATATTAATTTGTGTTCCTACTGGATCAACACCGGTTGAAAGAAAAGCTATTCAAGATTCTGCATTAGCTGCTGGTGCAAGAAAAGTAAATTTAATAGAAGAACCAATAGCAGCCGCTATAGGCGCTGGACTTCCAATATCAGAAGCCACAGGTTCAATGGTTGTAGATATTGGCGGTGGTACTACTGAAATTGCTGTTTTGTCATTAGGTGGAGTTGTTTATGCAAATTCTTTAAGAGTGGCTGGGGATGCAATGGATGCCGCCATTATTGCTTACATGAGAAAACAATTTAATTTATTGGTTGGTGAGGCTAGTGCTGAAAAAATTAAAAAAGAAATAGGTACAGCTCTTCCAACAAGTAACAACACCTATCTAATGAAAGGTAGAGACATAAGATCTGGAACCCCAAAGGAAATAACTTTAAAAGAGGAAGATACATCTGAAGCTTTGAAACCGGTATTAACACAAATTTTAGGAGGAATTAAAGATGCTTTAGAAAAAACTCCTCCAGAGTTATCTGCTGATTTAGTTGATATGGGGCTTGTTCTCACAGGAGGCGGGGCTCTCTTAAAAAATATAGATAAACTTATTTCAAAAGAAACAGGATTACCAGTTGTGATAGCAGAAGATCCATTATCGTGTGTAGCTCTTGGAACTGGAAAAGCATTAGATCAAGAGGAAACATTTTCTCAAATGTTAATAGGGGGATAGTATTTTTTATAATAACGGAATATGGATACAAATCGTGAGGATGTTGGCATAGCAATTCGCTCTGCATTTTTAAGAAGAGAAACAAAACAACGATTTTCACTTTTTGTACTTGTTCTGATTTCAATATTTCTTTTATTTTTAGAAAAAATAGAAATAAATTCTCTTAACTATTTTAGATCTTTCGTTAAAGACACAATTTATAAAAGTTCAGAAATTGTCTCTTATCCAGCAAAAAGTTTAAGTAATTCAATTGTTTTTTTTAGCAAGCATGTAAACGTATATAAAGAATATGAAATTTTAAAAAAAGAAAACCAACAATTAAAACAAAAATCTTTAAATCAGAATTTTTTAATCCTTGAAAACTCTAAACTGAAAAAAGCAATCGATGAACAAGTTCACTCCTATAGCGATCTTGTAACTTCTAGGGTAATGATAGATAAACAAAGTCCATACCTTAACTCTTTCATCATAAATAGCGGTAGTAATAAAAATATAAAAAAAGGCATGGAAGTTCTAGACGGAAAAAATTTTATTGGCAGAATAGTGGATGTAAATTTTTTTTCATCAAGAGTATTGTTAGTTTCTGATTTAAATAGCAGAATTCCTGTAATTATTGAGCCATCAGGGGATCAAGCTATTTTAATTGGACAAGGTAAATTTGAACCAGTTTTACAATACTTACCACAAAACTACAAAGCTAAAGCTGGAGATAAAGTTTATACATCAGGCAAGGAAGGAATTTTTAGTCCAGGAATTCCTTTGGGAGAAGTTTTAGTTAAAGAAAATAATTTCTATGTATCTTTATTTTCTGATTTGTCCCAAATAGTCTTTGTAAATGTAAATTTAGGCAATGAAATTAAAAACAAATAAATATTTATGGCACGTATTGTAAAACAATTAAGATTAAAATTTTTTGAATTTATTCCATTATTTTTATTATTTTTTATAGCATTAAATGGTAATTCTGTATTAGATTTTAAAATTGTATCGATTAATGTTCACTACATTTTAATTTATTATTGGGTGTTAAGGCAACCAGAGACTTTAGGATATGGATTTATATTTTTATCAGGGATAATTACTGATGTTGTATTTGGTTTACCTTTAGGAGTAAGCGCTATAGCTCTACTAACTATTGCTGCAGTCGCAGCCTATGTGAGGGTCGTAACAGTAAGAATATCTTTACTAAATGATTGGATTAGTTTTATTCCAGCATTACTAATAGCAAACTTTGTTTATTTTATTTCGCTATATTTTTCAGATTATTCTGTAGATTATTTATATTTATTTAAAAATTCTATTTTTACATTTATCTTTTACCCAATTTTGTGGTTAATTTTTACTGGTTTATTAAATTTAATGAAAAACTAAACTTATGATTGGAAGTGAAAATTTTGAAAGCAAATCTAGACTTATTACAAGAAGAATGTTCATCCTGTCTTTTGCTAAGATTACAGTTTTTATAGCTATTGTTGCTCGTTTATTTTATTTACAAATTTCAGAGAATATTAAATATAGATCACTATCTGACAAAAATAGATTAAGAGAATGGAAAGTTGCTCCAAAACGGGGAGTCATAGAAGATTATTTTGGGAAAAAAATAGCTACTAATACACAAGTCTTTCAGTTGCATATGCTGCCTGAAGATGTCAAAGATTTTGAAAGATTATTTTTTAGACTATCAAAAATAATTAATTTTAATGAAAAAAGAAAAAAATCACTATTAAAAAGACTTAAAAAACGTAAGCCCTGGCAACCTATTATTATTTCTGACAATTTAACCTGGGCAGAATTTTCAAAATTAAATATTTTCTTGCATGAATTAGACGGTATTAAGCCTGTCGTATCTGTTGCAAGGAAGTACTCTGATAGCGGTTCATCTTCACATTTAATAGGGTATGTTGCTGACATCAGCACGAAAGATTTGGAAAGAAGCAAGTTACTTAGAAAAATAAATATTCCAGGACTAAAAACTGGAAAAAACGGTTTAGAAAAATCATTCAATGAGGAAATGATTGGTAGCCCTGGCTTCCATAGATTTGAAGTAAATGCATATGGTAAAAAAATTAAAGAATTAAAATTTGTTGAGGGCACGCAAGGAAAAAATTTTAAAATTACTTTAGATCAAGAAATACAAGAATATTCAAACAAATTGATGCAAGATAAAGCCGGTTCGGTTTGTGTAATGGATATATATACTGGAGATATTATTACAATGGTGTCGACTCCAACCTTTGATTCTAACAAATTTGTTCATGGCATTAGCCATAATGATTGGAACGATTTAATTAATAATAAAAAAAAACCATTAATGAATAAAGCGTTAGCCGGACTTTATCCCCCAGGCTCAACAATCAAACCTATAGTCGCTCTTTCTGCATTAGAAAATGATATAGTTAGCACGAAAAAAATTATTCAATGCAAAGGTCATATAGAGTTGTATGGACAAAAATATCATTGTTGGAAAAAAAAAGGCCACGGATTTATGAACCTGAGAAGTGCTATTAAGCAATCGTGCGATGTTTATTTTTATGAGGTCGCTAGGCGACTAGGTGTAGACAGATTACATGTCACAGCAGAAAAATTTGGTTTAGGTGAAAGAGTTTTTAATTTTTTGAATGAAGAAAAAAAAGGAATAGTCCCAAATACAAAATGGAAATTAAATAATATCGGTAGAGGCTGGGTATTGGGGGAGACCTTGATAACAGGAATTGGTCAAGGATATTTTCAATCTACTCCCATTCAACTTTGCTTGATGACAGCACAGTTAGCGAATGGTGGGTTTAAAATTTATCCTAGAATAGTTGACGATAAATATGCATTACAACCAATTATCAATGCATGGAGAAATGAGTTTCTTAAAAGAAATAAAAATTTAGAAGACGATTCTTCAAAAGGCATTTTTGATGACAACTCAGAATACAAATTAATAAAGTTAGTTAATAATGAAGAAAATATTAAATTTGTTTTAGATGCTTTATTCGGAGCTACAAATGAACCAATGGGAACTTCTTATAGATCAAGGCATATAAAACGAGAATATATATATGCCGGTAAAACAGGAACTTCGCAAGTTAGAAAAATTACAGAGGAGGAAAGAAGGCTGGAATTAAAAAATGAAGATCTTCCGTATGAGAAAAGAGATCATTCACTTTTTGTTGCTTTTGCGCCATATAAATATCCAAGATATTCTATTAGTGTTTTAATTGAACATGGAGGACCGGGTAGTTCAGGAGCAGCTCCGATTGCAAAAAAAATAATAAAAAAAATTTTAGATAGACATAAAATAAGAAAAAAATATCAATTAGATTTATTTCAGGAAGCATAAACATGATTAGAAATTATTTTAGTAGGGGAAACATGAGTATTAAAGATAGGCTATTATCTTTGGATTATTTTTTAATTTTTCTTGTTTTATTACTAGGATTAATTAGCATTTTAGCTATGTATTCTACAGAAAGAGGAAATTTTGACTATTATACAAAAAATCAGATTGCTAGATTTATTATTTTTTTTTCTATGTTTCTAATCATACCTTTTTTTAATGTTCAGTATTGGTATAAGTCAGCTTATTTTATTTACTTTATTGTATTGTTGTTATTAATTGGAGTTGATTTTTTTGGTGTTACAGCATCAGGATCTAAACGTTGGATTAATTTATTAATTTTTAATCTACAACCATCTGAATTAATGAAAGTTGCTCTAATCTTATTTTTAGCAAGGTATTATAATAAAATTCCATTTGAAAATGTTAATCAACTAAAAAATATGATCATTCCACTTTTTGTGATGTTAATTCCTTTTGCTTTAGTTATTAATCAACCTGATTTAGGTACAGCAGGTTTAATCATAATTAGTGGTCTTACAATAGTATGGTTATCTGGTTTTAAAATGAAATATTTTGCTTTTTCATCGATAGTACTTTTTTGTTCCGCCCCCATTGTTATAGCTTTTCTTAAACCTTATCAAAAACTTAGAATTTTGACATTTCTTAATCCAGAAAGAGACCCTCTAGGGGCTGGGTATCAAATCATTCAATCTAAAATTGCAGTTGGGTCAGGGGGTATTTATGGAAAAGGCTATTTACAAGGAAGTCAAAGTTATTTGGATTATTTACCTGAAAAACAGACAGATTTTATTTTTACTTTATTTTCAGAGGAATTTGGTTTTGTTGGTTCGATTTTATTACTTATAATATATGCACTTATAATTTATAGGATAGTTTCAATAGGTCTTAATTCAAGAAATAATTTTTCAAAACTATTTTGTTTTGGTTTTGCGGCGTCATTTTTTATTTATGTTGCTGTAAATATGTCCATGGTATTGGGTTTGTTGCCGATTGTTGGAGCTCCGCTTCCAATTATGTCTTACGGTGGATCCTCTATGCTTACAATCATGTTGGGACTAGGAATAGTTATGGCTTGCAAAGTACACAGACAAGAAGAATAAAAAAAAAGAAAGCCTTCCTTTCGTACAACCTGAGATTGTTTTATAATCTTTAAATATGTCAATTTTTTTCTTTTTGTGCTGGTTAATTTATGCTTAAATTAAAATATGTTTAAAACATTTACTGCTAAAGAAACAAAAAATCTTAATCACAGTGGAAGATCACTAGTAGGAGAAACTCTTCAGATAGAAGGAGATTTAAGATCATCCGGTTCAGTTGATGTTGCTGGATTAGTAAATGGAAATGTTTTTGTTTCAGAGATGGTAATTACAGAAACAGGCTCAATCAGAGGAACGTTGGAAGCATCAAGCATAGAAATTAACGGTCATGTTGAAGGAAAAATAACAGCCGATTCTGTTATAGTTGGAAAAAATGCAGTTATCAAAGGTGATATCTTTTTTAAAAGCACTTTAAAAACTGAAGAGGGCGCAGACATTGATGGATACATTAAGAGAGTAAATAATGGAAAATCAAATAGCGAAGAAGACATTGCCATAGAAGAGATAATGGAAAGAGAAAAACCATCAAAACCAAGAATAGTTCCTGTGACAACACACAAAGAAGCAATTTAAATCTGTCTCATATCCTTTAAGTACGAATTATTATATAATCAAAATATATGAAAGAAGGTCTTGGTCAATCTTCCGTTGGAGTCATTGGATCGGGAATCCAAGGAGTATGTATTTCCTTAAATTTAATCAAAAAGGGTTTCAAAGTTACTATTTTTGATAAAGAAGAACCTGGTAATAACTCAGCTTCATATGGTAATGCAGGACACTTCTCGCCCTACGCATCTGTTCCAATTAATAGACCCGATATATTAGCAGATGTGCCTTCAATGTTACTTAACTCATCAGGACCTTTAGCTCTTAAATGGAATTATGTACCTAAAATGATTCCATGGTTTATAAAATTTGTAAAAAATTGCACCACAAAAAATATGAAACATACAGCAAGGTATATGCACCAAATTTTAGATCTTGCGTTACCAGCTTACGATGAGCTTTTTCAAGAAATTGATGTATCAAAATTGGTAGAAAGCAAAGGAATAATTTATTTTTGGACAAACGAAGATTTGAAAAGTAGAGAGTTAGAAATCAAAATTAGAAATGAATTAGGCGTAAAGCAACAACTGCTTACACCAGATGAAATTCATGACCTAGAACCACATATAAAAAAAATTTATCATGGTGGTATTCTTTATTCTGATGCTAAACATGCAAGAAACCCCAAAAAAATTCTTTTAAAACTTTTTGAATTATTTATAAACAAGGGTGGTAAGTTTAAAAAAGAAAAAGTAAATTCAATTAGTTTTAGTCCAGATGACAAACCTATCATTACAACAAATTCAAACTCTTTTAGTTTTGACAAGGCAGTAGTTGCTTGTGGTGCTTTTTCTAAAAAGTTTACAGATCAAGTTAATGAAAAAATTCCATTAGATACAGAGAGAGGTTATCATGTTCATTTCAAGGGACATGATCATCTGTTATCAAGACCAGTGATTTTTTTAAACAAAGGCTTTGGCATAACCCCAATGGAACAAGGATTGAGAGTTGTTGGAACAGTTGAATTTGGTGGATTACACAATCCTCCTAGCAAGAAAAGAATTTTAAATCTTGTGAATAATGCTAAATACCTTTTTCCAAATCTAGGAAAGCACAATGACGAATGGCTGGGTTTTAGACCAACTTTACCAGATTTTTTACCTGTAATGGGACCGTCGAAAAATCATAAAAATTTATTTTATTCTTTTGGACATCATCATTTGGGATGGACACTAGGCGCAATTTCAGGAAAAATTGTTTCAGGCATGATAGCCAAAGAAAACACAAATTTAAATTTATCCCCTTATAATTCATCAAGGTTTAGTTAGGATTTATTTTGTTTTCTAAAGAAAAAATAGCTTATATTTTCCTTATACTCACCACTCTCTTTTGGTCGGGTAATTTTATCGTAGGAAAAGCAGCTAGTCTTTTTGAAATTCCACCCTTTACTTTAAATTTTTATAGATGGACATTTGCCTGGTTAATATTGGCTCCATTTACTCTTCCAGAAATTATTAAAAAAAAAAATCATATATTTGAAAATATTTTATTAATTATTATTTTAGGAATAACTAGCATCACAATATTTAATTCCATTGTTTATTATTCACTGAACTTTACACAAGTTATTAGTGGTGTTTTAATGATTTCAACTATTCCAGTAATGATAATTATTTTTTGTTCATTGCTGAAAATTGAAAAAACTAATATTTATCAAATATTAGGTGTAATTTTTTCTCTTTCAGGCGTTGTTGTAATAATTACAAAATCAAATTTAAATATTTTATTAAATTTAAATTTTAATAAAGGAGATTTGTGGATGGTGGTTGCAATGTTTTCCTGGGCTATGTATTCAGCTCTGTTAAGGAAAAAGAAATTTGAATTATCACAATTATCACTTTTACAAACAATTATTTCAGCTGGTTTGATTTTTTTATTTCCTGCATACATGATAGAATTGGCGCTAGGCTATAGAGCTAATATTAATGTACCTTTTGTTCTTACATTAACCTATGTTGTTATTTTTCCAGGGTTAGCGTCTTTTATTTTTTGGATTAAAGGAATTTCCATAATTGGGTCAAATCGATCTGGAATATTTTTGCATCTAATGCCAATTTTTAGCACAATACTAGCTATGATTATATTTAAGGAAAAGTTTATGACCTATCACTTAATTGGAGCTATACTAATTATTACTGGTATTATTTTATCATCTAAAAAAAAATATGAATAAAAATTTAACAGAGGAACAAAGACACATTTTGCTTGAGGAGGGGACTGAAGCACCAGGAAGTAGTCCATTAAATTATGAAAAAAGACAAGGAAGTTATCATTGTGCAGGATGTGGAACAAAACTCTTTGAATCAAATTCAAAATATGAAAGTGGGAGCGGTTGGCCATCATTTTACCAGTCCGTACCCAATGTATTTGAAACTAAAATTGACACCCTAATAGGATCGACTAGAACTGAATATCACTGTAAAAAGTGTGGGGGGCATCATGGCCATATATTTGATGATGGACCAAAACCAACTGGTAAAAGATATTGTAATAATGGTTTATGTTTAAACTTTATACCCGAAAAAAAAAATGATTAAGCAAATATTAAGTAGCGAAGTTGAAGAATACATCAAGAACAATCCTAAGTGTACGTTGATTGATGTAAGAACTGAACAGGAATGGAATAATGATGGAAAGCCTGATGGAGAAAAAATTGGTTTAAAAACTCATTTTATTTCAATTCAATTTATAGACAAAAGTTTGAATCAGAATTTTGAAGAAGAGTTTGAAAAATTAAATATAGCAAAGGATACCCAAATATTAACTATGTGTATGGGTGGCGTGAGATCTCAAGCTGCAGCAGAGATATTATCCAAAAAAAATTACAAATGTGTAAATATTTCAGATGGTTTTCTAGGAAATAATGAAAATATCGGATGGAAAAAAAGCAACTTACCCTGTAAATGATTTTTTTTCTAAGGCAACTCTAAATAATTTTCTGGGGAATGATCCCTCTTCAAATTTTTCAATTTCTAAAATACGAAAACCTTTTGATAATTTTTTTACTTTTTCTTCAGAAAAAAAGTGAACAATAAAACCATCATTTTCGTATAGGTCTTCACCTATATGAGTGCCATTTTTATAATCGCCATCTTCCGTATGACGAACAGTATATATATTAATTCCTCCTGGTTTTAATATTCTATGAATTTCTTTATTTAAATTTTCAAGTTCTGACATTGATAACGCCATACAATAAAGCATGTGTGAAAAACATCCATCAATACTACCATCTTTAAATGGCAGCTTTTTTCTTATATCAAAAACTTTTGCAGATATAAAATTTAGTAAATTATTTTTTTTTGACTTATCATTAATAATTTTGACTGCAGAAGGACTGTAATCTAAAACATTTACTTTTAATGAATTTTCAGCAAAAAAAATTGTGTCTCTACCCAACCCAGCCCCTAGTTCAATAATATTTTTTATATTTTTTTCTTTAAATAATTTAATTGATTTTTTCGCTGCTACGCTAGGTGCTAGACCAAACATCTCAGGCTTACGCGAGAAGTTATTTTCCCAATGCTGAGATTGTTTGTCTAATTCTTTTTGATCCAAACTTATTTTACCGGGTCAGGAACTTTACGCAAATAAGGTTTTATTGTTTCCCATCCGTCAGGATATATTTTTTTTGCTTCTTCGTTTGTAACTTTAGGAACAATTATTACTTTTTCGCCTGGTTTCCAATCAGCTGGTGTAGCAATTTTGTGCTTTGCTGTACGTTGCATTGAGTCAATTGTTCTTAAAATTTCATGAAAGTTACGGCCAGTTGTCATTGGATAAGTTAAAAATAATCCAATTCTTTTATCTGGTCTAATTACATAAACCGTTCTAACTGTTTCGTTGTCTACAGCAGTACGTCCCATTGATGTTGTTCCAGCATCACCTTCAAGCATATTATAAAGTTTTGCAACTTCTAGCTTTTCATCAGCAATAATCGGATAATTTGGTTTTAATCCACAAACATCCTTAATGTCATCAAGCCATTTCACGTGATCAGAAACTGGATCCACGCTTAATCCCATAACTTTAACATTTCTTTTATCAAACTCAGGTTTCATTTTAGCTAATGATCCCAACTCAGTTGTACAAACTGGGGTAAAGTCTTTTGGATGTGAAAACAATACACCCCAACTATCACCCAACCACTTGTGAAAAGTCAATTTTCCTTCAGAAGTCTCCGCTGTAAAGTCAGGAGCTACACTATTTATTTTTAATGTCATAAATTTTCCCTCTTTAATTGTTAATTAGAATTATTATAAGCAAGATTGATTTGCTATGCAATTTTTTATAAATTCCTGAAGAATTATGATTTTTAAACAATTATTTGATGTTAAATCTTCAACCTATACGTACATTATATCTAGTGGTAAAGGGAGGGAGGCTTTAATAATTGATCCGGTAATTGAAAATATTAAAGAATATCTAAACACATTAAAAGAACTAGATTTAAAACTTGTAAAAGTTATTGATACACATATTCATGCTGATCATATATCTGGACTCAATGAACTAAGTAAAACTACAAAATGTATAAAAATTATGGGTGAAGAGTCTGAGTCTGAAGTCATAGACATTAGAGTCAAAGATAATGATAAAATTAATATTGAAAATATTGAACTAATTTCA
>MDTG01002038.1_pt1 | contig 11506 bp, 12 predicted proteins | sample 811421 | NCBI WGS metagenome assembly MDTG01 (sample SAMN05326645, study PRJNA326480) | marine metagenome | isolation source: seawater | place: Pacific Ocean: South East | collected 2011
CGTAGCGGAGATAAGGACAAAAAGACCGATCTACCTGTAGTGTGTTGGAGTGGGGAGTTTTCATCTAGATATGATGACTCTTTATTTGAGCACTCTGGATTTATTGTTTTAGACTTTGACTACGTAGATGTAGAGCCAACAAAAAGATCGTTGGCTACAGACGACTTTATCCATTCTTGTTGGACTAGTCCAAGTGGCACAGGCGTAAAGGCTCTAGTTCAAATAACAAACCCTGAGAGACACAGGGATCACTTTCGAGCTTTAGTAAAGTACTTTGAAAGAACTCATGGCCTAGAGCTTGATGAGTCTGGCATCAATGAGTCGCGTGCTTGTTTTGAGTCTTACGACCCTGACATCATCATCAAAGATGAATCCAAAAAGTTTGGTCATTTCACCACAGAGATGGCTGAAGCACAGGTGCCAACGAACGAGGCTTACGATCATACAGATTACATGAAGCTCAACCTTGGCTGCCGTATGATTCGACAGGCAAAGGATGGTGAGAAGTGGGTGACTTTACGCAAAGCTGCCATGCTATGTGGTGGCTATATCTCGGCTGGCAAGATGGAAGAGGAGGAAGTGATAAGGATTTTGTTCAGGGAGATATGCAAGCGTAATGTAGACAGCGAGGATCACGCTAAGAAGCTTATAATAGATGCCATAGAGAAGGGCAAAGAATTACCTATTAAGGAAATTATTGACGAGGAGAAGTCGGCCAAGAGGGAGATGTTATTAAATGATGGAGATATGTCATTTGTATCATCCGATGATGAAGACTTCAGGTGGATTGACGACTACTCACAGGGCCTTATTGAGATTGGCCTCACCACTGGTGATCTAAAGCTTGATGACTTCTTTAGGTACAAGAAAGAGTTTGTCATCATCAATGGACACTCTAATGTGGGAAAGACAACGACGGCATTATATTTTATAGTCAATGCTGCGATTCGTCACGATTGGAAGTGGGTCATATACTCCTCAGAGAATAGAACCGCATCCATCAAGATGACACTAATGCAGTTTGCTGTAGATAGGAGGGTGGGGGACATGACTTACAGCGAACGTAAAAGAGCTTACAAGTGGGTTCAGGAGCATTTTGTAGTTATCAGTAACAAACACATATACAGCTATAGCGATCTGATTCTTTTTATTGAAAAGATTATGCTGCAGCAATCCGTAGATGCTGTGTTTATAGACCCATACAACAGTCTTAAATTAGATATGAGGGGGTCTGGTATAGGAGTCCACGATTATCACTATGAAGCTGCCTCTGAGTTCTTGACGTTTAGCAAGGCAAACAACGTAGCGGTATGGTTAAATATGCATGCGGTGACAGAGGCACAGCGTAGAAAAGGTGACGACGGATTACCTGTAGCTCCATATGCGGAGGATACAGAAGGTGGTGGAAAGTTCGTAAATAGATCCGATTGCTTCCTTACACTTCATCGAAAGGTTCAAGCAATGGACCCTATCATACGGAAAATCAGTGAGTTACATGTAAGGAAAGTTAGAGAGGTAGAAACGGGTGGAGCACCGACTCCGCTAGAGGATCCGTATAGATTACAGATAAATCTTTCCCACACAGGGTTTCAAACCATGACAGGACAAAAGGCTCTATTTGAGTCAATTGACTTGCCTCACTTAGATGAGGTCAGATTTGAGTTTTCCACAAAATCTTGAGATCGAATTTTTCCCTTGGTAACTTCGATTTATGAAGAGACAGAGGAAGACTACTAAAAAGCGTTCAAGCGCAAAGAAAAAACGCTTAGGAAGGTACGCTAGTTCGATAGAGAAGTATTGCGCTGACCAGCTTAAAGAATACGGGATAGCTTTCGATTATGAAGAACACACCTATGTGTTGAGTGAAAAGTTTAGATTTCCTAATAAGTATTTTAAGATGACAGCCAAGGGTAAAGAAATGGCTGACAGAACAGATTCAGTGGTATTGCCTATCACATATAAGCCTGATTTTGTTGGTAAGGATCACGACTGGATTATTGAAACAAAAGGCTTTCTACCATCACATCACGACTTTCCTATGCGTTGGAAGCTTTTTCTAAAACATTTGGTTGCAAACGAGGCTAAAACAATTGTATTTTTAGCTAAGAACAGTGGTCAGGTTGACCACGCTATCCAAGAGATATTGCAATCTATACAAGATGGAAAAATCTAAAATAAGCTGGTATTATTTCTATGCCTGCGATAAGATCCATGATGTTATAGATGATTTATATGAAGCCCTGCACGAGGAGACTGGAATACCTAAGGAAAGAATCGGGCTTGTTGATGAGGCAATGGAGGGTGTTAAGTCTGCTATTTATCAAGAATTAGATTTAATTAAATCCATTGCAAATGAATGCGAAAGAGAGGACAAGGTATAGCTCTACTACTGGTAGAGTTGCTGAGGTAAGATTCCTGAGGGCTGCAAGAAACAGAGGTTTACTTGTAAAGAAATCAAGCCATACAGAAGATATACATTCTCACGTTGATTACTGGCTTGCTCTAAAAGATGGTGGAAGATGGGGCGTTGATGTAAAGGGTAATAATCTACCAGATGAGATATGGGTAGAATTTAAAAATGTATCAGGAGACAAAGGATGGCTGTACGGGGGTGCTTTTTTGATCGCATTTGATATGCCTGAGGAGGGAGGCTTTGCTATAGTTGACAGAGATGAACTAGCATCTTTTTGCGAAAAACATGTGAAGAGTGAAATCGTTACTAATAAAAACGATGCATACCTGAAAAGGTATACCAGGAGAAACAGGGGCGATTCAATAACCATGCTTAAGCTGCATGATCTTAAAAGCTTGCTATCTTATAGAATTTGGGAATACGATAAAAAGTATTAATCATATGTAGGCGTGACATAAATATCATTATATGGTATTATATTGGCTACCGTTGCGATTGTATTTAGATTAGTCGCATGAAATCAATAGCATTTTTTTCTTGTCTTTTATTTGTCTCATGCATGAGAGTACCACAAAAGCTCTATGTTCAGCCAGAAGATTACAATTGTGACTTGATAATCTCTACATCATGGGACGGATGTCACCCAGTTCAGCACTTTGAAAAAGAATTGTTAGTAAATCATACGCATACGGACTATATGGGGATGAATTATAAATTGATATCAACTGAAGATCCTAAAATATTTATTCTTCAAGTTTCAATACCTTCCCCGTAACTTTATTGAGTTGGATGGCGTAGTGTAAGTATGATGTGGTCAACTTACATAATGGATTTTTTGCTTCTCTTAGCAAACTATGGCCAAGCAGTTAGTCCTGACTCTCATGCCGCATGCATGGACTTCAATGGTGACGGATTTATTACCATGTATGACTTTCTTGAAATGCTGTCTATGCAGCCTAAGCCAGAGAAGTCATGATGAAGAATACGAAACATCATCAGATAGTCAAGGCTGTTGTTTCCAGGGATTTTAAGTTCATCCACATTGACGCTGGCATGGGTGACAACGGTTTGCAGCGAATAGTAACTGAAACTAGCGAGGAAGAAGTGATTCACTGTTATCTATACCCTATCATAGATAAGATATGTAGAGAGGAGTTTAGAGATCTAGAAGATATCGCCCTTACAATAAAGGTTACTTGGGTCTAGAAGTCGTTAAGCATGATGTCGTCAACGGCCTCTTGAACTTCTTTAAGAGTGGCTTCCATAGTCATCATGATGTTTGCCTGGAATCTTTCTGCTTCTTCCCCTTCATTGAAAACAACAATGGTGGGTACCACGACAATCTTGTGCTTCTTCTGAAGGTCTGGATTTGAAGCTATATCTATACGAGCTGTCTCACAATCGTCAAGCTTTTCAATCCAAGGCACACTGTTCTGTGAGTTAAAACTTGCGTTGAACTCAACTACACAGATGCCTGATCCGCATACGTCTTTATCTTCTGCAGGCGTCGCAAAGACTGCCGCCAGTAATAATGCAAAAGATACACATAGGGTTGATATTAATTTCATGTGTCATTTTAGTTGATCTATTTTCTCTTCAATGCGCTTAATATCTTGCTTGATTTCAGTGACATCTTCTTGAGTAGTCATAATTGTTTGACGCACAAGCTGGTCTTTCATATCAAACTCCATGCGCGTGATCTCTGGCTCAGAAGGAAGCGGTAGCTCTTTTGCCTCTGCTATGTCAGCCTGCAAAGCAAACCACATCCCCACGATTGTTGCTATTCCCGCTGCCACCATACCAAGTGTCTTCAGGTCTAGTGTTACTTTAGTGTCCTCTCCAATTTGTTTTGCCATCACAATAGTATATAATTGAGTCCTACAGAGAAGTCGTGCCACTCTCTGTTCCAGTATCTGTTGTATTTACCTTCGGCAAATACGCCGAGGCTCTTTGTGAGCTTGGTTCCAAAAACAAGCCCAAATCCCAGGTCAACCCATTGACTGCTGTTAACGAAGTTGTGATAGGAATACTCGTCACCTGTCTCAAGGTGGTAGGGCATTACGTTGCCCCATGAGTGCAACCAAAAATCTTTTTCGTAGTGATAGAAGTCAAAGCCCAGCACGGCAGAATAAAGCCATTGGTTGTCTAGCTGCGCCCTCTTGTCAGAAACATATTCATCAAGCACCTGCGGGATGACCACCTGTTCCCATACCGCTTGATCGTTTGCAATCATGTTGCCGTCTGGAGAAAAGAACTCACCTGTGTTTACGTCAACGCTATATCCTTGCTGTATAGCTAAGGCGGTGTAGTGTATCTGATTGTTGTCTAGAAGCCATTGTTGCAGCGGATCGTACCCGTAGGGTTCAGATATTCTTTGCACCACTCCCACATTGAGAGAAAGCTTCTTACCAATCTTCACTCTCGCTCTTTCTGACGCTTCAAAATATCTGACATCAGCAAAACCATCTTGTAAGTATTCGGCCTTGACTATCCATGTATCTGCCACATATCTAGCAAAGTAGTCTTGATCAAGAAAGTTCTTCCCTTGTTGTCTTCTCCAGTCAGCTTCGGCCAAGAACTCAAATCCGTCGTATTTTCCTACTGTTGCTGCGTCTCCGTATGTCTTCTCTGTTCCGTCGTAAAAGATATTAGCTCTGTTCTCGTACCCAAACCTTGCAATCTTTCTCACGCCAAGTGTTAGGGAGTAATCAAAGGGAGTCTCTACAATCTCTGTTGTAAGCGGTCCTGTAGATACAGAGAATACGTCCTGATCTGACACGGAGTTACCTCCGTTTACGGATGCGTAGAACGTAGCTCTTCTTAACACATTTTTGTAAAAGTCGCTTTGTCCAAGGGCAAACAAGGGCAAAAGCATAAAGGCTATGGCTACAAGTCTCTTCATTGTCTTACGATTGTTTCTCTCTTGATTCTACCCTTATAATTAGCCATGATTACATACGGCCCTGGTGATGGCAGCTCAACTTTGTTTCCCGTGGTTGTTTCAACAACCGCACCCCTTGCATCAAATAAAGTAATTACTGTACCCACAGGAGCTTGTATGTTTACGATTCCAGACGTAGGGTTAGGGAAGAAATGAAGCAATGATCTCACTGCCATATCTACCGCAGTGACTCCGTCTCCACAGTAGTCGTACATCTCTTCGCATACCGCATCCCAAGCTGTTTCACAGCAGTAAGGGTCAACCTCGATCACCCACGAGTAACAGTAGTCATTCGCCCAGTACGGTTCTCCTGGGCCAGTGATGCAGCCCGCATCATACAAGCAGGCATCTTCGTTAGGAGTGTTTGCTAACTCATTGTAATTGAATGCGTTAGGGTCCATGCAGTCAAGTATAACTTCAATGCAATCTCCTGTATCTACGTTTGCTTCTGGATCGTAGTTAAGAGCCTCAGGGGACATGCACCCAAACACAGCAAGCGTCTCACAGCTGCCATCGTCATAGTCAGCTTCATATCCCTGATTGTAGTACTCTACGTAGCCAGCTTGAGTGCATCCAGCATTGTAGTAGCAGCTACCATCCTCTGTATTCGCTTCAGCATCGTAGTTCTGTGCGGTGTCGTCAGTGCATCCATACATAAATGGAATACAACTGGTTCCGCAGTAAGGCATGAAGCTGTATACATTCCACTCAGGATTCTTAAACGGCTGAAGCGCACCCTGACCGTTGTTAAAGAACGGGTTAAGACCCTCAGCCATGAGCGTATCGCCCAGTTCGTTTGTAACGAGAATGGAGTTGTGAAGTGTCTGAAACTCAGTCTCTTGAGGTGGTTGCTGCGGCCCTCCAACCTCGAAATAATACACATCTACCTTTTCGTCTGAATCAAGGACTAGGTCCCATGACTGAGAAAACTCTCCAGGACCCATGGTAAAGATCCATTGCAGCTCCCCCTGCTTTACGCCTATATGCGAGTTCCCCCATCCATCTCCAGCTGCGTCTCCGATTCTTATGGTTGTGAGGCACGGGCTGTTTAGGTCTGAGATCGTAGCGGTTGAGTCGTAATTAAAAGACTCTGGGTCCATACACCCCCATGTGTGTAGAGTGAGGCAATCCCCCGCATCTGTAGCCTCTGGGTTGTAGTCAACGTAATCGTCGTCCATGCATCCCACTATCACGCTATCGGGAGCGCAGGGTTCCACAAAGACAGCCCCAGAGTAATGCACGTTTCCATCGTTGTCTGAATATGCTAAGTCTTCTAGTTCCCAAACAATCTCCTCGTCACACGCAGTAATCACAACTCCTCCATCCTGGCCCCCACTTGCAGACCCATTGAGTCCGTCTCCGTAAGTGTCTGTGAGTATCAACTCAAAACCCAGAGCAACACAAAAATCATAAGTATATGTTGCAAGCTGATCGCCAAAATTGAATCCTCCTGGAAGAACTTGCTCGTAGAACTGACCGACAGCCAAGTCAACAAGCGTAAACCCAGTTTCATTTGGCCAGTTGTCTAAGGTCAACTCCATCGAGACAAAAGCCTGACCCTCTGGACATTCACTCACATTACAACTACCGTCATCTACAGTCGCCCATGGATTGTAGTTGTTTGATGAATCATCTGTACACCCTGGAATCGGAAGAGCACAAGGCTCGGCAATGAAAGGAACTGTTATTTGTGATGCATCGAAATCAAATACAGCTACATCAAGTCCACAATCGTTGTTTAGAGCAAACCATCCCTCTCCAAACTGACAGCATATACCGTCTCCAAAAGCATCGTTAACCACAAGATTGTACTCTCCTGATGGCAGCAGTATCAGCTGTTCCGTATAAGAAGAATCAGGGTATGGTCCTCCAGACGTAAAGGCATTGTCAGAGCCGATTGGGTATATCTCCCATGTGCTCTCACCCCCGTAGTTGTCAGTCTGAAACTCAAAATTTACCCAGCTAGGCTGAGACAAACAAACAAATGGAATGCAAAATAGTATTGAGAAAAAAGATTTCATCATTTCTTGAGAACCTTGATTTTACCGCCGTATTTATTCAACTTAAAACTAGGTTGAGTTGCTTGCTCCATAAAAGATTCAACGGGCTCCTGAGTTCTAGGATCGAATGTAGCGTCCTTCAAAGGCGTACTAGAAAGAGAACCACCACGAGCTTCATTAAAAACTTGATCAATATCCTTTACTAGTTGTTGATACGATTTATTGTCTAAGTATTCAGTAAATTCTATATCGCGAAGTATATCATCTAATGATGCTTGAAGCTTGTCAAAATCTTGAATCTCCCCCCGAAGTAAATTTTCCAAATTTATTTGAAGCTCCCCAACAGCCAGACTCTCATCCTTTGCACCTTCTCTTAAAGCTCTATCTGCTATGTTTTGGAGACGATCATTAAGTTGTTTTTGTTGTAGATTCATAAGAGCTCTTTTGTCTGCTGATCTCTCAGCAAACCCCTCCAACATCTCTCTTCTCGCCATATCAATCGCTGGAGCAACAGAACGAGCCCCTCTGCCAGCCAGAGCCCTAACCCCTCTAGCTGCCAGTGAAGCCAACTCCCCTGCCCCCATAAAATCAAAGATGTACGGGCGATCTACACTGATAGCCCCAGTAACCCTTGGATCAGGTATGATATTCTGACGCATAGCCTCATCCATCATGACAGCCCTGTCAGCAGCTAATTGTTCTCTAGCCATTTTCTCCAAAACAGGGTCTTTACCTCCATTCTGATATTTCTTAATCTTCACTTTTTTGATTTTTCTATCGTTCTACCTGCGAAGTATGCACCAAATGCAGTTAGCATAAGGATCTGTAACAAATCTACGTAAGAATCTTTGACGTTAAATGGCCAGTTGTCCATGCTATCCGCAAGCATCGTGAGCATAAACATGCTCATAAGAGCAATCAATGTAACAGGTCTGATAAGCTTGGCTAACTTTACATCGCTACCCATATCTGCCTGCCATCTAGAAGTAACGTTGTTTTGAAACTGAATCTCAGCATCCACAGCAGCGTTACCCTCATCAGTATCTACGTCAGGGTCTTTTTCAATAAGATTTTTTACAATACCTAGCCCTCCGCTGTCAGGCAATAGATCCCCTACTACATTAAGTACGTTAGGTGCTTTTGACTTCAACCATTTACCAAGACCTGTGTCTTTAATCTTTTTCTTGTCTGCCATTATCTTATGAATTGCTTTTTACCAATATAGATATTTCTAGTGTTTTCAACGCCAAGACCAGCCTCTTTAGATATACTGAATATCTTCTTTTTGTGAACGCCCAGTCTTTCCGCTGCATGCATAAGCTCTCTTATCTCAGCATCAACTTCTGCTAACTTTTCTGTTGCCTTTTCAGAATCGTCATATCTGAGCCTTGTAGCATCTCTCCTTCTCTCCCTAAAGTCCCTGAGCTTGTATCCAAGCTGTTCTTCTATATCAATCCTGTAGGGCTTTAGTCCCGTGAGTTGACCAATAAGCTCTCCCCCTACGTTATCTGCCTGGACTACCTTTCTTATAGACTTTATCGTTCCTGGCTCTATAGTGCCTTGGTACATATAGTTTAAGACATCAAAAGCCTGCTGAGCAGCATCGTCTTCTGGGTTCCATATTGGGGCTCCACTTCTTTTTTTGTTGGCAGTCATGTCCAAGATTGCCGCAGTTGCTATATCCACCCCAATGAAAGGTTCTATAACCTGATAGGCACCCTTTGCCACTGCTTGACCAGCTGATTCACCTTCAGCTACAGAATTGATTATTCTATCAAAATTACCGAATGGGTCTGAGGCTGATAAGTCAACAAAAGTGATCTTCCCTTGACCAGCATCAAGAACGCATATGGCTGATTTTTTTGTCCATGGAGGGCTGAAAAGCCTTATGTCATCAAGCCTTTGTGATTCATCCTCGTCGTCGAACATCAAGCCATACAACCCCTGAAGACCCACTCCAATACCTTTTGCAAAATGGTACATTATTGCTTTCTTGACTGCTTGATACGACAGCACCCCAGCGAGTCTCTTTGCGCCAATCTTTCTTTGTTCAGGGTTTTCTGACACAACTTCTCTAACGGCGTACTCAAATGTATTGTAGGCCACCCTGTAAGACTCGGCTTGAAACGCTACAAAGTTTCCAACCGCAGGAACCCTTCGGATAAATTTAATCGCATCAGGAACTCGGCTATATGTAGGAAAAGTATTCTTTACTATCTCAGCAACCGTGGATTCTACCTGAGACATCTCCTGTTCGTTTAACGATTCCGCAGATTTGTTAAACAAAATTTTGGCTTGTCTCTTTAGCTCCATCTCGTAGGCTACGATCTTAAAAAAGTCATCCTCGGCCTGATAAAGGTTTTCCGCACCCCTTCCAACAGCTCGTGCAGCTCTTAATGTAAAATTCTTGATGCCCGTGGCCTCGTTATTGAGTCTGCTCTCTATAGCTTTGGACCAGTTGGCATCCTTGAACATATCCCTAATCTCACCTATTGATGCACTTTGCTTTACAATACCCAACTCAATGTATTTATTGAGCTTGTTGTTTAATTCCTCGTTACCACTTTTTCTCAAATCGTTGTAGACAACTTGAAGAGATTTGTACATCTCAGAACCAGTTTCAAAAGGACTAAACACAAACCCATTGACATACATGAATCCCATGTTACCCAAAAGGTTTTTAGCGTGAGTACCAAGGGACAAGATGGTCTTAGAGTATTTTGTCGCACCTATAAGCCTGAAGTACGCCTGCAGGAAAGTGTTGTTTGTTTCCTTTTCAACTGCTGCTAGTTCTGCTGCAAGCTCTTTCGTGGTGTACAACCCATCAAGATCACTGTTGGTGCCTTGTATTTGAGTATCGAAGACTCCACTCCTTCCGTCAAAGAAGAACTTACCCTTACCAATCTCTATTATTTTATTTAGATACTTTTGAGCTTCTAGCGCAGCAGTCATTCTCATGACAGATTTAGCATAATTTTGCACGGGGTTGCTGTACTCACCCATGAGTGCTCTAATCTCTTTGGGGATATCCTGTCTTTGCTTAAGTATTCTAGTGTCTACCTTCTTTGTTGCCACTGATTTCGTAGTCTCTTCTGCAAAAGCTTTGGCTTGTTCTGGATCAATGTACTTGTTTACCTCAGCGTCAATCAAGGACTCATAATATTCGTCACGAGAAAGATTGTTGGGGTTTTGATTTGTTTGCCACTCTGCGTCAGCCCTATCATTAAGCGATTTACCATCGGTATCTCTATCTCTATTCCTTATAAGTCTTTTTGCGTCCTCTATGATCTTCGCGTTTTCGTCACGCGCAAGTGATTTTCTCCAAGCCTTTGGGTTGTCAAAAACTTTGTACGATCTGGTCAGGTAAGTACCGAGATTGCCCAAAAGCTTATCAGCTTCAGAAGACTTGTTAAGAATATCAGACCTCTCTTGCTTTTTGCTCTCCAGCTCTTTTTCAAGTCTTTCCCTTACTGATGGTGTATCCTTAATTCTGCGCTTGCCAAGAGCAGTTTCAAGCTCCTGTATTTCATCTGACAAGGTTTTCAGTCTAGCTCTATTTGTCTCTGCAGAATCTATATCTACAACGCCAGCGTCAATCAACTGCACGGTGAGGGCATCAACTTGATTTCTCATTGATGTAACTATCTCTTGCATCTCTGGAGAAAGGTTGTTGATCCCTTCTCCCCCTCTCATCGCGCTGTCTAGGTTCTGATAAAAAGCATCATTGTCAAAATCAGCACTTTTGTTTTCTTGTTTTAGCTGCTGATTGAACTTGGCAATTGTTTGCTCAATGACACTAGAGCCCTTAGCCACATTTGCTTGGCTCTGTTCTTTCTCTGCAAAAAGAGACTTTGGGAGAAACCTCCTAGCCAAAAGAACAGACCTTCTAATTCTTTCTGCCGCATTTGCTAGACCTTTACCTCTAACAAAAAGATCTTGATCCTCAAGGGACTCTTCAGTCACTGGTGTGGGGGCGGGGGCCTCTGCTTCAGTTTCTTCCTGAGTTTGTGCTTCAACATCAGAAGCGTTGGGATCGTCTTGCTCTTCAGGGTCAACTGCGACGTCAGGAACCATATCCGTCAGTCGATCTGTCTCCTCCTGCAATGCTGCCTCTGCTCTATCAGCATCTTCTTGAGCTCTCTGCTCAGCAGA
>MDTG01015472.1_pt1 | contig 11506 bp, 9 predicted proteins | sample 811421 | NCBI WGS metagenome assembly MDTG01 (sample SAMN05326645, study PRJNA326480) | marine metagenome | isolation source: seawater | place: Pacific Ocean: South East | collected 2011
GTTAATATTCAAATTTCTTATAAATCTTCAAATGTTGATACAGGAATATTTTTTTCATCATTACCAAATGTTAAATCCTTCAAATATTGATTAAATTCTTCTGGTTCTACAACATCAATAAACATTTTCATGTTATAATGGGAAGCTCCACAGATTTTATTGCAAATTAACACATAACCTGTTGATCCTAAACGCTCCTCTTGGGCAAGTATATTTTTTTCTTCATCCCGAGTTATGTGCATATAAACCTTACCCTCCTCAGCTGACTTGTCGAAAAACTCTTGGTTAGTTTCTTTGGCTTCAAATGTGAAAAAGGTTTTCATTCCAGGAACAGTATTCATTTGTGCCCTAAAATGTGGGAAATAGGCAGAGTGAATCACATCTTTTGATCTAAATTGAAATTGTATCTTTTTACCTTTTGGGAGTTTAATTCTGCCGCCACTTAGAACAATATCGTCTTTCCCATTGTCATATTTTTGGGGAGATCTTTCATATTCCTTTAACATGCGTTTCAACCTCATTATATTTGCCTTATAATTTCTTAGGCTATTTTCTACTATTTCCAAATTTTCATGACGATTCCATTCTTGGGCGATTAGAAGTTCGTATTTAGCAGAATCTGCTCTTAAACCTTTGAAACTTATCGTTGAATCTGTCTCCCATTGCTTTAGGGAGTTTCTTAAGTCCTCATGGGAAACGCCGAAATCTTTCTCGTAAAATTCCGAAATTGAACCTTCGTCTGAAATCATTTTCTTACATTCTTCCAGCCTCTCTTGTATGGCTTTTTCGGTAGCTATACCGAGGGCATTTTTACCGTAAAGAGAAAAAGATGCCTCACCAAGCTTATTGTCTAAACCTGCATATCTAGCCGTCCACTTGAACTGCTCAGAAACAAACTCAACATGAACATCTGGTTCATCTACAGGATTCATGATTTTACCCCAGGTGCTCATTCCGTATGTGATCAGCAATATCAGTACAGCAGCGGGAACGATTGTCCAAGCCATTTCAAGGCTGTTATTGTGGGGGAACCAATATGCCTTCCTTCCTTTCCTGAAGTAATATTTATAGCCAAACCAAAATAATAAAGTTTGTGTGATGAAAAATACTGACATGATTAAAACCATGGTCACATTCATTAATACATCAATTTCTTCACCATGAACAGACGCGGATGATGGTAAGAGGTACTTATTCCACCCAATAATTTGAGCAATTAATAAACCAAACATCGCAACTAGGAAAACAAGTAAACCTAATGCGTTAGTCTTAATTTCTGCGCGCGTAACATAATCAGAATCCTTATCCTTAAGTTCATCAACTAACTGCTTGGCCTGCAGAATTTTTGCAACCGCAACTCCTACAAGTAGAACCGTAATGATAATTGTGAGTAATAATACCATTTTTAAACTTTAATAATTCTTTATATTTTTTCTATTCACAATTCTAGTGATGGTGAATAGCCTTTCCTTCCTCTAAATAAGGATGATTCTTTACTAATAGTGGTCTTGATGCAAGTGATCTCAAAACAATGAAGGTGAAAACCCCTAAAAACAAGAGAAAAGACCCAATTTCTATAAACCCGAGACCCGCTTCTGATTTCATTGCGCCAGGACTAATCATTATAAATATATCCAACCAGTGGAAAAAGAAAACAATACATCCAACCATTACCAATAAACCTCTATTTTTCTTTGCATCAGCGTCCATTAAAAATAACATCGGAATTGCAAAATTAACAAAGAAAATAATCCAATAAATAACTGTATAATCATTTATTCGCGCTTGAAAGTAAGTTACTTCTTCAGGAACATCGGCATACCATATCAGCATAAATTGTGAGAAAAACATATATGTCCAAAGAAAACTAAGAGCAAATACCCATTTACCCATGTCGTGAATGTGTCCTCCCTTTGCTTCTTTTAATAAACCTTTTCCTTTTAGGTAAATAATTAACATTAACGCGTAAACCATACCTTCAAGCCACATCCCAGAAAACACATACCAACCAAACAATGTAGAGAACCAGTGGGCATCTACAGACATAATTAACTGCCATGAAATAACAGAAGAGCCATACCCAAAAATAACGAGGAATAAAGCTGATTTAGCGAAGTTTTTGAAGTGTATTCTCGTTCCTCCTTCTTGATCTTCAAGGAGTGATTGTTTTCTATAATATCTTGCAAACCATATAAACGAACCCATGAAGAAAAAAAGTACAGGATAGTAAAATAGAGGATGAAAGAAAAATGCTTTGTGATGCAATAGATGATCGTAACCAGCCATATCCTCTGTGAGCGAAACGTCGTAATGTTGCCAATGATATATATGGTGACCATCGAATTGACCTAGAGCTACAATAAATATTATAATTCCTACTGTCAAAGGTAAACCTGAAAGCATCGCTTCATAAACTCTTTTGAACACTATTGACCAGGATACTTCAGCGGCGTATTGGAGTGCAATGAAAAACAACACCGCCAATGAAATGAAAAAGAAGAAAATACCATTTGTTAGCAAGGCAACCCATATCCTTTGAGAAAAGCCATAATTATGACCGTCCTCTGTCACTAAGGACTCATAGGTATTACCTTCAAAGATAATACCTGAATCAAAAAGAACTCCAATCAAGAATATCGCAAGACCAGATACTGCAACTCTTTTGGTTATTTTTTTTGACTTTTCTGAAAAAACGTAATCCATACCTTATGGTGTTTTAATCTATTTATTTTTTGACTTTACAAACCATAACTTGTTGAGTCTGGTGCGTCTCCATTTAGTTCAAATGATTGTAAATCTTCTAATTTATTACCTTGTAAAGTTTGAACATACTGGACAATCTTCCATCTTTTTTCCTCTACAATTTGGGACGCATGAGATCCCATCATTCCTTTACCATAGTAAATTGTATAATATATTTCTCCAGGAGACAACTCTTTGGTAGTACCATTATTGTATGCTGGAGGCTTTAAAAATAATTCCTTTTTAATAAGAGAACCTTTTCCTTCACCTTTGGGTCCATGACAATGAACACAAAATATTTCGTAATATGCTTTTCCCTCAGCAAGAGCTGATGTCTCTGTATAAGGTATAGGCATTTTAACGGCTTTTGCTAATGACCTATCGCCTTTTTTAATCGAAAACGGCTTTTTACCTTCGGCTATAGTACCTTTCACAGGTTTTCTAGTGATTAGTCCTCCATTAAACACGTTATATAGTTCCTGAACTTCTTTCCTCATAGCTAATTTAAGCGAATCTGGTGTTTCATCATAACCAAGTTTATCTAAATTTCTTTCAAAGAAATCGGCAGAATCTATATCAAACTTTTTTAAATAAGCTTCATAGCCTGTTGCTCTGTACATGTCAGGCATAAATTCAACACCAGGACTGTCAGGGTCTGAGGTACAAGAAGCTAAGCCAATAGCAAAAGCAAACACAACTAGTATTTTAGTTTTTGCAAAATGAGTAATATTTTTGAAATAAATATTCATCTTATTTTCTTTACGCCCTATTAATTTCAATGGCTCCTAATCCTTTTAATTCACTTATTAAATCATCTTCTTCCATTCCTGAGTCACTTACATTTATTTCCATTACAAACCTATCGTCAGTAGTTCTAGGATCTGGATTTTTAGCACTTATGCCCGGTAAAGTTTTGTTTCTCAAGAAATAAGTTATTGCCATTCCATGTGCAGTACACAAAACAGTCACCTCAAAAGTGATGGGAATAAAAGCAGGGATATTTTGGTACATGTAATAATTTGGCTTTCCTCCAATGTTCATTGGCCAATCTTGAATCATAAAATAATACATGCCAATAAGAGCCAGGGACATTCCTGTTAATCCATAAATAAATGCACAAATAGCTAGCCTTGTTTTTTTAACGCCAATAACGGGATCAATCCCATGAATTGGAAAAGGAGAAAACACCTCTTTTATGAAGACACCTTTGGCAACAAGCTTTTCTGCCCCGTGAAGGAGAGTAGCGTCATCATCATACATTGCATAAATCCTACTCATAATTGAGAAATTTAACTATTGTAAAACTTTTTGCATTCATTAATCATTTCAACACACATTAATAGAGTACCTCAATATAACTTTAATGTCCACTTTCTAATTGATGTCCATTATTATTTTTTACCCCAAATTCACCAGTTGCTCTTAATATTGTTTTCACCTCGTTCAAAGCTAATACAGGGAAAGTCCTAGCGTAGAGCAGAAACAAAACAAAAAACAAACCAATAGTACCCAAAAACACTCCCATATCAACATATGTTGGATGGAACTGTGTCCATGAGGATGGCAAAAAGTCTCTATGCAGTGAAGTCACTATAATTACAAATCGCTCAAACCACATACCTATATTCACGATGATGGAAAGAATAAATGTAACGACTAGATTTCTTCTAATTTTTTTAAACCACATTAATTGAGGAGAAATAACATTGCAAGTCATCATTGACCAATATGCCCACCAATATGGACCAGTTGCTCGATTCATAAAAGCATATCCCTCATATTCAACACCTGAATACCATGCCACAAAAAGTTCTGTTAAGTAAGCAACTCCAACCATAGAACCTGTAAGCATGATAATAATATTCATATACTCTATATGTTTTAGAGTGAGATAATCCTCTAAACTCACTACCTTTCTCATAACCAACATTAAAGTACATACCATAGCGAAACCAGAGAAAACTGCACCAGCGACGAAGTAGGGCGGGAATATAGTAGTATGCCAACCTGGTATTACCGAGGTTGCAAAATCCATGGAAACTATAGAGTGAACGGAGAATACTAAGGGAGTTGCTAAACCGGCTAAAACTAAGGAAACTTCTTCAAATCGATTCCAGTTCTTCGCTCTTCCCGACCAACCAAAAGCCAAGATTGAGTATATTTTTCTTGGAAGTGGCTTAATCATTCTGTCCCTTACAGTAGCGAAATCGGGAACTAATCCAATGTACCAAAATACTAACGAAACGGAAAAATAAGTTGAAATAGCAAAAACATCCCACAAAAGAGGTGAGTTAAAGTTAGGCCACAAGGAGCCAAATTGATTCGGCAAAGGAAATACCCAGTAAGCTTGCCAAATACGACCCATATGGATACCCGGAAACAAGGCAGCCATCATTACAGCAAAAATTGTCATCGCTTCAGCAGAACGGTTAATAGCCATTCTCCATCTTTGACGGAACAATAAAAGTACTGCGGAAATTAGTGTCCCAGCGTGTCCAATACCTACCCACCATACAAAGTTTGTGATGTCCCAAGCCCATCCAACCGTTTTATTTAATCCCCAAACTCCGATTCCAACACCAATAGTATACAATATATTACCAATACCCCAAAGCGCTAACAAACCTGCAATCCCAAAAACAAAATACCACAATGCGTTCGCTTTTCCTTCAATGGGTGCACAAACATCCTCAGTAATATCATTGTATGACTTCTCTCCAAGGACTAAGGGTTCTCTTATTTCAGCTTCTACAACTTGCATCGATTTTATTTTTTTAATTCAATTTTTAAAGTTTTTTATCCACGTTTCTAACTAGTGTTTGGTAATAAACATTAGGTTGAGCACCTACTTCTTCCATAAGTAGGTAGGACCTGTCGTCATCCTTCATTTTATTTACTCTGTGATTCTTATCATTTAAATCTCCAAATGTTATACATTCGGCGGGACAAATAGAGGAACAAGCAGCATCAATGTCACTCTCTTCAACAGGCCTTCCCGCCTTTTTGGCTTTAAGTTTACCAGCTTGAATAGATTGAACACACATGCTACATTTTTCCATGACTCCCCTCGATCGAACTACTACATCCGGATTCAATACCATTCTTCCTAAGTCATCTTGAGCATAATTTACTTTTGCAAAATCTGGGAAGGCTGGAATATTTAAATCATCGTACTGGAACCAATTGAAACGACGTACTTTATATGGGCAGTTATTTGCACAATAACGTGTACCCACACACCTGTTATATGTCATCTGGTTCCATCCCTCATCAGAATGGGTAGTGGCTGCGACAGGGCAAACAGTTTCACAAGGAGCATGGTTACAGTGCTGGCACATTACCGGCATATATGAAACCCTAACATTATCGTCGGAGTCAGCAACTTCTGCATCTAAATAATCTTGAATCGTATTTAAATCAGATAATTCATCAACCAACTCAGCCTCGCCGTCTATTTCGATATGGGCAGAATAATATCTGTCGATACGCATCCAATGCATTTCGCGACTTCTCCTAACCTCATCCTTACCGACTAAAGGAACATTATTCTCGATATGGCAAGCTGTTATACAAGCACCACAACCCGTACAAAGGTTTAAATCTACGGAAATACCCCATCTATGACCTAAATCAATAGCTTGCTCTTCCCATAAGTCTAATTCTCTTGTTGTTTTCTTTTCACCATAAGAATCAGCAATCATTATGGCCTCGTTGTATCCACCTTTTTCTTTGGCTTTACCCTTCTGCTCTTTGAAAGTTTTAAAGTCAACTTCGTTTACTAACTTCCTACCCATCATAGTATTGTGGGTTTGAGTAGTTGCCATTGGATAAGAAACACCCTCTTCAAGTTGAATAGAAATACCCGATGATATGGTATTACTTATCCATAAATCCTGCTGAAGAAGTGGAAACGCATTTTTTCCTATAGTGTTATTGGCGTTATTTTCTGCATCAAACAAATCACCAAGCCACTCTTCTCTAGTAAAGTTTTCAGTACCCTTTCTACCATAACCTAAAGCTACAGCTAATGTTCCCCGTGCTTGACCAGGCTGAGGTACTATAGGTAACTTAATAGTTTGATTTCCAACAGTTATGGTTGCTACCTTGGCAGGAGATTCTTGACCAATATATAATGCACTTCTACGATTGGCTTTAGTATCTTCTAATTTCAGTAACTTAATCACATCCGCAGGGTTCATTGAAATGTAATTATCGTAAGTCATCATAGAAATTGGGTCTGGCATTTCATGCAACCATGGATTAAATGCATATTCTCCATTACCCAATCCTGTCTTGACGTAAAATTCTAGTTCATACTCCCCGGATGGCTTAATTGCAGATTGCTCAACCGCATTTGACAATAGAACTGAAAACATCTCACCAGTCGAAGAAGTAGAGTCTTCTGTTGACTCAGTTTCATCAATAGAAACAAAACCATCATGAACAGCATCTATTAGGGCAGACTCTGAACCGAGTATTGTAAGTCCAACAGAACGAACATAATTATCAAAATCTTGACTATCGCCAGACCATTTTAACAATGACTCCTGCCATTGACGAGTTCTGAACAAAGGGTTTATTGATGGTTGAACAAATCCATAGTCACCTTTTGATGGATTTAATATATCCCATGATTCTAAATAATGAGAGTTGGGCGCAAAATAATTTGCATATTCAGAGGTTTCATCAAATCGTTCTCCAGTATATACCACTGTATCTACTTTTTGAATAGCATCATTAAAACTTAAGCAGGCGGGCGCTACGTAGGAAGGATTGAGACCAGCTATAATAACCGCCCCAATTTTTCCATCATTCATTTCCCCAATAAGCCTTGAAAAAGCAACATCATCGCCTTTTCTCACATATACTTCTTTCTCAATATCGATGGTAGCACCATAGTTGTTAAGTTTCTCATTAATAGCATTAATTAATACTTGAAGACCGCCGTTGTTTGAGCCACATACTACCAAGGATTCTCCTTTTGTTGCCAGTAAATCACTGGCTGCCTTTTTTAATTTTGCAGCGACTTTAGGCGGAACATTTCCTTTAGTGTTACCACCAAGTTGAGCGTATAAAAACTTAACTGCCTCAACAATAACAGAAGGCTTCATGGAAGCCCTAACATCTGCTGCAGCTCCAGAAACAGATAAAGTTGTTTCAAATTGATAATGTTTAACCATCCAGTCATTATCCGGATTTCTATTGGTTGTAAACCCTTTAGTGTATTGCAAGGCGTTCAACCAATTTCCTAAAAAGTCAGCCGCAAAACTTACTACTGTTTTAGCCTTCTCAAAATTATAAGTGGGTAGTACCCTTTTTCCAAAATATTTTTTATTCGCATCAAGAATACCCGATGCAGAAATTGCATCATAACTCACGTGCTCAAATGAACCTCCTTGTGCACCAACATTCGCTTTGAAGGTACTTATTGCATTTTTAGCAACAGGAGAAATAACTGTTCCTGTGAGTAATGCAACTTTTTTTCCTTGTGATGCAGAGTTATTTATTGCTTGTCTAATATTTTTATCAACTCTTTCCCATGATAAATTCTTTGCCCATGAGTTCCCAATTTTCAATGCCGGTCCTTTAGCTCTTTTAGAATCATATAGACCCAGAACAGATGAATTTATTCTTGCGTTGATACCACCGCCTGAGAATGGCGAAGCCAAATTACCTTGAACGAAAATTGGACGACCCTCTCTTGTTTTAATTCGAACCGATGCCATATCATACCCATCAAAGAATGTTGATGAATAATAATCAGCAACCCCTGGTGTCAATTCTTCAGGTTTATTTAGAAAAGGAATAGATTTTGTAACCGGTGATTCACATGCAGCAAGAGTAGCAGCAGTAACTGAAAAACCTAAAACTTTCAAAAAGTCACGTCGACTCGTCTCAGAGGAATCTTCTTCAACATTACCAATAAAATCTTGGACAGGCACATACTCAGTAAACTCTTTCTGAGTAGACTGAACAAATTCAGGAGTCTGTTCTAACTCCTCGATTCCTTTCCAATATTTTTTAGTTTCTGCCAATGCTTTTTATGGTTATTATTTTTTATTTACTAATCAGTAATGACATTTTGCACATTCTAAGCCACCAATCTTCTCAACCGTAAAGTTGAAATCTTCATCTCTTTTATAAGCTTCTTTGAATTCATCATGCATTTTCTCATAGTAACCATTTGGTTTCTTTGATAATTTTAGTTCTTGATTTATTTCTGTTTCTCTATGGCAATTAATACACCAACCCATTGTTAAGGCAGCGTAATGCTCAGCCGTTTGCATTTCTTGAACAGGACCATGACACTTCTGACATTCTATTCCACCAACGACAACGTGTTGAGAATGATTGAAGTAAACGAAATCTTGTAAATTATGAACTTTTACCCATTCAATCGGATCTCCTTCATCTACTTGAACATCATGGTAAACTATTGCTCCCTCTTCATTTCTAACCGTATCACCATTTTCAGCCAAATCGTAATACCCTTTACCATGTGTAAATTTAACCGCATTATAAATTTTCTGTATTTTTTGAGCAGACTCAGGACAACCCTCTTTGTCCTTGACATACTTATGGCAATTCATACATACATTTGCTGAGGGTATCAATGCATGCTTTGACTCTAAAACTCCTGAGTGACAATATTTACAATCAATACCATTTTGTGCAACGTGAATATCATGACGAAATTCGATGGGTTGGGAAGGATGATAATTTATATTGTTTTCAGTTTTTTCAAATCCATTTCCACCAAAAACTCCTATGTTCATTAAAGTTTCCCAACCTAATGAACCAAAACCACCTAATATAAAAAGGACAATTAATCCGAATTTAATCTTTTGAGTAACCGCAAAGTGTCCAATAGCCTCGAGGAATGATTTGTTTTCTTGTCTTTCTATTCCCTTCTTAATGGCTATAGCACTTCTTAACGTACGGTTAACTCCCGTGAAAATAACAATCACTAGAAAACCTAAACCAATAACCCCAAAAAGTAAATAGGAATAAGACTCATCTTCTTGTTTTTTAACAGGGATACACGGTAATAAAGCATTTTCTGGGCCAACTTTATCTTTTGGTGCCCACTTTGTTATGTATTCCACAACATCGTCTAGTTGCTGATCAGACATCCATTCAAATCCTGACATATTAGCACCGTTCCAAGCCTTAAACACCTTATTAGCATAAGCATCACCTGATGCAATTACTGTTTTGTTGTTTTTAACCCATTTCTTCAACCATTCACTTGCTGGCTGAGGAACTCGCTCACCCACACCAAACAAGGCAGGTCCAGTTGCGTCCTTTGTTAAATTACTACTATGACATGAACTACAGTTTGCGTCGAATAATTTTGCTCCTGATTCATAATTACCTTGAGCAGTAACTGAGTGAACTAGCGTCGTGAGTAACACTAGAATTATTAATGTTGAGATTTTTCGCGTAGCGTTTTTGAAATGTTTCATCAATCTCTTATTAAATTCTCTCTCAATTAAAGCCTAGAAAGGCTTACATGCAAAAATAAAACAATTGAGGCTCATAATCTTTGATTTGGGAATCTACTTCGCTAAAATCATCTAATTTAAAATGATTCTAAATAAATCAAAACAGTTGTTTTTCTTTGTGTTAATAATTGAAAAACAAACACTTACAGTAAAATTTAATTGTCATAGAACTGTCACGTAATTTTTTATGTGGTATCTAAAAATGACAATATTGACAGCCACAAGTCTTGTAAGCGAGTACTGGTTCAAATTAAAGTGCAAAATTTAAAAAATGGAACTTATTTGTTCCGTAATGGAAGAATTAAAATGGAATCAGATTTACTAATCTTCATTTCATCGCAATCGATTTTGTAAGGAGACTCTATATGGTCTGGAACTATGAATACAAATGGGAAATCCTTCCTTATTTGGTTCTTTATTTTTTCCGCATCGAATCTGTTTCTGCAATCACCTGCTCTAACCTTAATTGTTGGTGCCTGCCAAATTTTATATACAGATATTGTTGGAAATGCAATTAAAAATTGACTATAATATTTTTTTGCTTTTTCCTTACATCCTTCACCTGAGCAAGAAAAAATCTGAATACGATAACCATTAACCAAGTCCGGACAGTTTGTAAAATTTATTTTTTTTTGCAATGCCTCTGTAGCATAGTAAAGGGAATCAACGTATTCAATATACTCTCCAGGCGATTTATTTCTTTCGAAAGAAAATGTATCGATTTGAATTGAATCCTTTGGGATAGAATCAACAACAATGTTGTGTTGACTCCGTAGGAAATTAAAAGCAACCATTAATGCAAATAAACAATAGTTTTTCATACATCTTTCAAAAACAGACATTATACCAAAAATGCTATGTGTTAAAAAGAGTTTTATGATTTAAGTGTTTGTTTTACTTCAACTTCTTCATAGGCTTCAAGTACATCTCCAACTTGCACATCATTGTAGTTTAGCAGACTTAAACCGCATTCGTATCCAAATTTAACTTCTTTCACATCATCTTTAAATCTCTTAAGTGCTGCCAACTCTCCATTCCAAGACACAATGCCTTCTCGGATTATTCTAATCTTGCTTGATCTTGATATTGTACCGTCTAATACGTAGCAACCTGCGACAGTTCCCACCTTGGAAATTTTAAATGTTTCTCTAACCTCAACATTTGCAACGACTTTTTCTTCGATTTTAGGCTTAAGCATTCCCTCCATTGCATCCTATATAAAATGCTTTCAACTGCTGCTCCTGCTCCTATAACCAGAA
>MDTG01022680.1_pt1 | contig 11506 bp, 10 predicted proteins | sample 811421 | NCBI WGS metagenome assembly MDTG01 (sample SAMN05326645, study PRJNA326480) | marine metagenome | isolation source: seawater | place: Pacific Ocean: South East | collected 2011
AAAATCCTTATTTTTTATTTCTAATGGTATATCTTTTATAGTTTTTAAATTTTCAGTTATAACTTCTCCAATTTTTCCATCGCCTCTTGAAACACCAAATTTTAATTTTTTATCAATGTATGTAAGTGAGGCTGAAATACCATCAATTTTAGGTTCAACGCTATATTCAATTTTAATTTTTTTATTTAAATAATTAAAAATTTTTTTCTCAAAATTAATTAAGTCACCTTTGTAAAATGCATTTGATAAAGATAACATTGGGACTTTATGTGAGAATTTTTCAAATGATTTTGAAGGCATATATCCCACATTAACACTTGGAGATTTTTTATTTTTAAGAAATTTGTATTTATTTTCTAAGTCAATTATTTCTATTTTTAGTTGGTCATATTCTTTATCTGAAATTAGAGGATTGCTGTTATCATAGTATGCTTTATTGTGAGTTATTAATTCTTTTAATTTAAATAAATATTTTCTTTTAATTTTTTCATTTTTCATTTTAGTAATAATTTATTTAAAAATATTTTTTAAATTTTTTAAGATTGATTTACTTTTATCTTTATTTTTTTTTTCTCTTTTAAAATCATTGTTTAAAATTGTGTAGGAAACTTCATACCATTCGCTAGAATTATAATTATAACCTAACAACGAAGCATATTTGGTAGCTTCCTTTACTAATCCAAGCTTATAATGCAATTCTACCAATCTAAATAGTGCCTCCTCTACATAAATTGTTGTTTGATGATCATTAACAACTTTTTTCAGTCTATTTATTGCAGGAATCCATTTTTCTCTCTCAATATAATATCTTGCTAAATACATTTCTTTTGATGCTTGTATCTCATTAATAAACTCTAGTTTAAATTTTGCGTCATTAGCATAATCAGTATTTGGGTAATTTATTATAATATATTCAAATAACTCATTTGCCTTTATAATTTCGTTTGAATCTTTTTTTTCGTCAACAATTTGATCATAATGACATAATGCCATTAAATAATATGCGTACGGTGACTGAGGATGGTTTTTATATTTTGCTAAAAATCTTTCCAAATCATTTATAGCATCTGCATAATATCCTTGAGAAAAATATCCATAAGCTGACATCAAAACAGCTCTAGATGCCCATACAGACTGTGGATATAGTGTTTCGACTTCGCTAAATTTTTTTCCCGCATATATCACATCACCTCTATTAAACTCTTTCATTGCTTCATTGTAAGTTTCAATCATTTGAAATTCTAAATTTTTTTCTTTTAGAAATTGACCTTTTTCCTCTTTTTTGCTGCAAGAAAAAGTGATTAATATTAAAAAAAATATTATTAAAGATTGTCTGTAATTCATCTGATTGTTTTACCAGATATAAATTAAAATTCTAATCTTTAAGCAATTGATTTTAATTTGCTGTAGTTGGCAAATGAGTGCGGTAACTCTTTTCCTTTTATCTCCATTAAGGAATAATTGGAATTATCTTCAAATAATTTTTTTAATAATTGATTTGTAAGCTTATGACCGCCTTGAGAACACTTTAAAGACCCTATTATTTTATATCCTGACAGAAATAAGTCCCCCATACAATCTAATATCTTGTGATTAACAAATTCTAATTTATTTCTGAGGCCACCTTTATTTAAAATTTTATCATCTTTAATCACAATAGCGTTTTCTAAACTTCCACCTTTTCCTAAATTTAGTTTTTTCAATTTTTCTATGTCTTCATATAAACAGAAGGTTCTTGAATTAAAAATTCTTTCAAGATTATCCTCAAATACATTTATTTTATTTTTTTGATTTTTAATTATTTTATTTTGATATTTTAACTCAAATTCAATGTCACCACTTATATTAGATTTATCCAACGTTATAAATTTCTCACAATCAAATAATTTAATTTTCTTATTGATCTTAATTATTTTAATCGGTTGGTCACTAAATTTTAGTCCAATTTCATTTATTTTTTCTACAAAAATTTTCGCCGATCCATCTAATATTGGAACTTCTTGAGAATCAATTTCTATTAAAGCATTGTCTATTCCTATACCGTAAAAAGCACCCATCAGATGTTCAATTGTTGATACTTTAATACCGTGTTCGTTGGATATTGTTGTGCATAAAGTCGTATCAGATACATTAGAGTAATTAGCAAAAATAAGATTATTTTTTTTTAAATCAACTCTTTTAAACACAATTCCAGTATTGGGGTTAGCTGGGAAAATATCAATTTTAACTTTTTTGCCAGTATGTATTCCTAAACCAGAAAAAGATAATTTTTTTGAAATTGTTTTTTGAGATAATATCGACATTAAATATTTATAATGAATTAAATTTGATGGAAATACTCAAGAAATATTACAAGAAAATACAATTATTTGTTAAAGACGTTAAAAAATTTTTCAAAAAAACCTTGTTTTTTTGATGTTATTTTTCGAATTTCAACGTTATTTAGATGATAAACTAAACATGAGTAGCATATATCAACATCAGTTTCTTTATAGAAATTAATTGAGTCAAACATAAATTCATTATTCAAGTGGAATGAATTATTATTAAATAGATTTGATCCCTCGCCAATTAAAAAAAAATTTGAGTTTTTATGATTTGAATTATTTGGATTTCCAAAAGATTTTTTAAATATCAAATCTATTATCTCTTGAATTCTGTATAAAATGACTTTTTTTAATAAATCTATTGAAATATTTTTATCCAAAATTTCTTTTATAGACAGTGAGTCATTATTTGTATTAGAGTAATACGAAAATTCTGTTTCTGATTTACTAAATATTTTTTTAATTTTTTCTGCTTCATCCAAACTTATTTTAAAGACTTTTGAAATATCTTTTGTAATATGAAATCCTCCGACCGGGATAGATTGTATTGTTTGAAGTTTGTTATTTTTAAAATTTACTAGAGTGGTTCTTTCCCAACCTATTTCCAAAAATGAAGTTTTACCACCACCGATTTTTTTAGAATAATTTTGAGATTTAATGAAACTTGTGCAAAAAATATTTGTTATATTTATATTTATTTTATTAAATTGGTTATTTAGATTAGAAATTATCTTTTTTGGAAAGCATATTATTTTAAAATCTACTTTGAGATTTTTAGATTTCATTTTACTTTTTGGTATTTCAGAATAAAGCTTTCCGTCAATTTCACAATTATCATTAATTATATGTATTATTTCAAAATTAGTATAATTAGAATTTATAAGTTGTTTTAATTCTAAATAAATTAGTAAGTAAATTTTTTCTATATCAATTTTATTTTCAAGTTTTTTTTTTAAAGTTAAATCTATGCTTAACAGATCTGGAGTGTCTATTAGTAATATAATGTTATTAATGTGATTTAATATTTTCTTCTCTCCATTCTTAATTAAATTTTGAATATTAATAAAATTATTTATAGAACTATCATTATTATTAATTAAAATGGTTTCATTGAATTTAATATGTGATGCATCATCAAAAATCGAAAATCTAATTTTTGATGATCCAAAATCTATAATATTAAAATAATTTTCCTTTGTCACTTTATAACTATCCTACCTGGTATTCTTAAATCAACGATTGAACCTGGTTTTATATTTATATTAATTTTAAAATTATTAAAAATTTTTAATGCTTCATTAATGTTATTACCTGGTAACATCATTAAAATCCCATCTGTAAAATATAAATCCCATCTACGATTTTTATGAAAGTAGTACCTTTCAATTTGATCAATATTAATTTTTTGTTCAACAAGGTTTGAATTAAGTTCGAAATAATCATTAATTTCGAAATTACCAAAAATAGTTGGTAATTTTTTTTTATTTTTGAAACTTTTTGCCAAAATTAATTCGCGATTATTACCAATAAAGTATCTTTCTTGTTTTACATAAGTTTGAGCAAGTAAACTAGTTAATTTAGCTTTAATAATCAAAGTTGATGGATATTTTTTTTTAATTTCCAAATTCTCTAAAAAATTAAATTCTTTGGTTTCATTTAATAATTTATTTTTGTTTATTAATAAAATATTTTCTTTTAATAGAAATTTAATTTTGGAATATAGTTCTTGATTTATTTTACTATGGCTAGTTTGTATAGAAATATCATTAATTAAAAATATATTATTTATATTTTTAATAAAATTAATATTAAAAATAGATGTCAATAAAACAAAAATTAAAATATAGAAATAGAATTTTTTTTTATTTATTAATTGAAGCATCTTCCAAAATTTTTTTTATCAAATTTTTGAAAGTAATGTTATTAAATTTTGCTATTTCAGGAACTAAAGATAAAGATGTCATTCCTGGCTGAGTGTTTGTTTCTAAGAGATAGAATTTATTCTTATAGTATCTGAAATCTGATCTTGAAACACCTCTACATTTTAATAGTTTATGAGCTTTTAATGCTAAACTAGTTACCTCATAATATTTTGTTTTGTTGATTTTTACAGGTATCACATGCTCAGTTTTAGCTTTCGGATTATACTTTGCTTCATAATCATAGAATTTTCTTCGCGGTATTAATTCTATTGCACCAAGTATTCTATTTGAAAGAATTGCAACTTGAATTTCTCTGCCGGGTATATAACTTTCGATTAATGCTTCACCATACTCTGAGAGTCTATATAAATTTTTATAAAAATTTTTTCTATTAGTAATGAATACATTTACACTAGAACCTTCATTTAAAGGCTTTATTACTACTGGAAATCCTAATTTTCTTTTAATATTTTTTAATAATTTTTCTTTATCGATTTTTTTATTAAATGAAAATTTATAAAATTTTGGAGTCATAATGTTATTTTTAATAAAAATTTTTTTTGATAATTCTTTATCTATTGCTAAAGAAGATGACAAAACTCCAGAATGTGTATATTTAATCTTTTCGCTTTCTAATATTGCTTGAATGTATCCATCTTCACCATACCTACCATGCAAAAGGTTTAAAACAATTTCAGGCTTAAATTTTCTTAGATTTCTTATAAATTGACCATTAGGTTCTTGTATTTCAATTTTATACTTTTTATCATTAGTTAATTCTGAGAGTACACTCTTTGCAGTTTCTAAACTAATTTCTCTCTCTTTTGAATATCCGCCAGCTATTATAAGTAATTTCACTAATCTACAATTTTTATTTCCAATTTAATATTTATTCCAGTTTTATCTTTAACACTTTTTTTTACATATTGAATTAATGAATTCATTTCGTCAAAGGTAGCATTATTTTTGTTAATAAAAAAATTTGAGTGTTTTGTTGATATGCAAGCATCACCAAACTTAATATTTTCTCGAACTGATGCTTTTATAAGTTCCCACGCTTTTTTATTTGTTTGATCTATAGGATTTTTAAATGTACTTCCACCTGTTTTAATTTTTGAAGGTTGAGAATTATTTTTTTTTATGGCTAAATTTTCCATTCTACTTTTAATTTTTTTTTTTTCTGATTTAGAACCTTTAAAAGTAGCACTTAAAAAAATTAAATTTTGATCAATTTCTATTTGTCTATATTTAAATTTAATCTTACTAGCTGGTATCACCATAATGTTCCCATCTGTATCAACGCATTGTAAGGAAATTAGTTTATCTTTGAATTCACTTCCAAAGCAACCTGAATTCATTTTGAGACCTCCACCAACTGAACCTGGGATACAATACATAAATTCAAATCCTGTTATCTCATTTTCTAAAGCAAATTGTGAAAGTTTCTTTTGAGAACAAGAAGAACCGGCTATTATGATATCTTCGCTTTTTTTAGATAAGGATGCAAAATTATTACCAAGTTTTATGATAACACCATTATAAATACTATCTTTAAATAATATATTTGATCCCATGCCTAGAATAAAAATCTTGCCTCTATTTGAATATAATTTCAAAAACTCTTTTAATTCTTTTAAATTTTTAGGTTTGTAAAAAAGTTTAGTTTTGCCACCTATATTGAACCAGCTAAATTTTTTTATATCTAGATTAAAAAATAAATCTGCCTCATATTGACTTTTGAAATCTTTTAAATCTTCTATTTTCATATTAATTCAGACTTCTAACCCAATTAGATACAGAACCTGCACCCATAGCAATGAAAATTTTGTTTCCAAATGCCAAATTTTTTACAGTTTTTTTTAGATCCAATTCATTTTTTAACATTATTAGATCAACATTCGAGTTTTTGGCTAATAATTTTGCAAAAGAATTGTATGAAAATCCCAAACTAATATTTTCTCCTGCTTTATATATAGGGCACAAAAGAATAGTATCGGCATTTTTGAAACATTTAGAAAATTCAATTTTTAAGTTTTTTAATCTTGAAATTCTATGTGGTTGAAAAATACAAACTATTTCTTCTTTTTTATAAACCTTTTTAACCCCATCTAATACTGAACTAATTTCTGTTGGGTGATGCGCATAATCATCAAAAAAAGATGAATTATTTTTATAAAATAAAAAGTTAAATCTTCTTTGAACACCTTTAAAATTTTTTAAACCAAATTTAATAATTTTATCTGAAACACCTATTGAGAAAGCTACTGACAATGCTGATGTTGCATTCTTAATATTATGAAGACCAAGTAAAGGAATAAATATATTTTTTATAGTTTTCTTTTTTCCTGGAATTTGTATCCTAACATCAAATTTTGAATTATTCTGATTTTGAGTAATATTATATATATAAAAATTAGATTTTTTATCTAAACCATAAGTATAATAATTTTTGTTTTTTATTTTTGATAAAATTTTTTTTATATTTTTATCATCTAAACAGAGTAATGTTTTACCCAAAGAGGGAGTTTTATCGATAAATTCAATGAATTTATTTTTTAGATTTTCTATATTTTTGTAGTAGTCCAAATGCTCGTTATCTATATTAGTTACTATTGCATAATTGAATGGAATTTTAAGAAAACTTCCATCAGACTCATCGGATTCAATTAAACTCCAATCACTTTTTCCCAATTTTGCAGAGCTACCAATTGAATTGAGGACTCCACCATTAATAATGGTAGGATCTAACCTTGCACAATTCAAAATATTAGACAAAATAGAGGTTGTTGTTGTTTTTCCATGCGAACCAGTAACTACAATATTTTTCATTAGAGAAACAATATGACCAAGCAATTCACCTCTTTTGTAAATTGGTAAATTTAATTTTAATGCCTGTTTATATTCAGGATTTGTTTTTTTAATTGCCGACGAAATTACTAATACAGTACAATTTTTAATATTTTTTTTGTTGTGATTTAAATATATTGGAATTTTTCGCTTTCTGAGATTATTTAGATACTTATTGTCAGATAGATCACTTCCTTGAATTTTAAAGCCTAAACTATCCATTATTAGAGCTAATCCACTCATTCCTATACCGCCAATTCCTACAAAATGTATTAGCTCTGTCTTACCAACCTTAATTTTCATTTAAAATTTCTTTAATACGAATGTTTACATTATTCCAAGTATTTTTTTGATTAATTTTAGTTAAATTATTTATTTTTTGTAAATAATCATCATTATTATTGATTAATTCAAAAATTAATTTCAAGGTTTTATTTATCTCAAATTCTTTTTGATTAATTATCCAACATAAGTTTTTTTTTAAGTAATAATTAGAATTATGAAATTGGTGGTTATCTCTTGCAGTTGGTAATGGAATTGCAATGAATGGTATATTTAAAAAAGAAAGTTCGCTTAAAGTGCTCGCTCCTCCTCTAGTTATTGCTAAGTCAACTTCTTTGTAAATATCACTAATATTATCTGTAAAATCAAATATTTTGTAACTTAAATCTAATTTGTCATATTTTTCTTTAATTAAAGGGATTAATTTTTTTTTTGTTACCTGCTGATTTATTTCAACTTTTACATATTTTGAAATCTCTAAAATTAATTGTGTAATATTACTATCAAAAAAAGATGCTCCTTGACTTCCGCCTATTATAAGTATTTTTTTTAATTTATTTACTTCCTTAGTGGAATTTATTTTGAAGTCATATAATTGTTTTTTTAAAATTGGATTTATTAACATTTTTTTTGAATTATATTTTGTTGGAAAATTTTTTAAATCATTGTCATAGCAAATAATTTTATTAGAAAATTTGAGAGCAATTCTATTTGATCTACCTAAAAAACTATTTGGCTCGAATAAAAAAATTTTTTTTCTTAAAATATACGAGGCTAAACAAAAGGGGAGTGTCATATAACCGCCAGTGCTTATTAAAATATCTATATTATTTTTTTTCAAAAAACTGATAGATTTAAATATATTAAATAAATATTTTATAATATTAATCGGTAACATATATAGTTTTGTAAATAAGTTAGGAACATCAATAAGATCATATTCATAATTTTTTTTATTTATAAATTTACTTCCTCTTTGGTCTGTTACTATTTTAACTAAAAAATTATTTTTAAGATGCTCAAATAAAGAAATTGATGGTACAACGTGTCCACCTGAACCACCTGTCACAATAAGAATTTTTTTCATCCTAGCCAAGTTTTCTTTTTGTTAAATTTAAAATTATTCCAGCCAATATAGATGTTCCCATAATTGATGAGCCTCCATAACTAATAAATGGCATTGTCATACCTGTTGTGGGTAACATTCTAATATTAACACCTATATGAATAAAAGATTGAACTAATATTATTGTAATAGAACCAACCAATATAAGTTTGGAGTTAGTATCCTCTACTAAATTTATTTTTTTTATTACACGATAAGAAAAGATTAAATAAAGTAAAATTATAAACACAAAAATAATTACACCAAATTCTTCAGAAATTACTGACATTATATAATCTGTATGAGCTTCAGGTATCTTAGAATTTAGAGTTCCTTCGCCAATACCTTTTCCAAAGAAACCTCCACCCGAAATTGCTTCACTAGCTCTGTCTGCTTGATAATTATTTCCTCCAGAAGTATTTAAAAAAGCAATTATTCTTATTTTTATATACTCAAATTTAGAGACAAAAAAGATTAAATAAAAAGTTAAAGAAAAAATTGTGATTAAAGAAATGCTGAATAAAAGTAAATTTATACCTGATACAAAAATAATTGCTAACCAAACTGTTGTTAGCAATAATGTCTGACCTAAATCAGGTTGTGATAGAAGTAAAATGAGCGTTGGAACTAAGATTGCAGAACTTAAAAAATATTTAAAATATAAATTTTTTTTTTCTAAAGATAATATTAATGATATTATAATTACAAAAAAAGGCTTTAATCCTTCTATAGGCTGAAATCTGGGCAATACAGCAATATCCAACCATCTTTTTGAACCTTTCACTTCTATCCCAAATAAAGGAACTAAGAGCAGACTAATAAATGAAAGTAAAAATAATAGAATTGATAAATTAAGAAGAAGTTTTTGATTTAATAAAGAAAAAAATAAAATTAATAGTATACCAACAAATATGAAAGCAAAATGTTTCAAAAAAAAATAATAAGAGTTAGTACTTAACTTATCTGATGCAATTATAGATGTAGATACCAAGGAAAAAAATAAGCCTAACGAAAAAAGTATTGATATTATTAAGAATATTGATTTATCTATATTTTTCCACCAATCATAAAATGTATCAAAATATTTATTCATCAATTTAATAAATATTTTTTAATTAATGAATTGAAACGCTTACCTCTGTGTTCAAAATTTTTAAATTGATCAAATGATGCTGCCGCCGGACTAAATAAAATTGTAATTTTTTTTTTTTCTATTTTAATATATTTAGAAATTAATTTAATAGAATTCTCTAAATCATCTGATAAATAAATTTTTAATTTTCTTTTCAGAATATTTGAGAACAATGCTTGGTCTCTACCATATATAAATACTTTTAATTTTCTATAATATTTTTTTTCTAAATTAAATTTGTCACCCTTTTTAAATAATCCACCTAAAATCCAGTAAATTTTATTGTTTGATTTTAAAAAAGGAGTCGTTGATGATAAAGTTGTAGATTTGGAGTCATTAATAATTTTTATTTTTTTTGAATCATAAATTAACTCTTGTCTAAACTTTAAAGGTTTAAATTTATTAATTGTTTTTAAAACAATACTCATATCTAAATTTAAATGTTTTACTAATACAAATAGGAAGATTAAATTTTGAAATTTTATATTTTCTTGAAAATATTTATTTTTAATTTTATTTTTTAAATTATTAAAATTATTTTTTTTTGTAAAAATAATTCTTGATTTTATGTTTTTTGTTTTTAAAATTTTTTTAATTAAACTAATGTTTGGGAGAATAGAAATGCCATGTTCATTTTGCATTGTTACCGATTTTAATTTAGTATTCACATAATTCTTCATTGTAATGTGTCTTTCCAAATGATCTGGTGAAATATTTAATATTAATGAATAATTTGACTTAAAATATTTAGTGTATGCAAGTTGATACGAAGATGTCTCTACTATAAATATAGTTTTTCTTTTAATATTCTTTTCTTTTAGAATTGGATTTCCAATATTTCCAACCAATCTAGCATCATATTGATGGTTTTTTAAAATTTTGTATAACAATTTGCATGTAGTTGATTTTCCATTTGTACCAGTGACACTTATTATTAATTGTTTTGGATTAGAAATAAAAAAAATATCTAAATCAGTAATAATTTTCTGGCTATTTTTTTTTAAATAACTAGATAATTGACAATTATCTATATTAATACCCGGGCTAAGAATTATTTTATCAAATTTACTTTTTTGTAATTTGAACTTTGATATATAAAACTTCTTTAGTTTTTTTTCTATTTTTTTTTGATCATCATCAAAAATAAAACATTTATTTTTTTTTTTTAAATAATTAAACGAGGAAATTCCAGATTTTCCAAGACCATAAATCAAAAAGTTTTTTTTTGAAATTTTTCCGAATAATCTCATTATCTTAATTTTAATGTAGCCAGTCCAATCATTGCTAAAATTATTGAAATTATCCAAAATCTAATTACAACAGTAGATTCTGGCCAGCCCTTTTTTTCAAAGTGGTGGTGAATTGGGGCCATTTTAAATATTCTTTTCCCAGTGAGTTTAAATGAAATAACTTGTACAATTACCGAGACTGCCTCTAAAACAAATAATCCACCAGTTATAGCTAAAACTATTTCATGTTTAGTAATTATGCCCACAGCACCTAAAGAGCCTCCAAGTGAAAGTGAGCCAGTATCTCCCATAAAAATTTTTGCCGGTGGTGCATTAAACCACAGAAAACCTAAGCATGCTCCAATAATTGATCCACAAAATATTGAAGCTTCTCCTACACCCTCTATATATGTGATCTGAAGATAATCAGAAAAAATTATGTTACCAGAGACGTAACTAATAAATGCAAAACAAGCAGCAACTAACATAACAGGAACTGTTGCTAATCCGTCTAAACCATCTGTTAAATTAACTGCATTTGAAGCTCCAACTAATATGAACATATAAAAAGGTATAAAAAACCAGCCAAGATTGATTACTAAGTTTTTGAAAAAAGGAAAATATAGATTGTTTATTTGATCAGAATTACTTGTGATATAAAG
>MDTG01437928.1_pt1 | contig 11506 bp, 10 predicted proteins | sample 811421 | NCBI WGS metagenome assembly MDTG01 (sample SAMN05326645, study PRJNA326480) | marine metagenome | isolation source: seawater | place: Pacific Ocean: South East | collected 2011
TTATTTATAAATTTAAAAATAAAGTTAATTTAAACAAACCAGTAATTTTAATTTCATTTTGTTTGATATTTATAGTTTCTTTAAATTTTTTTCAAATTAATTTAAATAAAAATTTGTTAAATGATAGAATACTCTTATTGAAGCAATCGTATTTCTTTTTTAAAGAAAATCCAATGGGTGTTCCAATCGATGATATTCAAAAAAAAAAAATTGAGGTAGTTAGCAAGTATTTTAAAGACTCTCAAGCAGAGGAAATAAGCTATTTGCTTACTACTTCACCACATAATTTTATAATTACGTCGTCTTTTTATAATGGTGTTTTTGTTTTAATTTATCAAATTTTATTCGTTATAATTTTAGTATTTTACGGTTATGGAAAGATTTTTAAAAATCAGCAAAGTATATTTCTCAGATTCCTTTTTTTTGCTATCATAAACAATTTATTTTATGGAATGTTTCATAATTCAGGAATTTATAATGGAGATCCATTTATACTTTTATTTATTACATTATTGATAGTCTTATTGAGTTATAAAAAAAATGCCTAAAATTTCAGTTATTATGCCTGTATACAATAGTCAAAAGTTTATAGTTAAAGCTATAGAAAGTGTATTTAAACAAACCTATCAGGATTTTGAACTGTTATTAATAGATGATGCATCGACTGATAATTCTTTCTTAATATTAAAAAAATATGCAAAAAAATTTCCAAACAAAGTAAAACTACTCAAAAATAGAAAAAAAATAGGCCTTACGAAATCTCTAATTAAACTAATAAAACATTCAAAGGGTGCTTATATTGCAAGATTAGACTCAGATGATTATTGCCATAAAGATAGATTTAAGACTCAAATAAATTGGCTTTTAAAGAAAAAAGATAATGTTCTTATTGGATCTTCGGGATATATGGTTGATGAAAATGATAAAATTATTAGTAAAATTAATTTAGACCATTTATTAGATAATAAATTAAAAAAAAAACTTATTTTTAAAAACTATTTTTTACATTCATCTACAATGTTTAGTAAATCATATTATGATAAGGTTGGTGGCTATAACCCTTTTTTTAAATATACACAAGATTATGAATTATGGTCTAAGCTTTCAAAAGTTGGACATATTAAAAATTTAAAGAAAGAACTAATTTATTTACGACAACACCGAAATTCTGTAACCAGAAAATATAAGACTGAACAAGCACTTTATGCTTTTTTGATAAGCTGTATTAATAGAAATGGTAAAAATCTAAATTTTAAAAGTAAAAACTTAATTTCAGAAATAAAAAAACTTAAAAAAAAAACAGATCAAACTCATTTTGACTCATTATGTTTTTTATATTCAGAATATTTACCAGCCAAACTTTCAAAAAGTTTAACTGATTTAGATTATTCTTTAATAAAATATCTGTTAAAAGATAAAAAATTTTTTATAAGAAAAATAATTAAAAAAATTTTAATTAAATGAAAATTCTGCATATTTCAAAATATTTTCCACCAATTTATGGAGGTATTGAAAATCAAGCAAAATATATATGCGACTACCTATCTAAAAAAAAAGAAAGTGTTCAAGTTCTAGCCTTTGGAAAAAAAACTGGGATAAGGTTGAATAAATACAAAATATATGAATTTAAACCTTTAATAAATTTGATGTCACAACCTATCTCTCTAAGATTTATATTTTCAGCAAAAAAAATAATTCAAAATAACGATATTATTCATTTTCATTACCCTAATGTAATAGGTTTGATTACATGTTTTTTGTTTGCTACAAATAAAATCCTATATGTTCATTGGCATTCTGACATAGTAAAGCAGCGTTATTTAAATTTTTTGTTTTTGATTGTAGAAAAAAAAATACTTAACAATGCAAAAAGAATAATATTTACAAGTAAGATTTATGCTAATCAATTTAAATATTATAATTTATATAAACATAAAATCGTTACAATAAATTGTGGAACACATGATTTGAGTAAGGATTTTAATAGAAATAAAGTAATTAAAAAAAATTATTTAAAGTTACAAAATAAATACAAAAAATTTAATATTATTTATTCAATTGGTAGGCTCGTTAAATACAAAGGATTTAAATATTTAATTGAGGCATCTAAAGATTTAGATCAAAATACAAGAGTTATTATAGCTGGTGATGGACAAGAGTTTAAAAGTTTAAGTAAAATAATTCTAGAAAATAACCTTGAAAAAAAAGTTTTTTTGCTAAAAGAAATATCACATCATGATCATTTAAGTTATTTAAAATTATGTAAGGTATTTTGTTTACCTTCTATTGATAGAAGTGAAGCTTTTGGAATAGTACTAATTGAGGCGATGACATTTTCTAAACCAATTATATCAACAAAAATTAAAGGCTCAGGGATAAATTGGGTCAATGTTGATCAAATTACTGGATTTAAAGTTCCTATTAAAGACCCAAAAAAATTAAGTTTTAATTTGACAAAAATTATAAAGGATAAAAATAATTATAAAAAAATGTCAATTAATTCTAAAAAAAGATATCAAAAGTTTTTTACATCAAATTTAATGAATAAAAATTTCTATAAATTGTACAAATCAGATTATGAAGCAAATAGAAAATAGAAATTTATTTTTAAATATATCATCTTTTTTGTTATGTTTAATTCCAATTGCCTTAGTTACTGGTCCATTTTTACCTGATCTTTTTTTGAGTATAATTTCTTTGATATATTTAATTTTTTTCCTTAAAAATGATAAGTTAGATTTCCTTTTTTTAAAAATAAGTATTTCAATAGGATTAGCATTTTATTTTATAATTGTTTTAGGATCTATATTTTCAGAAAATATTTTGATTTCTCTTAAATCATCTTTATTTTATTTTAGATTTTTACTATTTTTACCTGCAGTTTTATTTATTTTTAATAATAAAAAAAATTTAACAGAAATATTTTTTCGTGTTTTAATAATTTCTTGTGTAATCATAATTTTAGACAGTTATTTTCAATATTTATATGGGAAAAATATCTTAGGTTTTGAAGTTTTAAAAATTTCTAATTTTGATTTAAGAGTAACTGGAATGTTTGGAAAAGATGAGATTCTGGGCAGTTATTTATCAAAGGTACTTCCAATTTTAATTTCATTTATTTTTTTATTAGATATAAAATATAAGGAATTCCTAACTATTTTCCTAATAATTCTTTTTGGTATTTCAATATTTTTATCTTCTGAAAGAAGTTCTTTTATTCATTACTTAATGTTTTCATTTTTATTTATTTGCTTATCTTCATCAAATTTTAAAAAGAATTTTTTTATAATTATGTTAATCCCAATTATATTTCTCATAACTTCATTTGATGTTGGAAAAAAGCATAGAATGATAATTAGTCCTTTTAATTCTCTAAAATCATTTCATTTTAGCCAATATCATAGCGATCATTATAAAACAGCTTATAAAATGTTTTTGGATAAAAAAATAATTGGTCATGGTGTTAAATCATTTAGATATCAATGTTCCGATACAAAATATATAGTAAGTAAAAAATCTTGTTCAACTCACCCACACAATACTTACATGCAATTATTATCTGAAACAGGTATATTTGGTTTTCTGATAATTATTATTATTTTTTTTTATTTTTTACTATTAATATTTAAAATATTTATTCAAAAATATTTCACAAAGAAGACAAACTTTAATAATTCACAGATTTCAATAATTATAGGATTGTTTGTTTATTTTTGGCCACTTTCACCTAATGGTAATTTTTTCAATAACTGGTTGAATGTTATTCTATTTATGCAATTAGCAGTGTTATTATATTCTTTTTATCATTACTCTGATAAAAAGATAAATAGAGATATAAGCAAAAAAATAGCTTGAAATAATCTGAATTAAAAAAACTTTTGATAAATCAGAGCTAATTAAGATATAAAAAAAAATTAAATTTAAACCAAAAATTAAAAATGAGGATAAATTATTTTTTGTTAATGGTTTTAAATTTTTAAAAACTTTATGTTCAACTAATTGATGCAAATGTTGATTATCAGGTAAAAGAGGATTTCTTTTTTCTATAATTTTTCTTAGTACTGAAAAAGAAACTTCTGCAATTGGATAACTAAAGAGTGCAACTAATAATAGACTTGGAATATCGTATTTTGTGAATAAATACATTGAGAACATTCCAGTTATAAATCCAATCATATATGAACCATTGTCCCCAAGATAGTTTTTGTCAAAAAGGTTGAAAAGAGAAAAAACGATTAAACCTATTAGTATATTTTTAATAATAATTAGATCTTCCAAAATAAAACCAAAATCGACTGAATATTTTAATAATATAAAATATACAATTGCAAAATAGGAACTACAATTCGCATTGTTTCCATCAATAAAATTAGATCCATTGATAAGAGCAACTACTGCAGTCGTAAAAAATAAAAGTGAAATAAGATTAAATCGTAAAAAACTGTCTATAATTTTTATGTCAATTTTATCTATTATTATTTGAGAATTAATTATTAAAATAAAAGATATTATAAACATTATAAAAAGCCTACCTTTGGAAGAAGTTATATTATTCGTGTCCGAAAAATAACCGATACCAAAGAAAAAAATACTGTAAATTGTTAAATTCAAAAGGTGATATCCATTTTGTATATTGGTGATAATAAAAATAATTAAAAAAAATAAACCTCCAGACAAGACTACAGTGCTACTAGATTTTCTTTTATGAGTATTGTTATAAGTTTGGTGAATAAATAGTTTCTTTTTTTTTAGAAAATAATTCAATGAAAACAATATAATTGTGAAAATTATAAAATAGAAAATAAAGTAATTTAAACTGAAATTTGGTAAAATCATTTTTACTATTGATGTGTGTAAATTATCATTAAATTAAATTAAGTAAAAATATTAAATCAATCACGAAATCGCTTTTTTAGAGATTTTTTATATCTTATTTCAAAAGATTTTGGTGAGGCATAATCAATCACAGAAACAAATGGAAAATTTTTAAATTGATATTTATCTAGTCTTTTGAATTCATTGTTTATTCTATTAATATTTTTTACATTAAAAAAAACGAAAGAAAGTATAATAATACTAAAAATAATTTTCTTATTTTTAAAAATTCTCTCATTAATACCTATAAATTTTATTAAAAGTAGAATATAAAAACTAATTATTATACCTGCGCCAAATCTTAATTGAGGCAACATAAAAAACCAAATAAAGATACTTAAAATTGAAGAGAGCAATAAAAATTTGTCTAGATAATTTAATTTATTTAAAATCTTATTTTTTGAAAAGGATAAAAAATAACAAATTATAAAAATAAATGTTAAATGACCTATAAACTCCAATACTTTATAATTGAAATGAATTCGATACCAATTTGGGATCCAATTAAAATTTTTAATATATATATCTAAATTAAGTTTAGAATTTATTTCTTGATGATAAAAACCCTTTGCCCACAATTTAACATGATTAGAAATATTTAAAATCTCTTGCTTGTCAACTGACCAAAAAATTTTATCATTTTCAACACAAGACCAAATTATAAAATTAATTAAACATCCCGATTTCAAAAATCCTTCTATGAGATAACTAATTACTAAAATTATAAAAATCCAAAACAGAAGTTTTTCATTTTTAAAGATTTTGCTTAATTTATTTAAGTAATTTTGTTGATTTAAAAAAACTAAAGTAAGAAGTATTGGAATAAAAAAAACTGAAATATTTTTAATTGATAAAGCAAAAACAAAGATTAATATAAAATATAAAAAGTATGTATTTTTCTTTTTTTTATTTTGATTATTAATGAAAATTATAAGTATTATTACTATTAAAAATGTTACTAAATAATCATATCCATATTCTGATAATCTTGTAAATTTTGTTAAGAAAAAAATTAATATAAAAAAAAAAATTAAATTAGTTTTTTTATTAAAAACAATTTCTTTTGTTAAAAATGTAATTATTGAAAAATATAATAAAAATATTGGGACATGTACCATCTTATAGCTTAAAAGAGGTATTACAAAAATTTTCTGAAGGTATGCTATAAAAGGTGTATATACATAATTAATTTCTATTTTTCCAATCCCCAAAATTGCATCAGAATTTGTTATAATTTCAATAAAGGGAAAATGATAAGGTATAAAATCTTCATGAGTTTTAGAAATAATAAGACCTGTAAATATTAATATTAATATAGCTGAATTAATGAATAATTTATTTATTTTAATACTTTTATTATTTAGAAAAAATATAAACAATCCTAAAATTAATATTCCTAAATTTACAAAAATATTTGTTATGGACAATAAGAAAAATAAATATCCTAAAATACTTAATGTTATTATTCCTAATACAAAGTTTAATAACTCGAAAAAATTATCATCTTTATAAAATCTTTTAAAAATTTTTTTGTTGAACATCAAACCATATCCAGAAACAGATAAGTAGCTAAGTAAAACAATTAAATAAAAAAGAACAGTTTTCATTTATTAATATCTAAACAAAATAGTTATGTTTGCTTAATTCAGTAATTTGATTAATATTTAATGAATTATAAATATCAATAATTTATTAGTTAATATATAAATTTTTAAAATAAGAGGAGATATAGTTTACTTATAAATATTAACTATTTTAATGTTAAAACTTAATTACTTTTAACTTTTATGCTAATAAAAAAAATTTCAATTATTGTTCCATGCTTTAACGAAGAAAGAACTATTAGCCAAATTTTAGAAGAGATAAGTAGATATTCAACATATGAAAAAGAAGTAATAATTGTAAATGACTGTTCTACAGATGATACACTTAAAATACTAAAAAATATTAAAGATGATAATATTAAAATTTTTAACCATGAGAGAAATTATGGAAAAGGCAGAGCAATCCGTACGGGTATAAAACATGTAAGTGGTGATATTGTTATAATTCAAGACGCTGATTTGGAATATTCTCCAAAAGATTATAATTTACTAATCAAACCTTTTGAAGAGGCTGATGCTGATGTTGTTTATGGCTCAAGGTTTTTAGGAGGGTCTGGATATGTGAGGCTTCATTATTATTTTCATTATTTAGCAAATAAAATTTTAACTAATATTTGTAATTTATTCACAAATTTGAATATGACAGATATGGAAACTGGTTATAAAGTTTTTAGAAAGGATGTTATAGAATCAATCTCATTAAATGAAAATTCATTTGGAATAGAACCTGAAATAACATTAAAGCTTGCAAAAAAAAAATTTAAATTTTTTGAAGTTGGTATTAGTTACAAAGGCAGATCATATTCAGAGGGTAAAAAAATTACAGCAAAAGACGGCTTGATTGCTTTATATTGTATTTTTAGATATGGTTTTTTTAAATAATTAAGTTTCAAAACTTCATAATGATCAGATTAGGAATAAAATCATACCCATTTCTAGATTTCTACCATAATGGCCCTAAGGTATTTATGAGCAGGTTGTCAAAGACTTTTATAAAAAATAATTCTTTTAAAATTAGACCAGTTTTTTTTCCAAACTATGATGTTGCCCTCTTTACAGTTACAAAAGGAGATTATTATAATAAACCCTACTTTTTGAGGTTAGACGGTTTATATATTGATAAAGACGACACTATTATTAACAGTCGTTCAGAAAATAAGAAAATATTTAATTCAATAAAAAATGCCAAAGGTTTAATTTTTCAAAGTAATTATTGTAAACAAATAACCGACAAATTTTACCCAGAAAATAGGAATGTAAAATCAGTAGTAATTAATAATGGGGTACCTTTAGAAATATTTAACCCAAGGGGCAGAAATTTTAGATTAAAATATAATATTGAGAAAAATGACAAGGTTTTAATAACATCAGCCCATTGGAGACGTCATAAGAGGTTAGAAGAAACAATAAAATTATTAGATCTCTTAAACAAAAATACAAATAAAAATTACAAGTTAATAGTACTAGGAGAAACAAAACTGTCTAAACAGTTCGCTGACAATAAGGAAATTATTTTTGCCGGTGAAGTTAAACCAAATAATTTACCCTCATGGTATAGAAGTGCTGATGTATATATTCATTTAGCATGGATAGAACCCGCAGGGAATACTCAAAATGAGGCAATGGCATGTGGTTTACCAGTAGTCTGTTGCAATAACGGTGGATTAAAAGATACAGTATTAAAATCAAATGGAGGAATAATTTCAAATTCAGATGAAGAGTACAACTTAGGTTATGTAGATTATTATAATCCTCCTGAGCCTAACTTTTCAAAACTTATAAATGACATAGAAACTATTTTTGATAATCTGAGCTTATTTCAGTCAAAAATAAAATATAATGAAATAGACATTAACTTAGTCGCTACTAATTATGAGAAATTTATTAAACAAAATTTATAATAAAATTAAAGTCGCTTACAATTATGTACGCATTGAGTTGAATTTAAATTTTGGTGTTCCATTCAATTATCTTCTAGACAAACCAATTGCGGATGCATCTGTTTATAAAAATCTACACGATGAAATAAAATATATTAAACATGAAAACATTGACAATTTTGAAAAAAAATGTGGCTACTCTATTGAGAAAAGTTGGTTAGATAATTTAGCTTTACATACTCAGATAGTAGTTAAAAAATCAAAATTAAATTATCAGCATGGAAGAATTCTGTACTGTTGTTTGCGAGATTACTTACTTAAAAATAATGAAATCAATATATTGGAGACAGGAACATCAAAAGGGTTTTCCTCAATTTGTATGTCAAAAGCTATTAAAGATAGTGGAAAAGAGGGTAAAATTTTTACCATAGACATAATTCCACATAAGAGGAAAATGTATTGGAATGGTATAAGTGATACAGAAGGGAAAATTTCCAGAAAAAATTTGCTAGAACCATGGTCTGATTATACAGATATCATCAATTTTCTTCATGGTAGAACCAATAAGATAATTAAGACAATTAATCTTGAAAGGATAAATTTTGCTTTTTTAGATGCAGCACACAATTTGAATTCAGTGAGAAGAGAATTTTCTTTTGTATCGAGTAAGCAAATTAAAGGAGATGTGATAGTATTTGATGATGTAACCAAAAATCAGTTTGATGAGGTGTATAATTTTGTAAAAACTCTTGAACAAAAAAAAATATATGAAATAGAATATATTAATAGTTCGCCAAATAGAGCCTATGCCGTTGCTCAAAAACAATAAAGCAAATAATATGTTAAAAATTGAACTGATTATTGAGTTGCAAATTAACAAAAATATTATAAAAGTCTGATGCCTGGTAATTATTGCGAAGGGGCAATACCCGATCCCATTCCGAACTCGGAAGTCAAGCCTTTCAGCGCCAATGGTACTTTGTCTTAAGACATGGAAGAGTAGGACATTGCCAGGCTACAATTATATTAAAATAACCTGTCTACAATTTATTTATTAGTTTTAACCTTTAAAAAAATTTAACTTTAGGAGCATGGTTTTAAAAATTTTATTAACTGGAGGAGCTGGATATATAGGAAGTAGTGTAGCTAATCTTTTAATCGATAGAGGACACAAGGTTGTAATTATTGATAACTTAATAACAGGAGACAGAAGATTAGTCCCTAAAAAGGCTAATTTAATAAATTGCGATATTTCAAATACTAAAAAAGTTTCAGAGGTTATAAGAGGATCAAATTTTGATTTAGTGATGCATTTTGCTGGATTGATAAGAGTAGATGAATCAGTAAAAAATCCAGAAAAATACCATGAGTATAATTATTCAAAAGCTAAATCTTTTTTAGATACCTGCTTTAAAAATCAATTAAGAAATGTGATATTTTCTTCAACAGCATCTGTCTATGGAAATCCTGTAAAAAACAAAGTTAATGAGAACGATAAATTAAATCCTTTAAACCCGTATGCATTATCTAAATATAATTTAGAAAGATATTTAATAAACCAATCTAAAAAAATAAAAATTAATTCAATCATACTTAGGTATTTTAACGTTGCTGGCGCTGAAGACAAAATGAGATGTGGATTGATCTCAAAAAAGTCCACTCATTTAATTAAAGTTGCCTGTGAAGTAGCTTTAAAAAAAAGAAAGGAACTAGTAATCAATGGTGATGATTATAATACTGTAGATGGAACACCAATAAGAGATTTTATACATATATCTGACTTAGCAGAAATGCATTTATTATCAGCGATAGATCTTGTAAATAAAAAAAAATCAAACATATTTAATTGTGGATACGGAAAAGGATTTTCAGTAAAACAAGTTATAGACACTCTAAATAAAATTTTAAATTTTAAGATCCAAATTTCTGTTGGAAAAAGACGAGATGGAGATAGTGAGTGTGTTGTTGCAGATTCATTAAAATTTTTTAATTATTTTTCTTGGAAACCAAAATATGAAAATTTAGAATTAATTTTACAGAGTGCGCTAGAATGGGAGAAAAAAATAAATTAAATTAAGTTAAAAATTTATGAAAAAAAAAAATTATATTGTTATTACAGGGGGAGCTGGCTTTGTAGGTTCAAATTTAATAGAATATCTTTTAAAAAATACCAATTTTAAAATTATATCTCTAGACAATTATTCGAGTGGATCAAAAAAAAATCATATTATATCAAAACGAGTAAATTACGTTAAAGGAGATTGTTCAAAAATAACTTTTTATTTGTCCAGTTATAAATATAAAATAAACTCAATTTTTCATTTTGGAGAATTTTCAAGAATATATCAAAGCTTTAAACAATTTGATGAATGTTTTAAATCTAATTCTCAAGGATCTCAGGCAGTATTTAAATTTTGTTTAGATCACAATATTAAGTTGATTTATTCTGCTACCTCAGCAACTCTTGGAAACAAAGGTAATGATAGAAATCTTTCTCCATATGCTTTCACAAAATTTAAAAACTTGGAATTATTAGAAAATTTAAAAAAATGGTTTAATTTTAAATATGAAATTGTATATTTTTATAATGTTTATGGTCCAAGACATATAAAAACAGGCAAGATGGCTACTGTAATTGGGATTTTTGAAAACCAATTTAAAAATAAAAGACCTTTAACAGTTGTTAAGCCTGGGAAACAGTCAAGAAGATTTACACACATATCAGACACAGTTAAAGTTTGTTATGAGGCTTGGAAAAGAAATAAATGTTATCATTATAGCATTTCACACAAAGCTTCTTATTCAATACTTCAAGTAGCAAAATTGTTTAAACATAAAATAAGGTTTCTTAAACCCCGCCCTGGTGAGAGATATGCTTCAGCCTTAACAAATATTTCCTTCAGAAATAAGATAATAAAGCGATATGGTAAAATAAGTTTGAAAGATTACATAAGTTCGTTTATTAACAATAAAAAATTTAAAAAATGAAAATTAAAAGCTCATTGAAATCAATTAAGAAACGAGATTTAAATTCTAAGCTAGTTAGGAGACGAGGAAGAGTCTACGTAATTAACAAAACTAATCCTAAATTTAAAGCAAGACAAAAGTAATTTTTATGGATAATCAAAACCATAAAAATACCTGGAA
>MDTG01193176.1_pt1 | contig 11505 bp, 8 predicted proteins | sample 811421 | NCBI WGS metagenome assembly MDTG01 (sample SAMN05326645, study PRJNA326480) | marine metagenome | isolation source: seawater | place: Pacific Ocean: South East | collected 2011
AGCCGGTGGAAACGGGGATCCCTTCAGCCCTAAGAGCTAAGGCAAACAAGTCCCTACTTACTCCATAATCAGTTGAATCAAAGCGCATCCCCACACAATAAGGGAAAAATTGACCGGAATCATTTGTAATCTGCTGGAATTTGAGAAAAGAAAAGGATCTAAGCCCCTTTGCCAAGTATTCAAAGTTCTCCTTTCGAATATTGTTTAAATATTCAATTTTTTGAGCCTGCGCATATCCAATAGCAGCTAAAATTTCTGGCAGGCGATAATTATAACCCAAAGCAGCTTTAATCCGTTCTGGAGCATCAGTCTCATCTACCAGCGCTTCTCCATGATTCCTAATGAGCCTGAGACGATAAGCGAGTTCAGGATCGTTGGTAATGGCCATCCCTCCTTCTCCAGTCATTATGTTTTTAGTCTCTTGGAAGGAGAACACACCTATACTTCCAAAACTTCCAAGATAGACATTATCTTTTTGCGAGTGCAAGGCCTGAGCGGAATCTTCAATCAACACAATATCTCGGTCTTCGCAAAACATTTTTATTTCTGCTATGTTCCCTGCATTGCCTAATAAATGCACAGGAATAATTGCTTTTGTTTTTTTTGTCACTGCTTTTTCAAGAGATTGTATATCCATGCAATAAGTGTCTGGTGAAACGTCTGTACATACTGCTTTCCCTCCCATGAGAGTAATGGCAGTTGCGGTTGCTGTAAACGACAATGCAGTAGTCACTACTTCATCTCCTGGCTGGATTCCACACGCAATCAATGCCGCTGTTAAACATGAGGTTGCCGAATTCATAGAAATCGCGAACGTTACATTATGTTTTTTTGCAAATTCTGCTTCAAACAACCGAACATATTTACCTCCTAGAACGCTATAGAAAACTTGACTTTTTGCAGCTTCCTGACTGCTTAAGGCTAATTGTTCACGATAACCTGGAACAGGAGATCCAATAAACCTAGAAAACATTTTCTCATCTAGGCATTCTGCGACATACTTTTTTTCAGTTTCACCAATATGAGGTTGGGACGAAAAAGGAGTAGTCCGTAAAGGGGTTCCTCCTAAGATTGCTAAATTATTCATGGATTTCCTTCCTGTGAAATTTGCGTCATTAATTGTTGCGTTTTAAAGGCTTCATCCCAATTGCTATAATCGGGGAGATTACTCCTGACTTCTTTAGCCAACGCCTTTAAATGAAGGGTAAACCGGTTTGTATTAGATAATAGATTTTCATCTCCACTCAACTCAATTTCATGGAAACCTTCATAACGTAGGCTTGGTCGATATTCAAATAATTTCAAACTAGAAAAATTCTTTTCTAACAGAATTCTTCGGTCCCTGCCCACAACATCAAGTTCAAAAATAAGATTATGGCGAGGTCCGCAGTAAATTAACTCTGCAAGCCCCTGCTCTTCAAACTCAAAGAAAGCAGAGACTCCGTCTCCCTCCTTGTTGTTAAATCTGAAACTTTTTATGCATTGTATCCTAGGATTCAAGAATACTAATAGATTCAGAGCATGACTGCCAACAGCTTCAAACGGACCACTGTACTTTACAGACAGATAGGAAGATGCTTGTTCAGAAAGGTAATCTATAGCTTTCCTAAATAAGGGCTCATGTGTTTTATAATAATTAACTCTGATACAAGTTTTCGTTTCTTTGAATTCTGAAATTAAAGAACTAGCGCCTTCTATTTCGCTAATACCACAAACTGGCTTCTCCAAGAAAATGCCTCTAACTCTTCCAACTAAAGCTCGGAGGCATTGTAGGTGATATAAATCTGGGGTACACACACTGACAACATCGATATCAATGTTGTCCAACATCTCTTCAATTGATGAGAAACATTTAATGCCTGAAATTCGTTTTTTAATCACATGAAATTTCGAAGGGTCTATATCTACCGCGGCCACGACTTCATACAGATCCTGAAGTTTAAGATACGCAGAAAGGTGAGTCCAAATTTCACCAGATTTTTGACGTTTGGGCTCTTCATCGAACAAAAGTCCAACCTGGCCAAGGCCGACAATAGCAACTTTTAATTTATTTGGGTAAGGCTGAGTCATCTTGTTTAATCTGATTAAAATTTTCTAAATAAATCTTATGATTAAGCAGAGTATTTCGGGAAAGATATAGTAGGCGATGCGTCACTTTATAATTATATCTTTTCTATAATAACCTCAATGCGCGCGCATTTTTCTGATTTTAAGATTACTTTTTATTACACTCGAAATTTCGTGAATTTGTTTTTCAGTTATGGTACTTGCACTGGGGAGGCTAATACCTCTTCTTGAGATAATTTCTGTTGTTTTTAGAGATCTATCACCACGGAAGGCTGCGTATGGCGGCATAAAGTGCATTGGATAAAAAACAGGACGCGCCTCGATTCCGTTTAATAATAATTGTTGTATTAGGTCGTCGCGCCCAATATCAATGTTTTCATTAAGTAACACTGTATATAACCAATAACTACTTGTAGCCCACTCCGCCTCTGATGGAAGTTGAATTTCCTCTATATCACTTAGCGCTTGATAATATGCTTTCGCTAGGTTGCGCTTATGTTCTACAAAGTACTCAATTCTTTCCATTTGAGCTACACCAATTGCTGCCTGAATATTTGTTAGGCGATAATTATAGCCAATTACATCATGCCAATAACGCTTTTTCGGACTCATGCCGTGATCTCGAAGCTTTCGTGCAGTATCTGCGACAGACTGGTCTCGAAACAACACCATGCCACCTTCGCCTGTGGTTATGGTTTTATTTCCAAAAAAACTAAATGTTGCCGCATCACCAAAAACACCTACATGTTTATCACGATAGAGAGAACCTACTGCTTCGGCGCAATCTTCTATTACAAATAAGCTATGAGCATGAGCAATTTTCATAATTGCGTCCATATCACACGGATGACCATACAAATGGACCGGCATAATTGCTTTTGTTTTATCAGTTAGAGCTTTTTTTATCTCTCCCACATCAATTGTCCATGTTTCCATATCGACATCAACCAAAACTGGTGTGGCACCCGCATGTAATATTGCATTGATTGATGCTGCAAAAGTGAAGTCAGGAACAATGATCTCATCTCCGCTTCCAACATTTAAAGCCTCTAAAGCCAAATGGAGAGCAACTGTGCCATTGCTTACTGCTATAGCTTCGTTTGCATGTGTATATTCAGAAAACATGTCTTCGAATCGGTTTACATATTTTCCTTGAGAAGAAATCCAATTCGTAGTGATGCAATTTGTAACATACGCTAATTCATTCCCGTCTAATCGCGGTTCAGCTAGAGGTATGTGGCGGTATCGGTATCGACTGGCGTAATCAATTAACTTCCCATTTTGATCAATCATGGGAATATGTCTTATTTTATCGGTTAAGGCTTTTTGTATTGTTTCGTTATCAGCATCTACATCCAATGTTACGATATTGGTACGCATATGATCTGTGACACAATCGTCTAATGATACAGAATTTAATAGCAAACGCCGGATATCGCCGTCTGTTAATGCTCCTAATAAATTATGACCCTCCACAACAAAGCAGATACCTTGCGAGTTATTATCTATTACTTCAAGTGCCTTTCTGAGACTTTCTTCTGAAGCTACTACCATTTCAGCAATAGTTGGGATGCGTTTCATTAATAATATCCTGATATTAGATCCATTTATAACTCATTAAATATAAGTTCTCTAGCTTATGTGCTTAGCGCCTCGCTAGTTATTTCAATCTGATCTTTTAAATCATCAATACTTGAATTATAAATTTCTAACGTATAGTAATTTTCGTTTTTTTTGACATATGGCCAAAACCAGGAATCTGAAGCAATGCTTTTATTAGAATCAGTTTTCCCATCGTTGTCACTAAAATGATATGCCTTAATCCAGTCATCACATGCAGAAAACATCTCACCTCGATCAAAACCTAATGAGTTGGCCGAAACTTTTAGGTGAGCTACGTCTAACAACATGTTCACATTAGTCGCAGTATTCTGCATAATATATTTTGCTTCATTAGGTGTCGTCATGAGGAGAGGATCCTCACTAAACCTTTTTATATTGTTATCAGATATTACATTGTTCTCTATAAGCAACTGAACATTAATGCTAGATGCATATTCTGCCAAATCAGCAACACGCTCAAGAAAAAGATCTAAACAGACTTTTCTATCATTGATGAGCGGGACATCAATAGCCTTGCCTAACTGACTAACCTTCGGATCAATAAGGAAGCCAGCGTGAAAGCTGTAGATAGGTCTACCAAGTGCTGCTGATAACTTGATCGCATTTTTTGCGTGATCCATGCTTTTCATTGCAATTAAATGATTTACTGAAGCCAAGTTAAATACAAATGGATCTTCTGGTGGAGGGAAATAATTGTGCACCTGTAGGCAAGCCAACTTTAACAATTTTTGGTACTTAGGAAGATTTATTTCTTCATATGCGCCGCCCGATAACTCTATCCCATTTATGCCATGCTCTATAAAGGTTAACGCGGTATTATAAGCGGTCGTTTCTTTAATTCCTCCAGTTGAAACAAAAATCATTTTCTTTTCTTTTTTACTGCAGGAACGCCAGCATACATATAATCCGAGTTCTCTATATCATTTACGACAACACTACCGGCAGCAACCAATGCCTTTGAAACAATACTTACTTTGTCAATTATTATTGTTCCTGCGCCTAAAAAAACAAAATTACCTAATAGTGATCTGCCTGAAACAACTGTCATAGGGGCTAAATGGCAGTGGCTTTGGATAACTGTTTCATGCTCTATTGTCGAATGAGTATTAATTAAATTATTATTTAAAATTTTCACCTGCGGCCCAATGTTTACGAATGGACAAATAATATTTGCTTCTCCAAGTTCAGCAGATTGTGCAACATTGGCTTTGTCTGAAATAAGGTTTGGACAGTCGAACCCTAAACTCTTTACTAAATCAAGCATGTCTTTTCTCTTAAAGTTATCGCCTATCGCCAGAAAAATATTCTTTATTCCATCTTGATAAAATTTTTCAAGTAAGTTAGTTCCGCCCAAAACAGGAATTGATAACACTTCCTCATTTTCATAAAGAGCATCATCTATAATACCAATAGGTAAATACCCCATATTAGCTTCTTGCAGTAGCGATAAAATAACTCTACATTGTCCGCCCGCTCCGACAATTATGCACTTTTGTTGTTCCATTAATAAATGTCAGCCCAACTTAATATATGATCCTTGGACAAGTCATGCCTTGATTTTTTAGTTAAAATATTCTGAATTTCTCTGGCATATAGGCCTGTTCCAGGTCTTTTTAAAGTAATGTGTTCTAATGTTATTTTTTCACCTTTTTTAACATTTTTACTTAATACAATACTCTTTCTAGAGACAGCTGCCATTTCTGCCTCTTCAGGCTGACAAAACTTTGTAGGTATACCTAAAGCAATTTCAGTAGAACGAATTAAATCAACTAGTTCAGACAATTCCAAACAATCAATAGATGCCTTATGATCAGGCCCTGGCAAGGATTTATCAAGTGTAAAATGTTTTTCAACAACAGTTCCCCCAAGAGCAACGGATGTTATCGCTGCTAATGAACCAATGCTATGATCAGAATAGCCAACATTTATGTTAAATGAACATTTTAACGTTTGCATTGCTTTCATATTTAAACTTTCAATCGAGCACGGATAGTTTGAAACGCAATGGAGAAGGGTGATTTTATTTTTGTCTGGGTAAATATTTACAACTTCTTCAATTTCACCCAGAGTTGCCATGCCGGTTGCGATTATAACATTCTTGCCGGTTTTAGATAAAAAGTTGTGAAGAGTTAAATCTACAATATCTGCTGAAGCGGTTTTATAAGTTTGAACACCTAGCTCATTAAGAAACTTAGCACTTTCAATATCATATGGTGTTGACATAAATTCAATACCTTTTTCAACGCAGTATTTAAATAGTAGCTGATGCTCTTTTTTACTTAGCTCAAGCTGTTTAAGCATATCGTAATGTGACTCTTCTTGAGGGGTCGTATCCATTTGATAGGCAACTTTTTGAGTCGCGGGTGAAACTAAAGCTGCTGCGGTAAACGTTTGAAATTTAACAGCATCGGCTCCCGCCTTAACTGCCGAATCCACCAGCTTAAAAGCCATATCAAGGTTTCCATTATGGTTCACTCCAGCTTCAGCAATTATAAATACTTGATTTTTCACGTTACTATAATTCTATTTTCTATTTGATGACATATTGTATGCTCAATAAGCTTAAAATTCTTGTATGCATGAAGGTATGCACCATTTTAATTGATAGACCCCTTACGGTCTAAGCTTATCACCCTTATAACTTTCCGATTAATAACAACAATCGCATCTTCAAACACGGCATCGACTGATTTCATTACAGATCAACCTGTATACTCCACATAATTAGGGAGAGGTGCTAGGACTATAAAGCTGAGTGAATGCACGAAGTATTCTTCAACAGCGTTTTTCAAAGAAAACGAACCAGAACTATAGTTTATTTCAACAGCTAATACTTTGTTTGCTAGTTCAATGAGATTTCATTCAAATAGATCTCGCAAACAATCTGCTAGGGCTATATCATCCTCAAATAAGCTTTATCGTAGTCTAAAAATATTTAAGATTTTATTTTTGCTGAGGACTAGGTTCCACACAAGAATAAGCAAAATAGACAGAATGCCTCCCAATAGAGTGCCTAAAATACAAATTGATGCACGATTTGGTCGCGATTTAATTTCAGGGATCACAGGTGGATCAATGGTTGTCAGGACATATTCGGGATTTACCTCTGCAAGCATCATGCTTTGGGTTGATTCCTGAATAAGTTTGTAGAACATTGTTCTCAACTCACTGTAAGGTGTAACCTGAATTTGGCTATTGAGATAATCAATAGATGCTTGGGATTTTATAATCTGCATATTAGCAAGAATGGCATTAATCTCTTTTACAATCCAAAGAGACCATTGTTGAGCTACCACGGGTGATAAATGATCAACATTTAAAGTCAACAACTGAGTTTTTTTATCTTGTGATATTGACACCAGCACTGAGAATTTTTTAAGAGCCTCCTGTGAAGATGGGATCTGTTTAAATGGAGCAGATACCCTTCTCACCCATTTATTATTTTTTTTATCATAAAGAGCCTGATTATAGGTAATAGTGTTTGTTTGCATATTCCAGTTTTTCGATGCTAATAAATCTGGCAAAAATGATTCATACATTATAAGCCGATCAAGCAGTTTCTTTGACTTGACCAAATTTAAAGCTACATCTACCTGATTTTTGCTTCCACCTTGAGGTAAATTAACGCCAGCCATAGAAGCCAGGCCACCGACTTGAGAAAGCAAGCTTGTGCTGTTTGATGAGGTGGTGGGCGCTAGTAATGTTTGTGCAGTATAGATGTTTGTTAGTGATAAGGAATAAAAAACTGAGACCAAAGCTGCAAAGCTTGTAAATATAGCTATTAATTTTTTATTGAGCCATAAAACATCAAGAAGGTCTTTAAGAACTATCTCATCATTAAATTCTTTAGTGTTATCAAAATCATTCATGAGATTTGTAGTTTTATGAGATTTTTAAATTATCTATTACTGTTTCAGAGAATACATTCCTGCCCAATATATTAAATAGAATTTTAACCCTATCAGAATTAGAAAAACCCATGACCTTGACTAAATTTCCTTTTAAGGGACCATTCAAGATGATGACATCAGAGTTTAGTTTTGGCAATACAGTAATCGGTTGTTTCTGGAAATCTTTATTAGCTTCTTGTATTTCACTTATAAGGGAGCCGCTAACATTTGAAAAAACAGGCCCATTTCTCAAGACATACTTCAAGCCTTTTGTATAATTTAAAGAATTAACTTGATTGTCTGTACATTCTACAAACCCATATCCTGGAAATAGTGGTGAATTTTTTATTTGTTTATTTTTTGAAATCAAGATTTTAGGTATATAGAATTTAAAATTTTGATTGGTTAAGTTCATAATTAATCTTAGTTCATCTTTAAGATGATAATGGATAACGTACCATTTTTTTATGGAATCTATCTTTAACTTTTTCATAGCTACCGCAAGGAATATATAAATATTTTTTTCCTAAATTACCCACATATATGTTTTACCTGCAACATTTAGCCAAGGTAAATACTAAACTTCATTATGTCTTAATTGTAAACTAAAGTCATTAAGTGGAAAGATAATCTCTTTGAATGGATAGCTTAGTTATAGAAAGTTTTTAGAATTATTATCGAATTGATTTTTTAACCATAAGATCCAAAAACATTATTGTATGAAGTTGACTTGCAACCATGTAAAGCCTAAAAATATTTAGGCTGAACTGCACAAGAAATTGATAACAACACAGAGACTAAACGGGCAGCAATTAATGCCATTAGGGAGTATGAGTTGCCTTATAATCCTTTCACAGCAGCTATGGAAACCATGGATTGATAAATTATCTGGGTAACTTGACTCCATAATGGTAATGCATCTTGATAGTTTTGCTTAAGTGGCACCACTAATGTATCTCCAACTTGAAATTGTGGCTTAGATAACCCGAGACTAAAAAATGATTTTTGCAGGGAAACGATCGAGCCATTAGCTCGGATTATATATATATTACTTGAGTCAGCTCTTTGGGTTAATCCGCCAGCTAAGTTTATATAATCTTCAGTATCAAATGACTCAGAATAACTTACTACATTTGGATTTCTAACCTCTCCAATTATGTTAATAATATTTGTAGCCTGAGGAATCATTAGAATATCTCCATCTTCTAAAAAAATATTATATTTGCTTTCACCTGAAAGAGCTTTATCTAAATCAATAACAATTCGTCCCTCTCCCTTAATTTCTTCTATTATTTGCGCTACTAAATTAATATCCTGAATACTTGAAGAATTTACTTCTGAAGTTAGCAAAGACGACGCATAAGAAGATCTTATGGATGCCGCTAGATTTTTATTTTGCTGTGTTTGCGAATCAATTAATGTCTTTCTTATGAGCCTTGCACCATTTCCAAACGCATTGTCTTTAAGACCACCACCTCTGATTATGGCACTTACGAGAGTCTCTTCTGAATTAAGTGGATAAACTCCAGGAAATCTTACGAACCCTTCTAATGAAAATGTTTTGGTCAAGGTTAGCTCTTCGTTCATGCGAACGTTAATTCTATCTCTGGGCAATATCTGAAAATTAGATGCTTCTAGCGATGAATTTAAAGCAGAAACTTCATAAACTTTTGAATTGATAACCCCATTACTATTTATCATTCTTGAAATTTCAATGGAATCTAAGAATGCAGTATCCGCTGTTCCGCCTGAAAGTTTTAACGCTTTAATTAGAGTCATATATGATGGTAGAGGGTACGTGCCTGGAAACTTAACATCACCAGTTATTGAAAAAATGTTCAACTTCCTACCATTAGTATTTTCAGTTAGTAACTTTTTAATAAATGGTTGGAGTAGCAGGGACCTATCTATTAAATTTTTTGGTAAAAAAAATACTACGTCAAACTCATTTAATCGAAGATTTGATTCTGAGATAGGGTCATTAAGGATATTAATAGGAGAAAAATCAAGAACAGAATATGTTTTTGTTTGCTGATTAAATCTTTTTATAAGACCAATTTCAAAATCTGTTTCATTGGAAAAGTCTATTAAATAATCTCCCTGATCAGACAAGATATCTGTAATTTTCATCCCTTCAAACCAGCCAAATTTTCCAGGCCTGTTAAAGGCCCCCTCTACTGAAACATAAGTTCTTTGATCCATACTCATTTCTGGAATAGAAATAGAGTCATTGGCCAGTATTTTTTTGCTGAGGTTGCTTTTCAACAAAAGATTTAAGTTTGATACAGTTGACATCACTCCTATTGAGCTAGATCTTGTTAAGACAGCAGCAGCTGGATATGCTTTCGCATCAAAGCCCCCTGACCATTTTAAAAGATCATCAAAAGTGTCGCCTTCTTTAAACTCATATTTATGAGATCGTTTAACTCTTCCACTGACATCAACCAAACCGTTATGAGGAGGAATAAATACAACATCACCAGATCTAAGGCGAATATCATTTTTAGAATCTCCATATACTAAAAGATCATAGACATCAAAAACTGCAATCTCTTCTCCATTTCTAAGAACTTTAATATTTCTAAGTGAACCAATGTCTGATATACCACCGGCTTGGTACAATGACTGAGTGATGGTAGAAAGAGCGCTAATGGAGTACATGCCTGGAGAAGATACCTCTCCAGCTATGAAAATATTTATAGATTTAATTCTGCCCATGGTTATAAATACATTTACCCCAATAAGCTCTTGCTCAATTCGTGATTGAATAATATTGATAGCTTCTTTAAAGGCAATTCCAGATAATGTAATTTCACCAATTTTTGGAACAAATACAGTCCCGTTTCGATCAATTGTTAGATTCAATAAAGAGTTTTCAGCCCCAACTAATTTAATAGAAATTTCATCTCCAGCTCCTAATTTATAATCATCTGGAACAGGGACATTCTCAAAAGGTGAAAAAGTAGAAATTTTATTGTTAAAAAAAGACAAGCCAAAGCGAGTCAATTCCTTATCCTCTAAATCATCTGGAAAAGTTAATAAATTACCAAACCTGTCATAACATTTATTTTGATCATCAATAATAATGGGGTTGCCATTTTGATCAAAGCATTCAGGTTGATCGATTAATGGATTCTGCATAAGTGATTCAGCTTCTTGATAGTCCTGATACAAGTTATCTGAATAAAGGTTTGGTAAGTTTTGTTGCTGATCTTTTCTAAAACGCTCATCTATATTTGATTGCGCTGATGTTTTAGCAGATTTCGCCTGATTCTGATCATTTAAATCAATTCCATATTGAGAAGCAATTGATTCTTTTTGTTCTTGGGTTAATTCAAAGAATTGTTTTTGCATGTCAACGCTAAAATTATCTGGAAAGGTTTGAGCCATCAATTGTGGGATGCTAAATATAACTAGTAAGTAGTAGCGCGTTAGGTTCATAAAGTGTTTGAATTAATATTTAGAGAAGTTATTTTACAACAGTTTAATACAATGATTATGCTATGAGCTAGATTATAATAGTAAATTAAAATATGTGTTTAATTTAAATATATACAGAAATCATTGAAAAATATAATTTCACGTATAAAATAAGTCACACAGCATTTATTTTGAGGCAAAATGGTTAAAATAAAAAGTAAATTCAAACTTTTAATAACTTCAGTATTTGGTTACTTATTTGTAAGCCAACCTATACTGGCGCAAGAGGAAGTTGCTGACCAAGATAAGGAAAAAGATTCATCAAACGTAGATGGTACTAAAGTGCTTGGAGCTGCAGCTATAGCAGCGGCAATCGCAGCAGTAATAGATGATGATGATGATGATGATGAGGTGGTAACTCCAGCACCGGCACCGACACCAGCTCCAACACCGGCACCGACACCAGCTCCAACACCGGCACCGACACCAGCTCCAACACCGGCAC
>MDTG01375430.1_pt1 | contig 11505 bp, 10 predicted proteins | sample 811421 | NCBI WGS metagenome assembly MDTG01 (sample SAMN05326645, study PRJNA326480) | marine metagenome | isolation source: seawater | place: Pacific Ocean: South East | collected 2011
CCATGTCTGGCCTACCCCATGGACCATATACTGTAAAAAATCTTAAACCTGTAACATTTAATTTATACAAATGATTGTATGTGAAAGCCATCAGCTCATTAGATCTCTTTGAAGCTGCATACAAAGATATTGGTTTATCTACTCTATCGTCAATTGAAAATGGTATTTTTTCATTGAGGCCGTAAACCGATGAGCTAGAGGCATAAATCAATCCTTCAATATTATTAATTTTTGATGCTTCTAAAATATTCAAGAAACCATAAATATTCGTTTTTACGTATGCATGAGGATTAACTAAACTATACCTTACTCCTGCCTGCGCAGCTAAATTAACAACTTTATCAGGTTTAAATTTTGAAAAGACTTCGTTTAGATCTGATTTATTAGTTATATCTATTTTTGCAAAACTAAAATTATCAAAAGCCTCCAGCCTTTCAAGCCTATCCTTTTTTAGGTTTACATCATAGTAGCCATTTAAATTATCAATTCCAAATATTAGAAATTTATTTTTCAATAACTTCTCACAAAGATGCATACCGATAAAGCCAGCACAACCTGTGACTAGAATTTTTTTCACAATTTTTATAACCTCCAATACGATATATTTGTTTGCAAAAACATTTCTATGTTGTAGATAGACTTAACGTCAATCAATACGCCATTTGGTTTTAACATTTTTATTATATCAGAATTTTTTAAACTTTTATATTCATTGTGGCCAACAGCAACGATAACAGCATCTTGGTTTTTAATATCTTCAATTTTCTTTAAATGTATCCCATAAAGTTTAAGAGCATCTTCATTATTAGCTTGAGGATCCAAAACCTGTATTTTTGATTGAAAACTTTCTAAATGTTTTAGTATCGATACAACTTTTGTATTCCTTAAATCTGGACAATTTTCTTTAAACGTTAAGCCAAGAATTGCAATATTGCTTTCAAATGACGGCAACCCATTTTTCAAAAGTTCAGAAATAGTTTTTTCTGCTATATACGAACCCATTTTATCATTAATTTTTCTTCCAGCTAAAATTATTTCAGGGTTATAACCTACCTCCTTAGCCTTATAAGTTAAATAATATGGGTCAACTCCAATACAATGTCCTCCCACAAGACCAGGACTAAAAGGTAAAAAATTCCATTTTGTCTTAGCTGCGTCTAGCACTTCTTTAGTATCTATTTTTAGCTTATTGAATAGAATAGAAAGTTCATTTACCAAAGCGATATTAACATCTCTTTGAGTATTCTCTATTACTTTAGCAGCCTCTGCTATAGAAATAGAGGATACTTTTACAGTACCAGCCTTGATAATTTTCTTATATAACTGATCAATAAACTCTGCAACAACTTCAGTTGACCCCGATGTTATTTTTATTATTTTTTTCAAAGTATGTTCTTTGTCTCCAGGATTTATCCTTTCAGGACTATATCCGCAAAAAAAATCCTTGTTATACTCTAGGTTTGATTCTTTTGCCAATATTGGAGCACATATTTCCTCTGTACACCCAGGAAATACAGTCGATTCATAAATAACAATATTACCTTTTACAAGTTGTGAACCAACTATTTTAGAAGCATTTTTTAATGGGTTTAAATCTGGATCTTTATTGCTATTAACTGGAGTAGGAACTGTAATAATAAAAACATCTGATTGAGCAATTTGATCTTTTTTATAGGTTAGTTTAAGATTTGTTTTTTCTAAAAGTTCTTTATTTAAAACCTCATTAGTCTTATCAAAACCTTTTTTAAGTTCTCTTATTCTTTGAGGGTTATTATCATATCCAACAACATTAAATATTTTACTAAATTCAACTGCTAGAGGTAAACCAACATAACCTAGACCTATAATTGAAATTTTCAGACCATTAAAGTCATAAGGGTAATTTTCTTTATGTTTAATTTTTGTCACTAAATTTTCACCTATCAACAAATCCAAAATTTCATTTTAAATAATACTTCTTTAATTTTTTTACAAGCGCCATAAAATTTTTTCTATATTTATATATTAAATTAAATTAGAAAAAAAATAAAATTTTATATGTATTAGCAATCAAATATTTAGGACTTTACCTTTTTTATCAACTTTGCCAACTATTCTTCCTGGATTTCCAACCACAAGAGAATAAGAGGGCACATCTTTTGTAACAACTGCTCCAGAACCAATTAAAGCATATTCGCCTATAGTGACACCACATACTATTGTAGCATTTGCTCCAATACTTGCGGACTTTTTGACAATTGTTTTTTGATAAAATAAGGATCCTCTCTGGGGAAATTCAGATCTTGGCACTTTAATATTTGTAAAAACCATTGAAGGACCGCAGAAAACATAATCTTCAAGCTCTACTCCTTCGTATATTGATACATTATTCTGAATTTTTACATTATCACCAATTTTTACATTATTACCAACATTAACATTTTGCCCAATACTACAATATTTACCAATTGTTGAACCTTCTTGAATATGAGAAAAATGCCATATTTTTGTATGATCTCCAATAGAAACATTATTATCTATATAAGAGGACTCATGAGAGAAAAATTTTTCTCTATTCTTATTCAACTTAATAACTGCTCGCCTGCCTTGACAAGAACTTTCATTACCTCAAGACCATGATAAATATTTGAAATGTCTGGTTTCTTACCTGACAAATGATTAATAAAATACTCCAATTCAATTTCTAATGGCATCTTTTTTTGGAATGAAATTATTTTTTCAGGGCCATCTATTTTTTCGGGAACTCCAAGATTAAAATCAATTTTTTTAGAGTAAAGTTTTAAAGGCTTATCTTTTAAAGAATCTTCAAAAGAGATCATGGCTTCTGATCCAATTACAACCAATCTATGCTCTTTGAATGGATGTAGCCAACTTACAAAGATATGTCCCTTAACTCCATTTTCATATTCTATTTGTGTTAATGTTGAGTCTGGTATACCTTTTTGCAAAAAAGTACTTCCTCTTGCATTAATTAAGCTAGGGGTTGAATTAGTCAAATGTTGAAAAATTGCGATGTCATGCGGTGCTAAACTCCAAAAGACATTTTCATGGGTCCTTACTTTTCCAAGATTTAATCTATTACTATAAATGTATTGTAAGTCACCTATCTCACCTTTTTGAATCATGTTTTTAATTTTTATTAAGGCAGGATGAAATAGAAGAACATGCCCAACCATTACATTTACTTTTTCCTTCTCCGCTAACACAACCAATTCTTCAGCATCTCTAATCGATAAAGTCATTGGCTTTTCAATTAAAACATGTTTTTTATGATTTATAATTATCTTTGCAATGCTGAAATGTGAACTTGCAGGAGTAGCTATAATAAACCCATCATAATCATAATTTAGAGCTTCTTCTATGCTTTGATGAGTTCTTATTGTTGGGAAATTAAATTTTATATGTTTTAAAATATTTATATCCACATCAACAACACCGGCTAGAGCACCTAGCTTATTTAGGGTTTTTATATGATTTTTACCCCAATATCCAGCTCCAACAACGCATATCATTTTATTCATTTGTAATTACTTTATTTATATAATTTTATAAAATAGATTTAAAAATTTTTATCAGAAATATTCAATAAATATTTTCCATAAGCATTATTAGCAATTTGAGCTCCTAATTCTCTTAATTGGGTTTTATTAATATATCCCATTCTATAAGATATTTCTTCAATGCATGAAACTTTTATTCCTTGACGCTTCTCTAAAGTAGCAACAAATTGCGAAGCCTCTAATAAGGAGTCTTGCGTGCCTGTATCTAGCCATGCATAACCACGTCCTAAAGTGACAACTTTTAATCTATTTTTTTTCAGAAAAGCAATATTAGTATCTGTTATTTCAAGTTCTCCTCGGGCTGAAAGGTTTTGGTTTTTAGCGATATGTATCACTTCGTTTGGATAATAGTAAAGTCCAGATACAGCATATTTGCTTTTTGGCTGCTTGGGTTTTTCCTCAATCGAAACGGCTTCTCCTTGGTTATTGAATTCTACCACCCCATATCTTTCAGGATCTGAAACGCTATAGCCGAAAACGACTCCACATTTTGTTGTCTTTACAGTTTTGACGGCTTCTCTCAACTTTTTTGGCAATGATGCACCATAAAAAATATTATCTCCCAATACTAAACATACGTCATCTTCCCCAATAAAAGTTTTCCCCAAAATAAAGGCTTGGGCTAAACCATCAGGAGAAGGCTGTGTTTTGTACGAAAATTTCAAACCTAACCGTGATCCGTTACCAAACAGATTTTGAAAATTTTGAATATCATGAGGAGTAGAGATAATTAAAATTTCTCTGATCCCTGAAAGCATTAACATTGACAGCGGATAATATATCATCGGTTTATCATAGATCGGCAAAAGTTGTTTACTTATGCTTTTAGTAACAGGATGAAGTCGAGTTCCACTACCGCCTGCTAGTATTATTCCTTTCATATATTAAACCTATTTTCTTAAAAAGTTATTCTACCTATTGTAGATCGTTTACCAACTTGATAATTATATCTTGGTCTTTTCTTTTTAAATATGGATGCATTGGTAAAGAAAAGATTCTTTGTGAAATATTTTCTGAAATTTTTAAACTGCCCTCCTCATATCCAAGATTTTTAAAAACGCTTTGAAGGTGAAGCGGTATTTTATAATAGATCATACTAGGAATATTATTATTTTTTAGAGTTTCCATAATTTCTTTGCGATGCTGTGAAGAATCAGCTAATAAAGAATATTGGGCTCTGGAAGTAAAATAATTTTTAGGAATGTATTGTTTAGCAAAATTATCTGAAATATTAATATCATAATAGTTAGAAATCTTTTCACGTAAGATAAGTTCAGTATTGAATATTTTTAGTTTCTCAATAAGAATCGCAGCTTGAATCGTATCAAGCCTTCCATTAATTCCAACTCTAACATTATCATACTTATCATAACCATTACTTCCATGAACACGTATAGATTTCATAATTTCAGCTAAATTTTCACTATCAGTGAAAATTGCGCCACCATCTCCATAGCATCCTAAAGGTTTAGCTGGAAAAAAACTAGTGCATGCAACATCACCAAATTTTCCAGACTTTTTATTATTAATATTTCCACCAAAACTTTGTGCTGCATCTTCAACTAAAAATAAACCATTATCTTCAGCAATTTTCTTAAGAAGGCGATAGCGAGCAGGTAACCCAAATAAATCAACTGCAATTATTGCTCTTGGAGTTAATTTTTTTTGTTTAGCATAGACAATTGCAGCTTCAATATTTGATGGGTCTAGATTAAATGTAGTTGGATATATATCAATAAATACAGGAGTTGCTTTAAGCAGAGAAATTACCTCTGCAGTTGCTATATAGGTAAATGGAGTTGTTATAACAGCATCTCCAGGACCAATTCCTTTTGCTAATAAAGGAATAAGCAACGCGTCAGTTCCTGAAGAACAAGTAACACAAAATTTAGTCTTGGTATATTCACTAAGTCTTTTTTCTAGTTCATAAACTTCTGGACCCATAATATATTTGCCATGATCTAATATAACACGAATGCGTTTATCGATTTTTTCTTTAATTAATGCTTGTTGCGATTTTAAATCTATAAATTCCATTTTTTTTTTGAGTTTTTTTATTAAAGGAAAAATTAACTTTTTATGTAGCCTTTATCTTTTATCATTTTAAAAATTTCATCAACTAAAACTAACAAATTTTTACTCCCATCAGAATTTAAAGTAATGTCTGCTTTTACCGGCTTTTCATACGGATCAGATATTCCCGTAAATTTTTTTATCTTACCTTCCCTTGCTAATTTATATAATCCTTTACAATCTCTTTCCTCACATGTTGTAAGTGACGTACTTACATAAACTTCAATATATCCCCCTAAATTTGAAATTAATTTTCTGTTTGCATCACGATCGCTTGCGTAAGGTGCAATTGGAGCACAAATTGCCACTCCTCCATTTTTTGTTATCTCACTAGCAACAAATCCAATACGACGAACATTAAGGGACCGGTGTTCCTTAGAAAATCCGAGCTCGCTTGACAAATGTGTCCTTACAATATCACCATCTAATAATGTAACTGCCCTACTACCCTCTTGTAATAACTTAATTAGAAGCCCATTAGCAATTGTAGATTTACCCGATCCTGATAATCCTGTAAAAAAAATAGTAAATCCTTTTTTATATAATGGAGGTCTTGATTTTTTTAATTCTGACGTAACCTCAGGATAGGAAAACCAATCAGGAATATCTAACCCTTTATCTAAGAAAGCTCTTAGTTCTGTGCCAGAAAGTGTTTTTATTTTATCATTTGAATTTGTTTTTTCTAACTCTTCATAACTTTTCTTTTTTGGAACATATACCATTAGCTTAAAAGGAATCATTTTAATATTTATTTCACTTTCATACTGTTTTAATAGATTTTGTGCATCATAAGGATTATAGAATAGTTTTCCATTTGCATCTTTTCCTGGACCTGCATGGTCTCTGCCAATGATAATATGAGTGCATCCATAATTTTTTCGAACAATTGCATGTAAAACTGCTTCTCTAGGTCCAGCCATCCTCATGGCTAGAGGCAAAAGAGCTAAAGTAGAGGATCCTTTTGGAAATCTTTTTATTACATGTTCGTAACACCTAACTCTTGTGTGGTGGTCTATATCTCCTGGCCTCGTTTGACCCACAACTGGATGTAATAAAAATTTTGCATTTAGCTCAATCATCGACCTAGAAATCATTTCTACATGTGCTTTGTGAAGTGGGTTCCTAGTTTGAAATGCTACAATTTTTTCCCATCCTTTTTCTTTAAACATTAATTTTGCAGCATTAGGGTCCAGTCTATACCGCTTATAATCATAATGATTAGGCATTCTTAGTTTCTTTATTTCACCACCAATATATACTCTATTTCCTTGATTAAATAAATAATTTACAGCGGGGTGAATTCTATCTGCAGTTCCATAAGCAAGCTTTGCTTCTTTTTCTAAATCTGGTTTCCAAACACTTTCAATAATCATCCGTGCAATTTGAAAGCCTTCTTGATCACGAAGAAGTATTTCATCATAAATGTTTAATTTTTGAGAAAAATATTCATTTACATCTAAAACTATGGGAACAGGAAATAATTTACCGTTTACCAACCTCATTGTCTTTAAAACAGAGTTATAGTCTTTTTCTACCATAAATCCTTTTAACGGACTAAAGCTGCCATCTAATATCATTTCACAATCACATAATTGACGCTCTGTTAACACCCAATGATTTTTTATTTGCATAACATAATGCGATATTTTCTAATAAATAATTAAAAATAAATGGTAAGATATTTATATATCTAATGTTTTATTTTATCGAAATTAGTTAACAATACATAAACTATATAATTAAACTATATTTTTTTGTTGTACACATTCCAAGTAGATTTGATCAAAGTATCTATTTTAGAATATTTTTTTTCCCATTTTATTAAATTCTCTGCTTTTGCACAACTTGAAACAATTTTAGCTACATCACCAACCCTTCTTTTTTCAATCTTATAAGGAATATCCATATGCAAAACACTTTTGGCCCTTTCTATAATTTCTAAAACTGAAAATCCTACTTCAGATCCTAGGTTTAATGTTAAGTTTTGAGAATTTTTTGTTAAATATTCTAGAGCGCGAATATGTGCAATTGCTAAATCACTTACATGGACATAATCTCTAATTCCAGTACCATCTTTAGTTTTATAATCGTTTCCGTAGATTGAAATAAAAGGCTTACTTCCTTTCGCTACTTCCATAATTAATGGAATTAAATTTTCTGTGTTTTTTTCTTTACCGGTAATTCTTTTATCAATGTCAAACCCCGCAGCATTAAAATACCTTAAGGACGCATATTTGAGACCATTTAATTTGCTGAACCATTTTAAACTATTTTCCGTCGAAAATTTTGTATAACCATAATAACTAGAAGGTTCCAAAGGATGTAATTCATCAATAGGGATATACTTTGGGTTACCATAAACAGCCGCAGATGATGAAAAAATAAAATATTTTATATTATTATCAATACAACTCATTAATATGTTTAAACTACCAATGATATTGTTGTAAGTATATTTTTTAGGATTAAGCATTGATTCTCCTGATGCCTTGCTAGCGGCTAAGTGAATTACTGCATCATATTTATCATTAATAAAAAGTTTTGATAAATCATGTTTTAAATTTGTTGACCCTTGTATAAACTTAGTTTTTTGATTTATATTTTTTTTATTTGCAGTGGAAAGATCATCAAATACTGTTACATCATATCCGCAATCTAACGCAGCTAGCACTACATGAGATCCAATGTAACCAGCTCCACCAGTTATAATAATTTTCATAGGAAGTTATTGTTTAAAGTTATTGTTAATCCTTCTTAAAGAGATTTTTCTTGAATATATATTTATGTTACCCTATTTGTCGATAATAATTATATAATTCTATAATACCTTTTTTTAGCTTTATTTTGGGTTTCCATCCTTTTTCATTTATGATAGTGGAATCTAACAACTTCCTTGGAGTCCCATCCGGCTTTGATTTATCAAACTTAATTCTTCCTTCAAACCCAACAATTTTCTTGATCATCAATGCTAAGTCATGAATTGATAGCTCTTCGCCTGATCCAACATTAATATGGGAAATACCCCTATTGTAAATTTCTTCAGCGCTTAAATTATTTATTATAAATAATATTGCTTCGGACAGATCATCAACATGAAGAAACTCACGTAATGGGTTACCACTACCCCAAATTTCAACACAGCTAATAGAAGCAATCTTTGCGTAATGAAATTTTTGAATTAAAGCTGGAATTACGTGAGCAGTGTCAGGATGAAAATTATCATTCGGGCCATAGAGATTATTTGGCATGATAGAAATAAAATTATCTGAGTATTGTCTAAAATAGCTTTCACATAGTTTTATGCCAGCAATTTTAGCAATTGCGTAGGGTTCATTCGTCGGTTCTAAGGTACCTGACAATAATGAGGATTCTTTAATAGGCTGTTTAGCATATTTGGGATAAATGCAAGCAGAACCTAACAACAGTAGTTGCTTTACACCGGATTCATGAGAAAAGTGTATCAAATTATTTTGGATAGCTAAATTTTCAAATAAGAACTGCGCTGGATATATTTGATTTGCATAAATACCACCAACTTTTGCCGCAGCACAAATCACAATATTTGGCTTTTCGTTTTTAAAAAAAATGCTAGTACTTTTTTGATCGGATAAATCAAGCTCATTCCTATTCCTTGTAATAATATTCTCATATTTATTTTTTTTTAGGCACTCAACCATTGAAGAGCCAACTAAACCTTTGTGGCCAGCAACATATATTTTACTTCTTTTATCGATAAATAGCCTCTGTCTTTAATTTTTCCATATCAGATTCAACCATTAATTTTACTAACTGTTTTAAATCTGTTTTTGGTCTCCAGTTTAATTCTTTTTCAGCTTTGCTATAATCTCCTTGAAGTATATTAATTTCCGTAGGTCTGTAATAATCTTTATCTATTTTTACTAAAACCTTATTGGTCTTACTATCATAACCTATTTCATCAATATTAGATCCTTCCCATTTTATTTCTATATTTAGTACTTTAAATGCAATTTCTACAAAATGTCTTACAGAGAAAGTTTTTCCTGTCGCTAAAACATAATCTTTCGGCTTGCCTTCCTGTAACATTCTCCACATCCCTAGACAATATTCAGGCGCATAACCCCAATCTCTTTTTGCATCAAGATTCCCAAGATACAAAACATCTTGTATTCCTTCACTTATTCTACACGCAGCCTGAGTAATTTTTCTTGTCACAAATGTTCTTCCTCGTCTAGGTGATTCATGATTAAATAAAATTCCATTACAGGCAAAAATATTATAAGCTTCTCGATAATTTACAACGATCCAATATGCATATAATTTTGCTACACCATAAGGTGATCGTGGATAAAAAGGGGTATTTTCATTTTGCGGGAAACCGGAAGTTTTTCCAAAAAGCTCACTTGTGGATGCTTGATAAAACTTAGTATCAATTTCGGTATCTCTGATTGCATCAAGCATTCTTAGAGTGCCAAGAGCATCTACTTGAGCCGTGTAGTCAGGTATCTGAAATGATACTTTTACATGACTTTGTGCTCCTAGGTTATAAATTTCTTGAGGCTTTATTTTATCTAATAGTCTGTTTAAGCTAGAGGGGTCTGTAAGGTCACCGTAATGAAAAAAAAAGGAGTTTGTGTATTTTTTATTTTCAATTATATGATCAATACGTTTAGTGTTAAAATTGCTACTTTTCCTCACTAAACCATGTACTGCATATCCTTTTTTTATCAAGATCTCTGTTAAATAAGAACCATCTTGTCCCGTAACACCCGTAATGAGAGCAGTTTTTTTCATAAATATATACTAATTACTAACTTCTTTTAATTCAGGAATTGTTATTGCGGTAGTACCAATATGACCAACTACAATACCTGCTGCTTTATTTGCAAATTGGGTCACAGTTTCAGAGTCAAACCCTGCAAATGTTCCTATAGCAAAAGATGCAATTACCGTGTCACCAGCACCACTGACATCATAAATTTCTTTAGCTTCAGAACTTATGTGAAATTTTGCATCATTACCTATATATGACATTCCATTTGGTCCCCTTGTTATCAGACATGCATCTAAGCTTAAATCATTGCATATTTCCATTCCAGCTTTTTCAACATCAGTATCATTTTTCAACAATTTTCCTAAAGCGTATTCAGCTTCTTTAAGATTCGGAGTAATTATAGATGCACCATAATATTTTTCCCAATTTTTACCTTTAGGGTCAACAAAAACAGGTATGCGTAATTCTCTTGCTTTATTAATAATCTCCTTTGTTACTGATTCAATACATACTCCTTTGTTATAATCACTAATAATAATTCCATCTACCTCTGATATCTTATTAGACACGTGTTTTAATATTTGATTCAAATTCTGGTTAGTTAAGTTACTTGCATCCCAATCTACCCGAATAAGTTGTTGACCGTCCGCGACGATTCTCATCTTTTCAGTTGTACGAATAGATTTAGACTCAACTATAAATCTAGTCGATATGCCTTTTTTTTTTAAATTCTGTTTGATTTTTGCACCAGCCTCATCTACTCCTATAAGGCTAACAATAGAAGCCTGAGCTCCCAGGTTTATCAAGTTTCTTAATACGTTTCCACATCCTCCAAGACTATATTTTTCTTTAGTAGAGTAAACAACAGGAACAGGTGCTTCTGGAGATATACGATTAACATTACCAAAAATAAATTTATCTAACATAATATCACCAATTACTAAAATTTTCGGATGCACTTCTTTTATTTTATCTAATATTTGCATGGACCGTTAAAGCTATAAAATTTTTTCAAAATATTTGATAGTCTGTTTCAAGCCATCGATTAAGCTTATTTTTGGTTCCCAATTTATTTTTTCTTTTGCAAAAGATATATCTGGTTTTCGTTGCTTTGGGTCA
>MDTG01006583.1_pt1 | contig 11504 bp, 10 predicted proteins | sample 811421 | NCBI WGS metagenome assembly MDTG01 (sample SAMN05326645, study PRJNA326480) | marine metagenome | isolation source: seawater | place: Pacific Ocean: South East | collected 2011
GTGACGTATTCTCTAATTATATTTTTGCTACCAATAATTAAGGAATTTTTTTCACCTTTATATTTAAGATCTTGAGGTGACGACCCAATACTCGCGAATGGAAAAATTTTAGTATCTTTTCCTATATTCGTATCTCCCTCTATGTGAACATTAGATTTCAGTTCAATATTATCATCAAGTTTTACATTTTCACCAATAAAACAAAAGGGTCCAATTTTTACATTTTTTCCTAATTTTGCTTTTGGGTGTATCACACTCGACTTATGAATCATTTTTTCTATCTACAATAGTTGCTGACCACTCAGCATCAGCCATTTTTTTTCCATTAACTTTTGCTAATCCTTTATATTTCCAAACTCTTCCGTGAGATCTAATTGCTTCTATATCAAGATTTAATTCGCAGTCAGGTATAACCGGACTTCTGAATCTTGCTTTTTCAACACTCATTAAATAAACTAATTTATTCTCATACTCTTTTGGATCAATTCCTAGTGCTGTCAAAGCTGCTGCAGCTTGTCCAAATGCCTCAACGATTAGAACTCCAGGCATAACAGGTTGACCTGGAAAGTGCCCTTGGACAAAAAAACTATTTTTTCTCACATTTACTAAAGCAGTAGCTGATTTTAAGGGAACAATATTAGTTAATTTTTCAATTAATAACATTGGTTCTCTATGGGGCAATAAACTCTCAATTTTTTTTTTGTCGATACTATCCATAATTATTTCTTACTATTTTTTATAAATTTTTTAAAAGGAATCGCAGGATAGCCCATTACTATTGAGTTATCCTCAATGTTTTTAACTACTCCACTACCTCCACCGATTTTTACATTATTCCCAATTTTTAAATGACCAGAGACTCCAGCTTGACCACCAATAGAAACATTATCACCTAAAGTTGAACTGCCAGCAAAACCAACCTGCCCTGCAATCATACAATTTTTTCCAATCTTTACGTTGTGAGCAACATGAACTTGATTATCTAAATAGGTATTTTTTCCTATTACAGTATCGTCAACCGAACCCCTATCGATTGTACAATTAGATGCAATTTCTACATGATCATCAATTAATACTTTTCCAATATGAGGCATTTTAAGATTTTTATCTTTCATAGGAATAAAACCAAATCCTTTTAAACCTATCATACATCCGCTTTGAATTACTACATTATCACCAATCACTGTATTTTTAATATGTATATTTGAACCGATCACAGAATTCTTTCCCATTAGAACATTGCTCTCAATAATGACATTATTTCCTATTACACTGTTTTTACCAATTTTAACATTTTTTCCTAATAAAACATTATTACCAAATTTTACTTTAGGAAATTTTAATTTATTCGGTTTTTTTAAAAAAATATCTAAGGTATCTATATCAGCGGCTGGATATATTTTTTTTAATATTTTAGCCACTTCAAAAAGTACATTTTTTACAATAATTTTAATGCAATTTTTGGGAAGATGAATTGATAATTTTTCATTTGTAATACAGCAGGCTGCTTTAGTTTTGATTGCATCATTTTCATAGTGCGAGGAGTCAAAGAAAGTTATATCTCTGCTTGAAGATTTTTTTAAAGTCCTAAAATTTAAAATCGTTAATTTGTTATTAATCTTTTTATCAGGAAATAATTTACCTAGTGCTATTGCTTTAGAATTTTGAAAAAAAACAACATTTTCCATTTACTTTTATCTTAAATTTAAAGATTTAATCTTTTTATTAAATATTTCTAAAATTTGGTCTGTTAAATCAAATTTATTATTTCCGACTAATACGTTTTTTTTGTCAAGAATAATCATAATGTCATTTTCTTTCATAAAAGTTGTTAATATTGGATTTAAATTTTCCAAAAGTTTTTTTCTTGAGTCTTGTCTTGTCTTTGCAATCTCTTTTAAAAAATTATTTCTTTCTTTTTGTAGATCTAAAACTTTTTTTCTTAATTCACCGATTTTTTTTTTATATTCTTCATTCTTCATAGCGTTTTTCTTTGAGATTAATTCTTTTTCTTGACTAAGTAAGTCTTTTTCAATTTTTAAAAATTTTGCGTTTTCTTTTTTTATTTTATTTTTCATAAAATCTTGAGCCTCTTTTCCAGCTTTGCTTTTATTCAGAACATGAGTAAAATCTAAAAAATAAACTTCTTTTGCTGAGGAATTCTGAATAGGTAGAAATAATAAAAAAATAAACAATAGAGATAGAACTTTATTAAATTTTTTCATAATTAAAATGATGTACCTAGTTGAAATCTAAATCTTTGTGTTTCATCGGTTGATGCTTTAGTTATATTTTGTGACAACGTGAAAGTAACTGGACCAATAGGAGAAAACCAATTTGCATTAACACCAGTAGATGCTCTGAGTTTTGGTGAGTCACCATCAAGAGAACTATTATAGTCAACGCCCCAAATAGTTCCGGTATCTACAAATAAACTTATGTCAGCATTTGAAGAGTCGGGGAGTAAGTTTGGTAAATTTGCCTCAAGGTTAATTGTTGATGCATAATTTCCTCCAATATAATCATCTCCATCTTTTGGACCGACTTTTCTTGTTTCAAAACCTCTAAGACGATTAAAGGGAATAAAAATTCTTCTACTAATCCTTACATCTTCGTCTAAACTATTTATTCCTGCTATATAAAATTTAGCTGAGCCAATAACATTATCTGAAAAACTTCTGTAATTACTTATAGATAAACTGTTAAGAATATGAGCAGAGTCAGAATACATCGGTAACTGTTGTCTAAAACTTGTGATATATCCACTTGTAGGCATAAATGCTCTATCTCTTTCATCTCTGCTAATTGAGTAATCAAATACTAAGTCATTAAATGTTCCAGCTTGTTTTTTTAGCAAACTCGAAGCAGTGTCATCCACGGTTAATTCATCAACGCTAAATGTTATGCCCGGCCGAATAAATATATTTGTATATTGCTCAAAACCTGTTCCTACACCAAATGATAACAAGTTATTCTCATATCCAGATTCTGAAACATCGTTAGTGACCGCTCCTAGATTGTAATTTAATGAATTCCCTGAAAATTTGTAGTTAGGATTATTGTAATCAATACTTCCTTTGAGACTCGTTTCATCTACTTCGACAAAGGTTGAAAGCTGAACACCTGTTCCAAGATAATTATTTTCTTTAATACCAAATGTAAATAAACCACCATCTGTTCCCACTCCTGCACCTGCAGAAATTTCACCAGTTGGTTTGTCCTCAACAATAATATCAATAATCTTAAGATCTTTTTCTGAACCAGTTTTTACTTCAGATTTTACATTTGCAAAAATTTGTCTTGATTTTAATTTTGAAATTGACTGATCCAATTTTAGTTTATTAAAAGGGTCCCCTTCATCTGCTAATAATTCACTTCTGACTACATCTTCATTTGTAACAGTATTGCCGATGACATTTATTCTCTCAATTAAGCTTTTATCACCTTCATAAATATTAAGAACAATCTCAATTTTATTTTCTTTTATCACCTCATTAACTGAATGCTCAACAAATTGAAGATCATTAAAATTTATCAATTTATCTAATTCATCTAATAACTTTTTAACTTTAAAAGGAGAATAATAATCGCCTATTAATTTTCTAAAATTTTTTTCTAATGGTAAAAACGTACTCTTATTTAATGCAGGATTAACATTTGTTGAAATTTTGGTAATTCTAAATCTTTCGCCCGCATTGATATTATAAGTTAGACTTGCATTATTTTCATCATCAAGTATAGCACTAGTGGATAAAACCTGTACATCATAATAACCAATAGATTTGTAGTAATTTTCTAAAAGCCTTTTATCTAAATCTATATTATTTTTATTTAAAACAGTATTTTTTGATACAATTTTCCAAAAATTATCTTCTTCTGAAACAATTACGTCTCTCAACCTACGATCTCTAACTTTCTTATCTCCAATAAATTTGATTGATTTTATCTTCACTCTTTCGCCTTTATCTACAATAAAATAAAGGTTAACTGTATCACTATTTATTTCTTCAACTTTAGTATCAATTTTTGCAGTATTGAAACCTAAACTTTCATAAATTGATTTAATCTTATTTGAGTCTTTTGCAATTCTACTCTTTATAAACGAACCTTTTTCCTTTGAAGATATATTTTCTTTAATTGCTTTTTTAAACTTTTCTACTTTTTCACCTTCAATTGAAATAATATTTATTACTGGATATTCACTAACTTTAATTGTTAAAATATTTTGAGTAAAATCAACCTCAACATTTTCAAAAAAATTGGTTTCATATAAATTTTTTAAAATCTTATTTAGATCTTGTGAAGAATAAGATGCTTTATTTTCAATTTCACCATAAACTTTGATAGTTTCAGAATTTATTCTTTTATTCCCCAAAACTTCAATCTTTGTATCTGCTAAAGCTAGATTTGAAAAAAACAAAAATATGATAAACGCTAAAAATTTTTTTTTCATATATTTTTTATTAACCTCAAAGTTTTACCTCTAGCCCAATTATCAATTTTATGTATAGCTTGGATAGAATAAGCTTTTTTTATAGCATATTTTTTAAAATTTTTATCTCTCAATATCGAATATAAGTTGCTTATAATAGCATTAAATTTGATCTTTTTTGACAAGAATTGATCAACTAATATTTCGTTTGCCGCATTAAGTATAATAGGCAGAGAAACATATTTGTTCAATATGGGCAAAAATTTTATAGGTGGAAAATTATTTTTATTAATCTTTATAAATTCTAGTCTCTCAAAGATTTTTTTATTTTTTTTAAGTTTAATAAAATCGTCTATGTCTAATTTTGAGTCAAATATTGCATTTGATATTGGTATCCGCATATCTGGTTCGTGATAAAGTAAGTGTGTTAAACCATTTTTATATTCTATTGCTGCATGAATTTGTGATTGAGGGTGAATAATTATTTTTAATTTATTTTTAAATTTATCAAAAATTTTCTTCGCTTCGATTAATTCAAAAAGTTTATTCATCATGGTAGCTGAGTTAATGCTGATTTTTTTTCCCATTTTCCATTTTGGATGTTTTAAAGCATCAGACGGTTTAATATTATTTTTACTATTTTTTTTATACAGAAATGGTCCACCAGACGCAGTTATAAAAATAGTCCTAACTGCTTTTTCATTATTTTTCAATAATTCGTTAATTGAAAAATGTTCTGAATCTATTGGAACTAATTGAGTGCTATATTTTTTACTTTGGTTTTTTATTAAATCCCAACCACATATAATTGACTCTTTATTTGCTAAAAGTATCTTTTTGCTTAACTTAATAAAGTTTATAGTTGGACTCAGCCCAGCCATACCAGGAATAGCAGAAATTGTAATGTCTAATTTTTTTTTTCTATAATTTATTTTGCTAAAATTTTCATAAATTTTTATTTTTGATTTTTTAAATTTTTTCTTTACTTGTAAAAAAATTTTTTTATTTGAAATAATAAAAATTTTAGGCTTAAAATTTTTAATTTGTTTTTCAATTTTTTTTTTGTTTTTATTTGCAGATAAAATTTCGATATTGAATAATTTTTTTTTAGTTTCAATTATCCTTAGTGAAGTTGTGCCTATTGAACCAGTTGAACCAAGAATTGCAATTTTTTTTTTCATAAAAAATAATTGAAACTTTTATAAAAGAAAAAGGCGGCAATTACTACAAACATTAAACTATCAAGTCGATCAAGTATGCCTCCGTGACCTGGTAAAATCTTTCCAGAATCTTTAATTTTATCTTTCCTTTTTAAAAAAGAAATAGTCAAATCTCCTAATTGTGATACTGACGACAAAATAAAAGTTAATAATATTTCGTTAAAGTTAAATAGAACTGTCACATTTAATAAGTCATTAATTTTTTCAAGAACATAGGTATTGAATATAAATAAAGCTAAAAATGAAAAAATATATGCGCCGAAAAACCCAGAAAAAGTTTTATTAGGACTTATTTTTGTCAGTTTTCTACCTTTAATAATTTTACCAAAGACATAACCACCTATATCTGAACTTATACAGAGTAAAATAGAGTAATATAAAATATATGCTGAACGATAACTTTCGTTAGCGAGAATATTTACTGAAATAATAGCTAGAATTAAAATAAGAGATAAAAATAACTTTGAGAAAATTGATTTAAAATTATAAATTATCTCATACATTGAAAAAAAAAATAAAATAAATAAAAAAATATTTAGTTTCATACCTCCGGAGAAAAGAAAATAGATAGATATTGGAAGTATTACCAAGGATGACAAAAATCTTTTTGTAAAATTGTTCATATTTTTCCAAAATTTCTTTTTATAATTGAAAAATTTTTAATTATTTTCTTATAGTCTGTTACATTAAAATCAGGCCAAAGTTTATCTAGAAAGTACAACTCAGTATAAGCAAGTTGCCATAGCATAAAATTACTTAACCTTTTTTTTCCTCCAGTTCTTATCAAAATATCTGGATCTGGTAAATTTTTTGTATAAAGGTTTTGAGAGATAATCTTTTGAGAAATTTTTTTTTTCTTTCTAATCAGTTTTATTGCTCTTCCTATCTCATCTCTTGACCCATAATTTAAAGCCAAATTTACTAAAATTTTTTTATTTTTTTTGGTTTTGGACGTTGTCTCTAAAAGAATTTTGCTAAGATTTAAAGGTAATTTCTTTATATCTCCTATAATATTTATTCTTATACCATTCTTAATTACATTTTTTAACTCATCTAAAAAATAAGATTTTATCAAATTAAAAAGAAACTTAATCTCAGACTTTGGTCTTTTCCAATTTTCTGTTGAAAAAACATAAAAAGTTACAATTGGGATTTTTTGTTTTATTGAGGATTCAACAATCTTTTTAACTATTTCGACACCAGTGAAGTGTCCAAAATTTCTTCCTTTGCCTCTTTTTTTTCCCCACCTACCATTACCATCCATAATAAAGGCAACGTGGTCGAGCTTATTCATACATTTAATATTTCTTTTTCTTTTTCCTCTAAAATCTTTTCAATACTCTTAATGTTTTCATCAGTAAGATTTTGGATATTTTTTTCTAATTTTTTATTTTCGTCCTCTGATATTTTTTTTTCTTTTAAGTCTATTTTTAAACTCTCATTTCCTTCTCGCCTAATATTTCTTACTGAAACCTTTCCCTTTTCAGCCATAGTTTTAATGATTTTAATTAATTCTTTTCTTCTTTCCTCAGTTAAATCAGGTATTCTAACTCTTATTATTTGACCGTCAATCTGTGGATTAATACCTAGCTCAGATTTTTTTATTGCAGAGTCAATAAATTGAATGTTTGATTTGTCCCAAACTTGAATTGTAATCAATCTTGCTTCTGGAACACTTACAGTTGCTAATTGGTTTATTGGCATTTGCTGACCATAAACTTCGACTTTAATAGTGTCCAACATAGCTGGGTTCGCACGACCTGTTCTTAAAGTTGACAAGTCTTTCTTAAATGAAATAATAGTTTTGTTCATTTTTAATGAAATATTTTTTTCATCGTAACTCATATTTGTTACTTATACTCCTTCGCCGACTTTAAATCTTATAAATTTTTTAATTCTTAAAGGTTTTGAGATTTTACTTTCATTTAATATATCACTAAGTTTTTTTTTAGGATCCATTATCCATAATTGATTTAACAAAGTATTATCTGAAATAAATTTATTAATTTTTCCTTCTGAAATTTTATTTATAATATCATCTTCTTTTCCAGAATTTTTTAATTCTTCTTTAATAATCTCAGTTTCTTTTCGAACTATTGATTCATCAAGATCATTTTTGTCAATAGCTAATGGATTGGTAGCAGCAATATGCATTGCGATTTTATTTCCAATTTCTTTATTTTCCTTTTCTATTCCCTCAATTTTTACAACTGAAGCAATTTTTCCAATATTCTTTTCAATCGCAGAATGAATATAGAAAAAATTGACACCATTATCGCCGTTAAAGAAACTAGACCTTCTAATTGTAATTTTTTCACCAATTTTAGATATTAAATTAATTAAATTCTCGTTTACGCTGATATTATTTTCCATACTTATTTTTTTTAGTTTTTCTAATTCACCTTCGCATTTAAAGTTTAATTCTGAAAGTTCTTTACAAAAATTCAAAAATTCTTTATTTTTTGCCACAAAATCTGTTTCACTATTAACTTCAATTAATGAAACACTATTGTTTTCATTTTTTATAAGAACTAAACCCTCAGAGGCGGTTCTAGACATTTTTTTGCTAGCTTTTGCAATTCCTTTTTTTCTTAAATAATCAATTGATTTTTCTACATCTCCATTATTTTCATCAATCGCTAGTTTGCAATCTTTAAAGCCAACACCGGTTAATTCTCTCAATTTTTTAATATTGTTTAATAAATCTTTTTCAGTCATTTTTTTTAAATTATTTTTTATTATTAAGACTTGATTTTTTTTCTTGAGACTTATTTATTTTGATATTTGCATTTTCAATTTTGGGATTATTTTCTTTAGCATCTTTTTTTTCAATAAGCTTTTCAGCATCGATGATTGTAGATTTAATTAAATCACAGTATAAATTAATAGATCTTCTTGCATCATCATTTCCGGGTATTGGATAATTTATTCCAGTAGGATCGGAATTCGTGTCTAAAATTGCTACTATGGGTATATTTAATTTTTTTGCTTCTTGAACCGCAAGAGACTCGATATTAGTATCTATTATAAAGATCATGTTTGGAACTTTTTTCATCTCCGCAATTCCACCTAATGACCTATGCAGCTTGTCTCGTTCTTTACCAAATTTTAAAATTTCTTTTTTTGTAAAACCCGTATTTTCTTTTGATAACTGTTCTGTCAATGTTTTCATTCTCTTAATTGAATTCTGAATTGTGTTCCAATTGGTTAACATACCTCCTAACCATCTATAATTGACAAAGTACTGTCCAGTTTCAGTGGCTAATGTACTTACCTGCTCGGAAGCTTGTTTTTTTGTTGATACGATTAATATTTTTCCTCCGCCAGCAATACACTTATGTACCTGTGCTAAGGCTTCTTTTAAAAAATTTACTGTTTGAGTTAAATCTATTATGTGAATAGAGTTTTTTTCGCCAAAAATGTAATTTTTCATTTTTGGGTTCCACCTTAAAGTCTTGTGTCCTAAGTGTACTCCCGCCTCTAAAAGCTGTTTAATATCAACTTTCGGTATATTCATTTTTTCTCCGGTTAATCCACCACAGCAAACCCAGTTTTAACTGGACCGGAAGGCATTTGCCTTAAGGCTGTGTGCGAAATTTTTTAATTAAATACTAAGAAATCAAAAAAAAATCAAGACACTAAAAGGTGATTTTTTTTACATATTCTTTGTTTTTAACGTCTCTAAATACATTTATATCAAATTTTCTACTAGTTTCTAAGTTAAATATTATCTTTTTTCCGTTTTGAGGTAAAATTATTTTTATATTTGTTTCACCCTTCTCCTTTAAAAAAGATTTAAGATCTTTTAGATCATAATTATCTTTAAGCTCAATAGAAATGTTTTTATAAGGTTTTTTAACAACATCTGATAAGGATACTATTTTTTTAACATTAACCCTACTTAAAGCTCTATTTTCAGCCTGCTTCTCTTTTTGAAGTGTCAAAACAAATGACTCTGACTCTTTTAATTTTTCTCTATTCTTTATTAAAATTTCAGAGAATAAGAAAAGCTCAAATTCTCCAAAATTATCGCTAAATTTTATTATTGCAAAAGGAGTTCCTTTTGAACTTTTTTTTTCTTGTATCGACATTATAGTTCCAGCTACTAAACCCTCAAAACTATTATCTTTTAAAAATTCTTTGTAAGATTTAATATTTAATTCCTTAAAAATATCAATAAACTCATTTAATGGGTGATCAGATAGATAAAAGCCAATTGATGAGAACTCTTCAGCTAAAATTTCTTTTTTGGACCAATTTCTTAAATTTTCCCTTTCAAAAATATCAATTTCTTTTTTTTCTTCCAAATTTTCAAATAAATTAGTTTGTTTACTTATTTTGTCCTCATGCTTGCTTTTAATAGTCTGAATTAATTTTGGTATTACATCAAATAATTTTTTTCTATTACTATCTATTTTATCAAAAGCACCTGCTTTTACTAATCCTTCTAATTGTAATTTATTTATATCTTTTGGATTTACTCGACTAATAAAATCTGACAAGGAATTAAACTTTCCTTTAGTCAGTCTTTCATTTGTAATATTAGAGATAGCCTCATATCCGACATTTTTAATAGCTCCCAATCCGTAAAAAATTTTTCCTTTTTGAGCTTTAAAATCGGTAAAACACTCATTTATACATGGCCTTACAACTTCTATGTCTAATCTTTTTAACTCTTCAACAAATTCTCGTAATTTTCCAGTATTAGTCATTTCTGTGGACATTGTTGCGGCGATGAAATCTTCTTTATAATAAGTTTTTAAAAAAGCTGTTTGATAAGCGATCAAGGCATATGCAGCTGCATGACTTTTATTAAAACCATACTCAGCAAAAGGCTCAATTTTTTTAAAAACATAGCTCGCAACGTCTTTTTTTATTCCATTTTTAATTGCTCCACTTATGAATCTCTCTCTTTGCTTTTCAAGTTCTGCTCTTTTTTTCTTTCCCATTGCTCTTCTTAAAATATCAGCCTCCCCAGCAGTAAAACCAGCTAAAGTTTGGGCAATTTGCATTACTTGCTCTTGATAAATTATTATTCCATATGTTGGAGTAAGAATTTTTTTTAATTTTTCGTGAATATAATCTGGTTCTTTTAAACCATTTTTACAATCATTATAAATTGTTATGTTACTCATAGGACCCGGTCGGTATAAAGCAACAAGTGCTATAATATCATCAAACTTATTAGGTTTCATTTGTTTAATTGACTCTCTCATCCCACTACTTTCAAGTTGAAAAAGACCAGTAGTTTCGCCGGTAGAAAGAAGATCAAATACTTTCTGGTCATTTAAATTAATTTTATTAATATTTAGATCAATCTTACTTATTTTTAACATTTTAATCGTTTTATCTATTACGGTTAAAGTTTTTAAACCTAATAAATCAAATTTTACTAAGCCAGCATTTTCTGAAGAATACATGTCGAACTGCGTAGAAGGTAAAGATAAATTTGAATTATGATCGATATACAATGGAATTTGATCGGATAGTATATCACCAGCTATAACAACTCCCGCAGCATGTGTAGCCATATTTCGATTTAAACCCTCTAATTTAAGAGAAAGTTCAATTAATTTTTTAACTTTCAAATTATTTTTGATTTCATCTTTAAATCTAGGTTCTCTGTCAACTGACTCTTTTAAAGTAAGGGGTCTTGATGGATCAAAAGGTATCATCTTACATATTTTATCAACATGTCCATAGGATAGTCCAAGTACTCTTCCAACATCTCTTAAAACCATTCTTGCTTTTAATTTTCCAAATGTAATAATGTGTGCAACACCATCTTTATATTTTGACTTTAAATATTGAAAAACTTTGTCTCTTTTTTCTTCACAAAAATCTATATCAAA
>MDTG01014021.1_pt1 | contig 11504 bp, 2 predicted proteins | sample 811421 | NCBI WGS metagenome assembly MDTG01 (sample SAMN05326645, study PRJNA326480) | marine metagenome | isolation source: seawater | place: Pacific Ocean: South East | collected 2011
AGCGCAAGAAACAGAAACCGAGCGAAAGGAAAAGTCAAACTTTCGCAGCGAGTCGAAAATGCCAGCGAAGCGAACCGCGGTACTTGCTGTTGCTGCGGTAAAACATCTTCGCACGTCTATTTGAAATGCGAACTTCCGCTTTGCCAGCATGTCTTGTGCACCGGTTGCTGGGCAAACCAAGGTGGCGTATGTCCGAAAACGCATCACGCGGCAAATACTTCTATGACGTGCGGCCGACCTTTAGGCCTTGAATGCTTGGAGGAACACACAGAGAATGTCGTAACGACACCAACTGGTGAGATCGTGTACAATCATGATCACCATGGACTCCCTCGCCATGCAGGGTCCATCCGACATGCTCATCAATGCTGCAGTTGTTCACGAACGTTCCGTCATAAACACGTCATTACAGAGCCGCAACTGTCGAGAGAGATCTACGGCCGAGGCGACGGCGGCGAAGGACATTTTTGCAAAGAATGCGAGCAGGAGTTCCAAGAAAAAGCAAAATCTGATCAATTGACGAGCGGCGCGGAACGCATTTGCGGGCTCTGCTTGTCTGATTTTGGTCCTCGCAGTGCAGCTGCTTGCTATCCGGAGACCAATATATGTGGCAGGTGTGAACACGAACGTCTTCCCGGAATCGTCGGTCATCTAGCTGTGGTCGAGGGCGCGATGGCCGCGGCAGTCGGCGACATCGAGGAAGACGAACAGCGCGTATGGACCCGCCGTTGGCGCAACAAGGCACTTTCGCCGACGGTGTCTAACATCAGCTGGCGCGCTCTTGGTATACGGGATGATGATTTCACATTCTGTTACTGCAGCGAGATTGACCATGATCGACTGGTGAATTTGCTTGCATACTCACGGCCGTTCCAACTGGAGGTACGCGCTGCATGGAGGAGCGCCAAGAAAGCATTTCCGTCGAGTTTATATGACACCGTGAAGACATTTGAATCGATTTTAGGATTCGTTGCACCCGGTGAAGATACCGCATGTGAATATGCTCATGGGATGAAAGTCGGTACCGCCGGTACTCAGACGCGGAGAAGGCCGAAGCGTACTCGCGTCACGACGTTCGACTCATGTTTACTTCACGTAGGATATGATCACCGCTGCGAACAATGTCGCATGGTCATGCAGAAGTTACTCGGTAAGCACCGGGGTACTACTGCGTTGTCGCGAGGGTTCTGGATCGGGTACGTCGTCTTGTACGGAGATCTGAAAACGTCGATGCCGCGCAGTTTGCGTGGCAATACCATATTCTTCGTGATAACGGCGTACCTCGAGGCGCAGTGGGACAGTGACAAAAGCTATTGGCGCTATTCGCAGTTCATACGAATCGGAGTACCTCTCCGGAAAAAGAACGAACGTAACATTTTGTACGGATTGCGGGTTGCGCTGACCGAATTTCGAATTGGACCGCACGATAAGTGGTACATACACTTCGACAACGAGCCCGCGATGCTCGGCGCCGCGGTGCTTGCAGCCATCTCGGTCATGGGCGGTGACTTGGTAAATTGCCTGCCGAACTTGCACGATTCGACGGCCGAAGCGAACATCAACGTCGCGGTACGTGATGGCAGCGTCGCATTGCGCAAGAGCAATCTCGGGCCTCTGGTGTGGGACTGCGTTTATGAAACCATCATGTACTGGGCTGCAGAAGATAAGGTGAAGCTTTCAGTGCAGAACGCCGATGGAACGGAAACGCAAGCGGCGTGGTCACGATTCTACAATAAAGTTCCGAGGTTTCAGCCTGGTGCTCTCATCGCATGTCCATTGCCAGTTGGTGCTGCTGGCCGGCAAACCACACCTGTTGGTGCACAATGGGCGACTCCTCTTGGGATTGCTCGACGGACTGGCGACGGCGTCTACATTCAATATCGCGACGCCAACGCGCCGGAAACATTCCACTTGACGGTCGTGTCATTCGATTCTTGCGAATTCCGCGAGCCTGTTGAGCTTGCATTCCCGCCTGGCAAATCACCTGTTGCTCTGAAGGAGCCGTGGCCAGATGCAGACCGGACGTCGGCCAATCACGCAGCGTACACACCGTACTTCGTACCATGTCAAGATTGCGGCATCTGGCGCAGCGTGCGTAAAGAAACCTACGATGCTTGGTCTGCTGGGACGATTGACTCGATTTGCCACGCGTTTGCGAAAAATCAGATCCTTCCCGAGCGGTGGTCATGCTACGAGCCCGCCGAGGACTTCGAAGACGAGGCACTCGACTGGCAACAACCGACGGGCGATCACCAAGCGTGTCAACGAATCGTTCTGGATCCAGAGCCGGACGTCATCTTGTCTCACACAGATGTTTTGCAAGTACCAGCGACGGACGACGATGCCCGTGGTGATCAAAATGATTTGTACGACGTCGCTGACACCAGTACGCCAGTGGCTGCTCCACGCGCCGATGAAATTGTCGATGAACCGCGGGCGATCGACATTCCCATCGACATCGTGGATGAGGCGATGCCGTCATCCGCTAATCCGTTTGATGGCTACAGTCCTCACCACGTAACCGTCGAGACGTGGACGGCAGGGGATTACGCCAAACTTGCGGATTTGAAGGCACGAAAGTTCCTAAATGCTGCCAGCGATCTTCTTCCTTGGTGGCGGAAAATGAAAATCAAAGATTTTACAGAAATCTACAATGCAACGGAGGCAAAGAAAATGTGTAGTTGCATTCTTGATCCTCGTGCCGACCATCGCTTGAAAGTCGAAGTGGATCTGTTGAGCGTGCAGCGAGGTAGCCTTTGCACGGTGTGTTTGGACGAGGATGCGTCCGACAGTTTGGACTCTGGCCGTGTACATGAGCCGACATGCGGCCGTCATCATGGCGGGCCAACCATTCCTGTGCAGCATATCTACACCTGCCCCAGTTGCTATCGCAAGGCTGACCAACAGTTGGTTGATCAGTGCTTCGACTACGAAACTCGCCAGACCGACTCCCAGGATCGGTGGGCAGATCGATCGGAGTGGGAGGCCCACTCCGCCAAAGCCGCGCAACCTGGTGCCTCTGGCGCGCCTAAATATGTCCCGTTCGACCTCACATGCTTCGACGCTGTGCCTGCTGACGACAGCCCGACGGTACATGACGACAGTGAGACTGCTTCGGACGGTGACCTCGACCTCGACAACGTCTTGGATGCGATCCAGGCCGAGCTTCAGAATTTTGACGGCATGGATGACGTGCAGCGGGGCTATGTTGAAACCATGATGCAGAGTATGCCTGTCAAAGGTATGACCAAATCGCAAAAACACCGCTGGAAGCGGCAAAATCGCAAATTGCTGCGTAATGTAGCCAAATTTCGTCAAAACATAGGCGAGCGCGATCGTTTGATTGGGCCGGATGCATCGACACGTGCACAGCAGCGTGTGGTCTTCGAGATCGAAGATTTGCAAGGTTCACTTCGACGCATTGACGAAATCATCGCCACGCTGGGTTATTTGCCGCCGCAGGGACGCTGTACGGAGGAGGAAGCTGCATTACTTGAAGCAAACAACGTAAAAGTCACGAAGACGGTGACCTTGAGCGACTTGAAGGGGCGGGAGCCAGAAGTCCAAGAAGCTCGCGATCGTGAAGCCGCCGTGATCCGTGACTTTGGTGTTCTTGGCGAACCTGTAGCGGATACGCCGGAGATCCGCTCGCTTCCAGGCTTCAACTTTGCCCCAATCATAGGGGCATATGCCCTTAAGTGGTTCGGAACGCCGGACGAAACCATTCGCGCCCGCGCCGTATACAACGGCGCAATTTCCAAGCTTGGCGACAATGCGAAGGCCATATATGAGCTCATCAAAGACATCCCCGCGTCGCTGTTGGAGATCCGCTTGGTGATAATCATCACGCGCCTGAAGGGCTGGCTATTGCGTCAAGCCGATGTTGTAGGCGCTTACCTCAACAGCCCGGCACCCAAAAACAGTTTCGTCAAACTACCTCGAGAGTGGGCTTGCTTGCTAGGCGAGTCTGCACGACGCAAATTTCTCGACATGCTTGACGCGGGTATTCCATGCCTCGTGGAGTTGCGGAAAGCTTTGTATGGCCATGTACTTGCCGGCGTGCTGTGGTCTCGCTGGTTTGCCAGCAAGCTTACTGCGATGGGATGGGTACAAATCAAAGACTGCTCGACGTCGCTATGGTTGCTGTATGACCAATCGAAAGAGCTTGTGGGCATTTTGTCCATCTACGTTGATGACTTCATCATTGGTGCCGGCAAAGAAATTCTCAAATGGTTTGAAGCCACCATCACGAAGGTCGTTGCGTTAAAAATCGAAGGCAACCATACGACCGGCTTGCATCCGATCGATAAATTAGTTGGAGGCCACTACATCTCTCGGATTACGGAAGAGGCGGACGGACAACATGAAGAAGTGTTCATTGATGCTGGCGCTTATGCAGGCCTCATTGCCGATCGCTTCTTTCAGAGCGATGCGTGCCACAATACCGAGTATGCGAAGCCGGGCCGCTTTATGACACCGATGGATACTGCCAGCTTTACTGCACCTGACGGCGTCAATGCTTCTGGCATCTTCCAACACGAGGTGTCTACGCATACAGGCGCTGGCTTGTGGTGTCAACGAATCGGCATGGCGAATCTCTGTGCTGCCACTTGTGCTTTGGCTCGCGAGGCACACAACTGGACGACTCTTTGCGACAAGGCCTTGCACCGCTACATGAGTTATCTGAAGAACATCGGCAGCAAGTTGGGTCTCTTGCTTTACATCGTGGCGATGAAGGGCGAGGAGGTGATCGTGCTCGGCCAGAGCGATGCTGATCATGGTGGCAATGCTCGTACACGTATCAGCATATCCGGCTTCCACGTCTACATCGTGACATTGCGAGGCACATTTTGCTTGGTCGAATGGACTTCTTCTAGGCAAAGAGCAATAGCACTTAGCACTGCAGAAGCAGAACTCGCAGCACTGCAATTATTGCTCAAAGCTGTGTTAAATGTATGCACTGTGCTGCGCCTTTGTGGCATCTTTCCGCGAGTAATTCTTTGTGTCGATTCAGTGAGCGCAATTGCGGTTGCTCAGTCTGGCATAAGTAGCAAATTAAGATACAGTAGCGTTACTCAAGGATTGTCAGCCGCATGGATTCAGGAAGTTTGTTCTCTCTTAAGTAGTGAGCCGACGAAAATAGATACAGTCCTGAATTCTTGTGATGTCCAAACCAAAGGGCTACCTTTGGGACCATTTCGATTGCACAGCCTGTTTATGGGCATGATGGAGAAAACGATCTGGGAGCGCACTGTCCGTTGCCAAGGCAGACATCTTTCTCCACTCGGAGAAATTCGCTGCAAAGCTCGCTGCGAAAACGTCGAACCCTTTCTCTGCGGATCATGTGCATCTGGTTCCCAGCTTTGTCCGTGTTGGTACGGTGTGACGAGTTTTGATGCTCGGTATCGCCAAGTACACGGCATTACAGTGTAGCCGTAGAGCGTGCACTCGACGATCGGCACTTTCGTATGGGTGAATTGTGCGCAGCTAATGACATCATGTGCCGTTGATTAGGAGGAGTGAGAAATTCTCAATATCATTCTTCAATTGTTGCATCACTCTTCTCTATGAAACACGTGAAAAGTAAAACCTTCCTTCCTCGAAACGTTTCTCGTTCTTTGAAATTGTCAAAATATCCGTTGTTTTGGAAAGCAGAAGAGGAAGAATAATGCAAGCGTTCATACATCAGTTCGTTTGTTTACAGTCTGATTTTCATGAAGACTATGAAAGAATGATATGCTTGCAAATTCTCTCTCATAGCTGCTACTGAGGTCAGCGTGATGGAGTGCATGCATTCTGCTCGTTGATGAGTGCCGCTAGCATATCGAGCGGTGCGTGATCAGAGCGGATTGCACACAACGCTTCACGCTGCGTTAGTAGATCATAGCTTAGTAACAACAACATACAACATGTTTTGGAAGGCAAAATGTTTTCGTTTAATGCTTTCAAATTTCTTTTCACGTTACATTTAAAGTTATCTATTCGGATCTGCGCTTCAACCCTTTTCTCTTTTCTCTATTTTACCTTCAAATGTTTTATGCCGCAGTTGCGTTTATATGTGTTGCTCCGCTGCGACGACGGTCTTGCTGTGGAATTCTTGGTTTGATGCAGAGAGAGAGAAAGAAGAAAGAGAGAATATCATCAAGTTTCATTGATTCTTCGTACGATGCATTCTTCACATCAAATGAGAATAATTGAGATTTCATCTCTCGTGCTACAGAGCGGATAGAGACTTCATCTCCACTTGAATTGTATTCCCCATCGAAGGTGGATAGAGGATGTTTCATCGATATCCTTTGCAACGAATACGCAGCATTTAAGAGTAACAGCGCAACGGCGATTTGAGACAAAAGAAGACGAGACGCAGAGACGAATGAAACCTTTTCAGAATGATTCGCAAATTTCAAGATAATCATAGCACATTATGTTTGCACAGCTGGCTATTCAATGATTTTCACCCAATGAGCCAAGCGATGCTTGGCTCAAGGGATTTTCTTGGAAGATCTCGTGGCTACATGAGCGATCGCCGGCGCGCTTCGCGACCTCCACTCAGCCAGCAACCACTGCCAACGGGCAGTTATGAGCCCAACACGCGGGCTGGCGAGTCAGAGGAAGCGGAGCGTGCCCGGCTACGTCGGGAACGTGATGCTCGTCGAGAACGACGAGAGCAAGAACGAGAGAGACTGCTCGCGGAGGAGCAGGCGAAGAAGGATTTGCGGAGGACGCACAGCCGCGAATCGCACGTGCGAACGATTGCTGCACCGGCAGGGGCAGACAAATTTGATATTGCTACGCCGGACGACCGGGAGCCTGTTCTGGAGGAGCCGGCGGAGGCGACGCTGGAGACGTCTAGCGGTTCAGCTTCGATACCAGCAATTATGGCGAAGGGCGCGACACGCGCTGCCATCGCGACAGGCAGTTTTGGCATAGCTGTCGGCATGGCTGTCGGAAAAGGCATTGGCCGTGCAGCACTCCGCGCAGTGAGTGCACCGCCGGACAAACGCTCAGTCAATCAAGCAGATCCTTGGCTTGACCTTGACGAGAATTTGAAACAAGTCGTCGATGATGTCCGATCAAAGATAAAGAATGAGTCCACAGTGGAGGTACAGCAGCGTCTTTCTCAAGATGCACTCTTACGTGCCCTGTCTTTCGTCCAAGGAGCACAACCGGTAACATCAAATGCCGGGCCAACGATGGGCGACGACATTTTGACGGAATGGGTGAAAGCTCAATGTGCCGACAAGGACGTGGATACAATCATCCGATGGCTGGAGAACGAAGCAATGTTGCATGAAATTCTTCGGCGATATTCTGCAGGGGGTCACTTGCGCGACATGGACGGATTTCAAACTGTTAGCAGAAGCCATGGACCCACGACCGCACCGAAAGCGAAAGCGACCGCATCGAAGGCGAAAGAAATCATATCGAAGGCGAACGAGTTGTCTGCGCGGTCATCGAGAACGTTCTTGAAAGCGTTTTTCGAGGTATGGACGAATCTCAGTTTGGAAAAGACGAGAGCTGCGCGTGCGGTTGCAAACGCCTTGCTGTCGAACATGCAGAAGAAGTCGTTGGCCATCCACTTCGTTGAATGGGCTGATATGAGCTTTGAGAAGGTCGACAAGGCAATCGTCAAATACAACAAGCACATCTCGAAGATACGAGCAAAGTGTTATACCGTATGGATGCATCATCATAACGAGATCATGTACATGCGAAATGTACCGATACGGCGGTTGCGCCGAGAAAGCTTTACCGCTTGGAAGCGGCTTTACACAGTCAATAAGAACCACAAGAACTTTCAGGCGAAGGCAAAGTTCCACCGGTTGTGGAAAGACGTTGTCATGCGCAGAAAGAAGATGGAGAATCGGATGGACGAGTTGGCAAATGCGTTAGCATATGCACATGTGCAATTACGCGTGAAGTTCTTCAGGACTTGGAAGAGTCAGATTGCAAGGACGAGTCGAATGCTTACATGTTTGAAGACTTTCGAGGAAGAAAAAGAGAGCGGCCGCGCACGCCGGTGCTTCTATGCATGGAAGAAACACTGTAGATTTGTAGCGTATACAGAGGGCGAGAAGTTGTGCCGGATGTTCCTGCGCTGGCGTGGGGAGTTGATTTTCTATGCTTGGGTCGATCTGTGCGACAACCAGACCGCTTTGAAAAGTGAGCCTGACGAACTTGCATCCGTTGTCGTCAAGGAGCCAGCAGTGGCTGAAAAGACGGAGACGGACGAAGCTACGCCGCTGACGCAGGATGCACTGAAGGCTTTTCTTCGGCAGTACGAAGCGAAGCAGAACGAGGTCAATGCTGGTATCATGGCGGAACTGAAAGCCATGAAAGAATGGCGAGAGCAGGTGGACGCGCGGTCTTCGGCAGGCTCGCGCTCGTCTGCTCGCTCGCTGCGTAGCATCGGCAAAGTCGATGAACGTGAAGTTTGCGAGGGATCGAGTTTCATGCCTTCTGAGCCGGAGTCAGGCAACGGTAGCTCGAGCTCCGATTCCCCAGAGCCGCCGAGCGAACCGGACGAAGCGAGCGATGATGTCGACGTTGGTGCACTGGAAGCTGCGGCACGAGCGAAGATGGCTGGGGTGACATCCACAAAAGTCAAGTTTCTTGACGGCAAGACGGTTGAGCTGACGGAGATCCGCAACGCGCATGGCATTGCTACCTGCGTATACGCACCCTCTTATGCCGACGTCTATCCGTTGTCGAAAAACCTCTTCGACGTCAGCGTGCCAAAGCGCAAAGCGAACGAGACAGTTACGCTAAATTGCAACTTCGAAGACCTGTCGAACAAGTCTATCAAAGAGGGGTGCAAAACGGTAACTAAATATGATTCCGAGAATTACGACCAGATCAGTGGATACGCTCCGAACAAGCAGACGTCGCTCAAATGGTATCAACACGTGAAGTCCGTCGTCTACTACCACTTAGCCGTGAGGCGCGCCATTCGCAATAAGACTGCAAGGTCCTTGTATCGGATTGCCGCAAAGGATTTGCTCTTGCCCAACGCAGCGCTCCGGGACATCGAGGCCGGACCCTTGGGAGCCGCGGTCCGGAAAAGCCTTGCGAGTCACCCAAAAGACAGCAAACTGCGTTTGTGGAAGGCTGAGAGGCAGTCGGTTATCTTGGATCCGAACGCGTCGATAGTTGGCGATACGACAATTGAGCTGTTGTACTTTCAATTGATGCCTTTGTTTCGGTCTGGGGTCGACAAGGAGATCGGCGAGCTCATCCAGGAGAGTAGCTGGTGCAACCCTCCGCCGAAAATCAGCGGCGTCTACGATCGACTGAAGTTGTGGCGTGACGACATCCGCTATAGGCGTGACCTCTGGCCGGCTGAACCGCATCCGCCGATATTGGACATGAGACGCGTCCTGATGAATTTCAGATTGATTTTGAAAGATTCTGACGACAGCACTTGCGAAACGATTTACCGGCAACTCATGGACCAGGAGCAGACAATTAGCCTCGACGACTGTCAGGATTCGGAAATTTTGTTAAGCCATTTGGATTGGTTGATCGAAATGTTCGCGGCGTTGCAGCATCATGACGAAGCGTGCCACATCACAGAGGCAATGAAAAAGACGCGGGATCACAACTTGCTTACGCTTGAAAAGTCATTGCCCAAAGCCCCAAAGGGCAAAGGGAAGGGAGATCATGGCCGTGCAGCCGCCGCGAAAGATGATGACTACCAGGCGAAGCAGACCCTGAATGCGTCGTTGTCCAAAATCGCATGCCCAGCTTTTGGTGGCGAGAAAGAGTGCGGACTGTGTGTGTTGTCGGACTTCTGTATCTTGTCGCACAAAGCAGGGCGGTCGCTGAAGTGCGTATGTGGACAATGGCTCATGAACTGTGATCCGAAGAAGCATCGCAAGGTCACGCGTCAGGACGGAAAGAAATTCGTTAAATACGTTGACGGCAACGAAGTACAGAAGGAGTTCTTATATGGCGGATTGAACGAGAAGCCGCCGCCGCTTACGGACGCGCAGAAAGAGTTAGCTAAGAAGCGCGACGATCTGCTCATCTCCAAGAAGGCGTTTCACGCGCTTCCCAGGTCTCACAGAAAATCGACGAAGTTCGAAGATTGGAAGAAGAAGAGAGACAAAGCGGGTTCTGCCATGCGTGCAAGCGACGGTGCCGACGCAAAGAATGAGGAAGCGCCGAAATTCACTAAGAAGAACAAAGTCAAGAAAGCTCGGTATTTGAACGACTACAAGGCGTTCATCTCCGGCAAGGCGGACGCGGAGACCATTGCTCGAGTCAAGGCTGCATTGGATAAAGCGGACGCTAGCACGAAGTTGTGGCCGGATGCGCCGCAGCCGGTTCCGAAAGCCGAGCCGGTCCCAAAAGCCGTGCCGACACAAGCTGGTCTTCCTCCAGGTATGCGCATGTTGCGGGAAGCGGGCGATATCGTTGGCACGATGAAAATGTCCACGTCGAAGAATCATGAGTTGATGCTAAGCGATTCAGGCTGCTTTCGTTTTGCCGGCCCTCGCGGATGCACTCAGGATGCGCCGAATAGTACTGCTAGGGTGCAACCGATAGACGGCCCTGCTGTCACCATCGATGCTCGGCGCGAAGCAAATGGCGAGTCCCTCCTCTTCCTTGGAAATGAACTTGTCGGCTCTGAAAATCGTTTGGTGGAGCGGAAGCTCAAGCGAGGCACTCATTTTGACGTCGTTCGACAAGCTGATCAGACAAGATACATAGAGCTTGACGACCGTGGTCGCGATGCCGTGAACGAGGCGTACAAGAAAGAATGCGCGCGTATTCAAGGTCGGATGATAACATTGGACAGAAAAAGAGGATGCGATTACGTCGAGGGTGCAGATGTGGCGCAGATTTGGGAGGAGATGGGGCTACCAGCGCTCAAACAATGTGTTGAGTCTGTCGACCCTAGGGCAGCCGATGCCGACGAATCAACTGCCTTGAGGGATGAGTTGAAGATCAAGGCGGAGAATGTTCGGGAGCATATGATCGAATATCAGCGTGTTTTGAGTGACTTCTCAGTGAAAGCTGCACGTGGCCAGTCGTTGCCGCTTACCGAGACCTGGAAGCATTGGCATTTCCAGCAGGCTTGCGAATGCATGGACACCATTTACCGTACCCACAAAACCACGTTTGACGCGATGACAGAACGGATGATCGGCAACAACGAGAGCCGCCGGCCCAAGCGGACGGACGTTTCTGTCGACACACAGGGCAACGGCAACCTCAGCGAAGCCGGTAACGGTTCGGCATGTTGGGCACTGTCGTCGAACTACGCGACTCTCCCGTTCGCTATTTTGATTATGCTCGCAGCTGTAGTGCGTGGTGCTTCGTGCGACGCGCCCACTGTCCAACGCATTCGAGAGCTGAACCAGACAAATGACGGCGGGAAGCGCTGCGAATGTGTAGCTGGCTGTATTGATGAAAAGTCTGTTCAAACAACTGACATCGGGCAGCGGCAGCTAAGCGCAAGAAACAGAAACCGAGCGATAGGAAAAGTCAAACTTTCGCAG
>MDTG01014264.1_pt1 | contig 11504 bp, 9 predicted proteins | sample 811421 | NCBI WGS metagenome assembly MDTG01 (sample SAMN05326645, study PRJNA326480) | marine metagenome | isolation source: seawater | place: Pacific Ocean: South East | collected 2011
ATTTGAACATCTTTTTAAATAAAAAAATATTAATTTATGGTTTAGGAAAAAGTGGTACATCAGCCTATAAATTTTTAAAAAATAAAAGTAACGTCTTTTTATATGATGATGATCCATCAAAGAATAAAAATTTTGAAAATAAAAAAAATTTTGTAAGTGATAAGAAAGTTTTAAAATTTAAATTTGATCAAATTATTATTAGTCCTGGGATTGATATAAATAAGTGTAAATTATCAAAATTTTTAAAAAAAAATTATAGAAAAATTTATTCTGATCTTGATGTATTTTGTGCATTTTTTCAAAATGATTCTATTACTATTACTGGCACAAATGGAAAATCTACAACATGTAAACTTCTGTATGAAGTTTTACTAAGTCAAAAATTTGATGTTAGGTTAGTTGGAAATATTGGTAATCCAATTTTATCAGCTAAAAATATAAAAAAAAAAACAATCTTTGTAATTGAAGCCTCTTCGTATCAACTTGAATATAGTAAGATCTTTAGATCCAAATATGCAGCGATACTTAATATATCTACGGATCACTTGGAAAGACATAAATTTTTAAAAAATTATGTAAAAGCAAAATTTAAATTGCTTAAGTTTCAGTCAAAAGGGCATTTTGCATTTGTTAAAAAAAATGATTTGATAATCAACAGAGAAATAAGATCAAATAAATTTTCTTGCAAGATTACCAAAGTGAATACTGACAAAATTAAAAATTTTATTAAAATTTTAGATAATAAATATTTTGATACTGAAACAAATAAAGAAAATTTATCATTTGTATTAGAAATATCAAAAAAATTTAAACTTAAGAAAAATTTATTAATTAAAGTAATTAAAAAATTTAATGGATTAAAATATCGTCAGCAAATTATTTTGAAAAAAAAATATCTTACCATAATAAATGACTCAAAATCTACTAGTTTTTCATCATCTATAAGTCTTTTGAAAAAAAACCATAATATCTATTGGCTATTAGGTGGTATTCATAAAAAGGGTGATAAATTTAATTTATCAAAAAAATATTTTAAAAATATTAAAGCTTTTATTTATGGAAAAGATAAAAATTTTTTTAATAAAGAATTAAAAGATAAAATTTATCGCAAAAATTTTGATAATTTAGAGAATGCTTTAAATAAAATTTTTTTAATTATTAAAAAAGAAAGGTATATCCATAAAACAATATTATTTAGTCCCTGTGCTGCATCATTTGATAATTTTAAAAATTTTGAGGATAGAGGTTTTTATTTTAGTAAATTAGTAAAAAAATATTTTAATGGACCAAAATAAATCAATATATAATTTATATTATGAATGGTGGAAAAATATTGATAAATTTATATTTTTCTTAATAATATTATTATTTATAACAGGATTATTTTTTTCATTAGTATCAACGTCACTTTTAGTTTCAGATAAGCTAGATACTAATGATTACGCATTTTTCTTAAAACATTTATTTTTTGTTTTTTTAGGTATAATCATAATTTTTATTCTTTCTTCAATTAATGAGGAAAAGCTTTTTAAAATTTCTCCTATAATTTTTATACTTGCTTTTATCTCTTTATTATTAGTTCCTATAATTGGTATTGAGGTAAACAATGCTCAAAGATGGATTGATCTATTTTTTTTACCTAGATTTCAACCAATAGAATTAGTCAAACCATTTTTGATAATTTTAATTAGTTTAATATTGAGTAGTAAAAAATATACGAACATTTATTTTAAATATTCATTTTCTTTTCTTATAACATTGGGAATAGCATTGTTATTAGCTGCACAACCTGATATTGGACAAACTTTATTAATTTTCTTTAGCTGGTCAGTTTTAATATTTATTTCTGGAATAAATGTTTTTTTTTTAATCATCTCCTGTTTAATTCTAGGAATTGCCTTATTTTTTTTAATTAATTTTGTTCCAAAGTTTATTTATATTAAGAATAGAATATTTTCTTTTTTTAATGCAGAAACAGGCACTCATAACGCACAGTCAGAAAAAGCAATAGACTCAATTACAAGTGGAGGCTTTTTTGGCAAAGGAATTGGAGAAGGAACCTTAAAGAATAGAGTACCAGAAGCTCATACTGATTATATAATATCTGTGATTTCTGAAGAGTTTGGCGTTATTGCCATAATTTTAATCTTATTGATGTTTTTAGTATTTATTCATTCAGTTTTTAAAAAAGTTTATTTTGAAAATGAAGAAAGGACAAAATTAGTTTTAGTGGGCTGCATAACACTAATTTTAGTGCAAGCAATGATACATATAGGGGTAAATATTAGATTATTTCCAACAACTGGCATGACTCTCCCATTTATAAGCTATGGAGGCTCTTCAATAATAAGTATTTCTATCTTATCTGGAATAATCCTTAATTTAACAAAAAGAAAAATTACTTGATATGAAAAATAATTTTTTAATTTCGACAGGTGGGTCTGGTGGTCATGTTTTACCTGCTACAATTCTTTACGAGCATTTATCAAGTAATGCGAATGTAATAATATCGACTGATAAAAGAGGTTTAAAATATTTAGATAAAAAAATATTCAAGTTTGTAGTTATTAATACCCCAAAACTAAATAATATTTTCTTTTTACCAGTAAATTTAATATTAATACTATTCTTAACTTTCAAATCTTTTCTTCTGTTGAGAAAAAAAAAAATTAAAAAAATATTTTCCACAGGTGGATATATGTCCTTGCCTTTAATCTTAGCTGCAAGATTTTTAAATTTAAAAATTTATTTATTAGAGCCAAATCAAGTTTTAGGTAGAGCAAATAAATATTTTTTAAATTCTTGTGTAAAAATTTTTTGTTATTCAAAGAAAATAAGAAATTTCCCCAGGATTTTAAATGATAAGATAGTAAAAATTTATCCTTTAGTAAAAAAAGATATATATAATTTAAAATCATTTAATAAGATTGATGACAAATTTACAATTTTGATTGTAGGTGGAAGCCAGGGAGCAAATATCTTTGATAAACAATTAAAAAATTCAATAGTTAACATTTCAAAGAAGAGAAATATCAAAATTATACATCAAACTAACGAAAAGAATATTTCATATTTAAATGAATTTTATTCCAAAAATAATATAGAAAATAAAATATTTAATTTTGATAGAAATTTTACAAATATTTTAAAACAAACAGATCTATGCATCACTAGAGCAGGAGCCTCTACACTAGCTGAATTATCGGTTATGAATATTCCATTTATTGCTGTTCCATTACCAACATCTAAAGATAATCATCAATTAGAAAATGCAAGGTTTTATGAGGATAAAGAATGTGGTTGGATAATTGAGCAAAATAATTTTGAGGATAAGATAGAAGAATTTTTAAACGAGATTTTGAGCAATAAAAATGATTTTTTAAAAAAAAAGGAAAATTTACAAAAATTCAATTATCAAAATAGCTGGATTAGTGTTAATCAAAAAATAATAAAAACTGTAAATGAAAATTGAACTAGCAAAAACAGAAATCATTCATTTTATTGGTATTGGTGGAATAGGTATGAGTGGACTTTCTCTAATTATGAAAGGTAAAGGATTTAAAGTTCAGGGTAGTGATTTAAATTTTAATAAAAATATTGAAAGATTAAAAAGAGAAAAAATTAAAGTTTTTCTCAAACAAAAAAAACAAAATTTAAAAAATGCAACAATAGTTGTAATTTCCTCTGCTATTAAAAAAAACAATCCAGAGATTATAGAGGCAAAAAGAAAAAATTTACCAATTATAACAAGAGGAAAAATGTTAGCCCACATCGTTTCACTGATGAAAAACATTGTAGTTGCAGGTTCTCATGGAAAAACTACTACTACTTCATTAATAGCAACTATTTTTCAGAAAACAAAATTAGACCCAACTATTATTAATGGTGGTGTTATTAACTCAATTAAAAATACCGCCAAACTTGGAAAAAGTGATTGGTCAATTTTAGAGGCTGATGAGTCTGATGGAAGTTTTGTTCATATTCCACCTACATACTCAATAATAACAAATATAGATAGGGAACATATGGATTTTTATGAATCAATAGATGATTTAAAAAATTATTTTATAAAATTTATTGAAAAAGTTCCTTCATTTGGAAAAACTTTTATTTGTATAGATGATAAAATAAATAATGAGCTAGTTAAAAAACTTACCAATCAAAATTTCTATACTTATGGAACAAATCCTAATTCAAATTTTTTAATAAAAAATATTCAACAAAAAAAAGAATTTTCTGAATTTGATTTACAAATAAATGTCCCAAATAAAAAAAAAATCTTAATTAAAAAGGTTAAAATTCCTCTTATTGGTATTCATAATATTAGAAATTCAGTTGCGGCTACCGCTGTTGCTCTAACAGTCGGAATCTCAATTTCTGATATAAAAAAAGGGTTACAAAATTTCAAGGGAGTTCAAAGGAGATTTAATAAAATATTTAGATTTAATAATATCGACTTTTATGACGACTATGCTCATCATCCAACTGAAATTAAAATGGTACTTGAGGGTGTTAATAAAGTTTATAAAGGTTATGAAAAAATTTGTGTATTTCAACCTCATCGAATTTCTAGATTAAAAGACTTAAAAAAAGAATTTTCATTTGCGTTTTTAAACGCAGATATTGTTATTTTGTGTCCAATCTTTACAGCAGGAGAAAAAATTAAATTAGGATTTAGTTACAAAAATTTTGCTAAAAATATTATTAAAAACTCGAAAGTAAAATTATTTTTAGTTAATAATAATATTGAGTTAGCAAAATTTATTAAAAAAAATATTAATGGAAAAAAAATTGTAATCGGAATGGGAGCTGGAACTATTTCAAATTGGATGAGAAATCTTCCAGAGTTATTGTAATGGAAATAGATCAATTAAAGTCTTTGTTAAAAAATTTTGGTGAAAATGTTAAATTTGAATATGACCTTAAGAAAAAGAATTGGTTCAATATTGGGGGAAAAACAAAAGTTTTCTATAAAGCAAATGATTTAAAAGATTTAGTAGAATTTTTAAAAAAAATAGATGGTAAGGAAAAAATTTTTATTCTTGGAGCAGGATCAAATACTTTAATAAGTGACAATTTATTTGATGGAATAGTAATAAAGTTAAGTAAAAATTTTAATAATATTTCTTTATTGGGTGATGATATAGTAATTGCAGGAAGTGCTGTTTTAGATAAATCGCTCTCTGAATTTGCGATTAAAAATAGTCTTGGAGGGTTTGAGTTTCTATCTTGTATACCTGGCTCAATAGGTGGGGGCATCAAAATGAATGCTGGTTGTTTTGGAAAAGAATTCAAAGATATCCTATTATCAATTCAAGCGATAGATAAAAAAGGAAATATTACAACCATACAATCTAAAGATATTTCTTTTGAATATAGGAATAATGACTTATCTAATGAATTAATTTTTCTAAGTGCATCTTTTAGAGGTATAAAAAGTGATATGACAAAAATTAAAAATGAAACAGAAAGATTAAAAAGTTTAAAAGAAAAAAATCAGCCAACTAAAATTAAAACAAGCGGAAGTACATTTAAAAACCCAATATCACAAACTGATAAAAAAGTTTGGGAATTAATAAAAGAGTCAGTTCCATTAGATAAAAGTTTTGGGGATGCTAGTATTTCTCAAAAACATTGTAATTTTTTCGTAAATAAGGGAAATGCAACTTTTGATGATATGAATAAATTAATTGAATTTGTTACTGAAAAAGTTTCAGAAAAAACTGGAATAAATTTAGAAAAAGAAATTAAAATTTTAAAATAAATTGAAAAAAAAAATATTAATTATTTCTGGTGGTATATCTAAAGAGAGAGTTATTAGTTTAGATACAGGAAAGCAGGTTGCAAAAGAATTGGTAAAAAATCATTACAAAGTAAAAATTGCAGAACCAGATAATAAATTACAAAATATAATCAAAGCTTTTAAACCTGGGGTAATTTTTAACGCTTTGCATGGTCAATTTGGTGAAGATGGCTATATTCAAACTATTCTTGAAACTACTAATATTCCATACACTCACTCAGGTGTTATTTCATCTGCAATCGCAATGGATAAAGAATTATCCAAAAAAATATTTATCAAAAATAAAATATTAACTCCCAAATATATTTTATATAAATTTAATAAATCTAAAACCGATTTGATAAAGTTAATTAATCATAAATTAAAATTTCCAGTTGTTATTAAGCCCTTAAATGAAGGTTCTAGTGTTAATGTTTTTATCTGTAATAAATCAAATGTAATTAAAAATATTCAAAAATTAAAAAATTATAAGAAGATTATAATTGAAGAGTTCATAGGAGGTAGAGAAATCCAGGCGGCAATAATAGGTAAAAAAAAACTAGGAGCTATAGAATTAAAACCAAAAAGAAAATTTTATGATTTTCAGGCCAAATATAGCCGTAAAGCAAAAACAGAACATATTATTCCTGTAAATTTATCTAAGAAAAATTATAAAAAACTTATGGGAATTGCTTTTAAAGCCCATAAGTTAATTGGGTGCAGAGGGGTAACAAGATCAGATTTTAAATTTTTTCAAAATAAATTTTACCTTCTGGAAATTAATACACAACCAGGGATGACTAGACTCTCATTAGTGCCAGAGATAGCGTCTTATCATGGTATAAGTTTTATAAAACTAATTGAATTAATTTTGAAAGATGCAACAAAAAATAAGTAAGAAAATTTTATTGTATTTTTTTATATTTATAGTTCTTACAACTTTTAACAATCAAAGTTTTAAAAAATTGAAATATCCAAATATAGATATGATTAAAGTAACGGGTCTAAGTGAGATAGATAACTTTCGAATTTCAAATGATTTAGAATTTCTTAAATCCTATAACATTTTTTTTATAGATAAAAAAAAAATTAGAGAGGTTATTTTTTCAAATAATTTAGTAGAAGATTTTTATACTTTTAAAAAATATCCTAAAACTTTAGATTTTAAGGTAATTAAAGCAAAATTTTTGGGGAAAGTAAAAAAAGAAGATCAAATGTATTATTTAGGTTCAAACGGTAAATTAATTAAAGCAAAAAAAGAAATACAGAATATTCCTTATATTTATGGAAATTTTGAATTTGATGAATTCTTAAATTTTAAAAGAGATGTTGATAATTCTAATTTCGATTATGAATTAATTAAGAGCTTATTTTTTTTAAAAAATAAAAGATGGAATATAGAGACACACACTGGAATTAAGATTAAATTACCAATGAAACTTTCAAAGAAAAAATTTGATCAAATTGTTTTAATAATGCAAGAAAATTATTTTGAAAAAATTAATGTAATTGATTTGAGGCAAAATAATCAAGTAATATTAAAATGATAAATGACAAAAATATTGTAACACATCTTTTTATTAGTAAAGAAAAATTTCAAATTTCTATTAATGATGAAATAGAATTTAAAAACTTTTATAAAAAAGATCTATTTGTTGATAATAATGAAAAAAAAGCAAATCTTAAAATTTTGAATAGTTTCTTAAATGAAAATATTTATGAGATTGAAAAAAAATTTCATATTTTTATAAAAAATGTAAATGTAATTTTAGATTGTGAAGAATTTTCAACTGTGTATCTCTCAATAAAAAAAAGTAATCAAGATAATCTCATAGATAAGAATGATTTAGTTTATTTATTGAATGAAGCAAAAAATGATTGTAAAGAAACTTATAGAGAAAAAAAAATTATTCACATGCTAATTGACAATTATAATATTGATAAAAATAAGTATAGTACTTTACCGAAAAATATAAAGTGTCAGAGTTTTTCGTTAGATTTAAGACTAATATGTTTATCAGAAATTTATATTAAAAGTATTGAAGACATTTTAAAAAAATTTCAAATTTCAATAAGTAACATCGTGGATGCAGAATATATCAGGGAGTTTTCTGATGAAATTGGAAATGGTATTATTGAGACTTCATATAAGGTTATTAAAGGGCACAACCAAAACGAGATAAAATTTACCCAAAAAAAAATTAAAAAAACTGGTTTTTTTGAGAAATTTTTTGATTTTTTTAGCTAACTTGTAGTTTCTAGTAACATTTGTTGTTTTTTCTTTTTGAGATAACAATATTAAAAGTTCCTCGTGTCATTATTAAACCAAAAAACAATCAAAGAACTTGTCACATTTCAGGGCATAGGTCTGCATAGTGGTAAAATTGCAAATCTTCATATTAGGCCCTCTAATCCTAATTCGGGTATAATCTTTAAAAGAATTGATTTGAGCGATAATAATATAATTATTCCTAGTTTTAATAATGTTACTAATACTTCGTTGAATACCACTATATCAAATGAACATGGTATTAAGATTTCAACAATAGAACATTTAATGGGAGCTTTATTTGGATTAGGCATTGATAATGCATTGATAGAAATTGACAATGAGGAAGTACCAATTTTAGATGGCTCAGCAAAAAACTTCATTGATAAAATAATAGCCACAGGAATAAAGATAAGTGAGTCTCCAATAAAAATAATTAAAATAAATAATAAAGTAGAATTCAAAGAGGGTAATAGATCAATATCTATTGAACCTTCTAAGTTAAGTTTAGATATTGATTTTGAACTAAGCTACGAGAATCCTATAATTCAAAATCAAAGAAACAAAATAAATGTTTATAAGGACGATTTAAATGAAATTTTTAACTCAAGAACTTTTTGTTTATATGAAGACGTGGAAAAAATAAAAAAGATTGGATTAGCAAAAGGAGGAAGTTTAGAAAACGCAATAGTTGTTAAAGATGATAAAATTCTTAACAAAGAGGGGTTAAGAAATTCTAAAGAGTTTGTAAATCATAAAATTCTAGATTGTATTGGAGATCTTTACACAAGTGGATATAGAATTATAGCAAGTATTGTTTGTTCTCAAGGTGGTCATTACTTAACTAATAAATTACTAAGAAAAGTATTTGAAAATAAAGAAAATTTTTCAATTATTGAAATTCAAGAAAGAAATCTTCCTCATACATTAATTGATAGAAGTTTGCTTAGATCTATAGCTTAAACTATAAAAATCTTTATAATTAATTATTAAATCTATATAAAATTTTTATGATTAAATTTAAGATTTTTTCTCTTTTTCTATTATTAGTTTTTTTAAATTCTTGTTCTAAGGGAAATATTGAAAAAACAGTTATCAAAGAGAAAAGTTTAGATCTTCAAGTTTTAGAAGCTTATCAAAGAGGGATGGACGCACTAAAAGGTGGTGATGTCTTATACGCTGCTAAACAATTTAATGAAGCAGAAATGTTATTCCCGCAATCAATTTGGGCACCTAAGTCAGCTTTGATGGCTGCATATTCTTACTACGCTCAAGATTATTATGGTGATGCGATATCAGAACTACAAAGATTTATAAGAGTTTACCCCTTACATAAAAATTTAGATTATGCATACTATTTATTAGCAATTTCATATTATGAACAAATAGTAGATGAGAAAAAAGATTTACAGTCTATTAAAAAAGCTAAAGAAAGTTTTATGTATATTAAATCAAACTATCCTGAAACGGAATATGCTTTAGATGCAGAATTTAAAATAGATTTAATTAATGATATTTTAGCATCAAAGGAAATGTATATTGGGCGATATTATTTTGAAAAAAAAAAATGGATACCCGCAATAAATAGATTTAGAACAGTTATCGACGAATACGAAACAACAATTTATGCTGAAGAAGCTCTTCATAGATTAGTGGAAGTATATTACACTTTAGGTTTAAAAGAAGAATCTCAAAAATATGCACAATTATTAGGATATAATTATCAATCTTCAGAGTGGTATGAAAATTCTTACTCTTTGTTTAATAAATCGTACAAAAAAAGAAAAAGAGAAATAAAGAAAAAAAGTGACAAAATGAGTAGGAGAATTTTAAAAAAATTCAAATCTCTATTTAAATTGGATGGATAAAAAAAATATCGAAAAAAAATATAATAGTAAAATTCAAAAAATAACAAAATTGAATGAATTTTACTATGATCAAAGTAAGCCATTAGTGCAAGATCATCAATATGACTCTCTTAAAAAAGAAATTCTAGAATTAGAAAAAAAATATAAATTTTTGAAAAATAACAAATCTCCATCAAAACTTGTTGGATTTAAACCTTCTAAAAATTTTAATAAAGCAAATCATAAAGTTCCAATGTTGTCACTTTCAAATGCTTTTACAGAGGAAGATTTAATAAATTTTGAAAAAAAGATTATGAATTTCCTTTTAAAAAAAAATGACTTTAAAATATTTTACAGTGCTGAACCAAAAATTGATGGCATTTCAGCCTCTCTAACATATAAAAATGGAATTCTAATTAGAGGATTATCGAGGGGAGATGGTAAAGAAGGTGAGGATATAACAGATAATTTAAATACAATTAAAGATATTCCAAAGAAAATTTTATCTAATGATTTTCCAGAAGAAATTGACATTAGAGGGGAGGTGTTTATTCAAAATAGTGATTTTGAGTATTTGAAAGATAAATTTGCTAACCCTAGAAACGCAGCTTCTGGATCATTAAGACAAAAGAATCCTGAAGATACCAAAAAAATTCCATTAAAATTTATAGCTTATACTTTTGGTTTTCAAAATGGTCTGAAAGTTGAAAATCAATCTGATTATCTTAAAAAATTAAGTGAATGGGGTTTTAAGATTAATCCTTTAAATAAATTGATCAGCGGAGTAAAAAATTTAATACAAAATTATAATCTGATTGAAAAAAAAAGAGCTGATTTAGACTTTGATATAGATGGAATTGTATACAAAGTGAATGATTTTTCTCTTCAAAAAAGATTAGGAAATGTTGCTAATGCTCCAAGGTGGGCAATTGCACATAAATTTTCCTCAAATAAGGCCATATCTTTTATTAAAGATATTGAAATTCAAATTGGAAGAACCGGCGCCTTAACTCCTGTCGCAAAAATTAAACCAATAAATATTGGCGGAGTAATAGTATCAAATGCAACCCTACACAATGAGGATGAAATTAAAAGAAAGGACATTAGGATTGGTGATACGGTTACGGTGGAGAGAGCAGGAGATGTCATACCACATATCCTTTCTGTAGATTTAAAAAAAAGGAAAAAAAATAATTTAAAATTTGTTTTTCCAGAAAAATGTCCATCTTGTGGTTCAAAAACAATTAAAGAATTTAATTTAACTACCAAGAAAAAAGATGCTGTCAGAAGATGTTCGAGTGAAGGTTATTTTTGCGAGAAAATATCTATAGAAAAATTAAAACATTTTGTATCTAAAGAAGCTTTTAATATAGATGGATTCGGGAAGAAAATCGTAGAAAGTTTTTGGAAATTGAAAATAATAGAATTTCCACAAGATATTTTTAAATTAGACTATAATAAAATTGAAAATTTAGAAGGTTGGGGGAAACTTTCAGTAGAAAATTTGAAATACTCTATCAATGAAAAAAGAAATATCTCATTAGAAAGATTAATATATGCTTTAGGCATTAGACATATTGGTTTAGAAAATGCGAAATTATTATCA
>MDTG01137561.1_pt1 | contig 11504 bp, 11 predicted proteins | sample 811421 | NCBI WGS metagenome assembly MDTG01 (sample SAMN05326645, study PRJNA326480) | marine metagenome | isolation source: seawater | place: Pacific Ocean: South East | collected 2011
AATAACATCAGATATTCATCAAATCAACCAGGAAGCTTTCGACAGGCTTAAAATAGACAACACCAGGTATAGCATGCTTAGCTGCTTTCTGAGCCTCCCCAAAAAGAAAGCGGGTGTTGGTCTGGCCAGGAAAATCGGTATGGATGAAGCTGTCAGAATATTTAATCACCATGATAAATCAGGCATTATCACCTGCTTTGATGCGGATTGTAGCTGTGATCCTAACTTCCTGGTGGAGATTGAAAGACATTTCAATCAAACCAACTCCAATACCGCACTCACCTTTTACGAACACCCGCTACAGGGGGAAAACCCGGAAGCTATCATTAATTATGAGCTCTACCTCAGATATTATGTAGATGCATTGCGATGGACCGGATTTCCTTATGCTTTTCAGACACTGGGTTCTTGTATATCCGTGAAATCAGATGCGTACGAGCGCCAGGGGGGCATGAACACTCGAAAAGCCGGTGAAGATTTCTATTTCATCCATAAAATGACCGCCCTGGGTAAGCTCTCAGAGATCAATTCGACTACCATTTATCCTTCAGACAGGTTGTCTGATCGTGTACCATTCGGAACCGGGCATGCCGTGAATAAGTATCTTGAAAAAGGAGACCCCACCTACCCGGTCTATGCTCCAGCCATTTTTAATGATCTGAAGGATTTTATAGATCAGATACCCACTATCTATGAAAGCAAACACATAATTCCATCATTGCCACGTTCTATCTTAGCATTTCTGAAAGCGCAGGATTTTGAACAAAATCTCGCAGAGATTATCGATCAAACAACTGATTATCCATCATTTAAAAAGAGATTTTTTCAATGGTTCGATGGACTAAAAGTGCTGCAGTTTGTTCATTTCTGCAGAGATCGCCATTATGAAAATGTGCCTGTAATGGAAGCCATTAAATGGTTAAATGAGGAATATTTAAGCCCTGGAATAGAACTCACTACGAAGGAAGATGCCTTGATAGCGTTCCGGGAATTTGATAGAAAAACCGCTTTTCACAGCAAGTGATACAACTCCTTCACTCCCAATGGGTGTTTGGTATTGAAACCTTCCGCATATTTCACCTGAATCCTATGGCCATATTCCTGAGCCCGGGAAGTGATCATATCCAAAAACTCCGGTCTTGAGATATAAGTTTGTGGCTCTTTGCTATTGGGGTCATAAAACTGGGATTTAAAAGCTTTGATGGACTCCATTCTTTCCTCCATCACATCGGAAATATCCACAAAAAAATCAGGCTCCAATGATGTGCTTTGAATGGCAAAAAACAACCTTTTTGGTCTCCACGGCTTCTGCTTTTCCCCGTCGCTGGAGGTAGTTTCTACCATCTTAAGGCCTGCAAGAAAACATGCCTGTTCGGTCAGCTGAGAGGCTCTGCCATGGTCAGGATGTCTGTCATAGACTGCCGTTCCGATCACAAAATCCGGCTGATATTCCCGGATCCTCTGCACCAGCTTGAGCTGATTTTCTTTATTGTTTTCGAAAAAGGAATCTGAGAGACCAAGGTTTTCTCTCACGGTCAGTCCAAGTATTTTGGCAGAAGCTGCTGCCTCTTTCATGCGGGTCTCGGGAGTGCCTCTCGTTCCCATTTCTCCCCGGGTGAGGTCGATTATTCCTGTAGTAAATCCTCTTTTTTGATGGACCAGCAGCGTACCCGCGCAAGACAACTCCACATCATCGGGATGCGCACCTATGGCTAGAATATTTATCTTCATATCAAATAGAATCGAAAAGGGTATTTAACAGAAAAGTCCCTGAAACCAGGGACTTCTATTAATTATCAAATTTTGTATTCGTTAGGCTGTGGCTGCTTCCACTTCCATTTCTTTTTCAGCCAGGAACCTTTCAGCATCAAGTGCTCCCATACATCCCGAACCTGCAGCTGTTACAGCCTGTCTGTATACTTTGTCCTGGGCATCGCCTGTGGCGAACACACCAGGTATCTTGGTCTTGCTTGTCCCCGGAATGGTTTTGATATAACCAACCTCATCCATGTCAAGCAGGCCTTTAAAGATGTCAGTATTTGGTTTGTGACCGATCGCTACAAAAAAGCCCTGAATTTCCAGGTCACGTTCTTCGTTAGTTTTATTGTTCACCACTTTCAACCCTTCTACCTGATCTTTACCCAGAACTTCAACTGCTTCAGTATTCCACAATACCTCAATATTAGGAGCCTTCAATACCCTTTGCTGCATGATTTTTGAAGCACGTAATTCGTCTCTTCTTACCAGCATATACACTTTCTTAGCCAGTTTAGACAGGTAAGTAGCTTCTTCCGCCGCGGTGTCTCCACCACCTACTACCGCTACGTCCTGGCCGCGATAGAAAAATCCATCACACACAGCACAGGCAGAAACGCCCATACCATTCAGCCTTTGCTCGCTTTCCAGTCCCAGCCACTTGGCAGAGGCACCGGTCGAAATAATCACCGCTTCTGCCTCAACGGTTGTTTTCTCATCGATGGTCACTTTGTGGGGCCATCCTGAAAAATCTACAGAGGTCACCATACCATATCGGATGTCCGTGCCAAACCGCTCGGCTTGCTTTTGGAAATCAACCATCATCTGTGGTCCGTTGATCCCTTCGGGATAGCCCGGATAGTTTTCCACATCATTTGTCAGGGTTAGCTGACCACCAGGTTGTCCACCCTGGTATAAAACAGGTTTCAGTCCCGCCCTGGCAGCATAAACAGCTGCTGTATATCCTGCAGGACCTGAACCAATGATCAATACTTTTACTTTTTCGTTATCCATTATAAAAAATCGTCTCTTTGCTGAGAATTTGAACGTAATTATAAGACGAAAGGATCAAACTTTGAGCCATTAAATGGTGATATGTCATTTTGACTACCCTAAGTATGGTTTTAATGATTTGCTCCTCGAAGTATACCTTAATCTTCTAATTGCTTTTTCTTTGATTTGCCTGACCCTTTCACGTGTCAGATTAAAAATTGTGCCTATTTCTTCCAGGGTCATGGGTGCCTGGTTATTCAATCCAAAATAGTACGTAACAACATCTGTTTCCCGCTGTGTGAGCGTGGAAAGCGCACTTCTCACCTCACTTCGCAACGAGTCTCTGATCATCTCTCCATCAGGAGCCTCACTGCTATCATCGACCAAAACATCAAGCAGACTTCCCTCTTCCTCACTTTTCAGCGGAGAATCTATAGAAACCTGACGTGCCGAAATTCTTAACGAGTCCAGAACTTCATCTACTGACACATTGAGCTTATCTGCCATTTCGGCAGCTGTGGGCTCCCTTTCATAGAGCTGTTCCAACTCAATAAAAGCTCTTTGAATCTTGCTTACCCATCCAATCCTGTTCAATGGTAGTCTCACGATACGTGAATGCTCCGCAAGTGCCTGCAGGATGGATTGTCTGATCCACCATACCGCATAAGAGATGAATTTAAAACCCCGGGTCTCATCAAAACGTTGTGCTGCTTTGATCAGACCCAGATTTCCTTCACTTATTAAATCTGACAATGAAAGTCCCTGATTCTGATATTGTTTGGCTACGGAAACCACAAACCTGAGGTTGGCTTTGGTAAGCTTTTCAAGGGCTACCTGATCACCTTCTTTAATTCTACGCGATAACTCAACCTCCTCGTCGGCAGAGATTAACTCTACCTTTCCAATCTCATTAAAATACTTGTCCAGGGACTCACTTTCCCTGTTAGTAATTTGTTTACTTATCTTAAGTTGCCGCATAGTGGAATGATGGGATTAGCCCAAATTCATTCCATCTAATTTAATGAGCTTTGCTTTCTCTTTCAGGTTTGGGGAGTAAAACTTTTCTTGAAAGTTTGTATTTCCCGGTCTTCTTATCGATGTCTACAAGTTTTACCTTGACTTCTTCACCTACTTCAAGAACACCGTCCATACTCTCCAGTCGCTCCCATTTGATCTCGGAGATATGCAGCAGACCATCTTTGCCCGGAAGGATTTCTACAAATGCTCCGAAAGGCATGATGGCTTTTACCTTACCTTCATAGATCTCTCCTACTTCAGGCATTGCAGTGATAGCCCGGATCCTTTTTACTGCTTCATCCAAAGATTCCTTGTTGGCTGCAAAGACTGTAACAAGACCGCCTTTATCTGTTTCTTCGATAGCTACAGTAGCGCCGGATTCTCTTTGAATCTCCTGAACGATCTTACCACCAGGTCCGATTACGGCACCGATCATGTCACGCTCAATATTGATTTGTACCAATCTCGGAGCATTTGGTTTCATCTCTACGCGAGGTCCGGTGATGGTTTTCGCCATTTCGCCAAGGATATGCTCTCTTCCTTTCTTAGCCTGCTCCAGCGCCTCTTTCAGCACCTCATACGACAAGCCATCCACTTTAATATCCATTTGGCAGGCAGTGATACCTTTTGTCGTACCAGTCACTTTGAAGTCCATATCACCCAGGTGATCTTCATCACCAAGGATATCAGATAGAATGGCATACTTTCCGGTTTTGCTATCAGAGATCATACCCATTGCAATACCTGATACCGGACCTGAAACTTTGATACCGGCATCCATCAATGCCAATGATCCTGCACAGACTGTGGCCATGGATGATGATCCGTTCGACTCAAGAATATCAGAAACGATACGGATGGTGTAAGGATTGTCTTCAGTTGGCAGGGATTGCTTCAAAGCTCTCATAGCGAGATTCCCATGACCTACCTCTCTTCTTCCTGGCCCTCTGTTAGGTCTTACTTCGCCTGTTGAGAATCCGGGGAAATTATAGTGAAGGATAAACTTATTATATCCGGAGATCATGGCACCGTCAATCATTTGCTCATCAAGTTTGGATCCCAGGGTAACGGTACTCAAAGACTGAGTTTCGCCACGTGTAAAAAGTGCGGAACCGTGAGCAGATGGCAAATAATCTACTTCTGACCAAATAGGTCTGATTTCGTCCAGATTTCGTCCGTCAATTCTTTTTCTGCTGTCCAGAACAAAATTCCTGACTGCATCCTTTTGGATGTCGTGGAAATATTTTTTAACCAGGAAGTCATCCAATTCTTCAAGTTCCTCTTCAGAATATCCTTCCAGGAATTTATCCTTGATAGCGCTAAAAGCCTCTGATCTGATCTTTTTGTCAGCGATCTGCTGCTCTGCTACTTTGTAACAGGCATCATAGCAGGCATCGGTCATTTTCTTCTTCAGATCCTCATCCGATGGTTCATGATCGTATTCGCGTTTCTCCAAAGAACCAACTTCTTTGGCTAATTCGATCTGTGCCTGACATTGTAATTTAATTTCTTCGTGGCCTTTCTTGATGGCCTCAAGCATCTCTTCTTCTGAAATTTCTTTCGACTCACCCTCTACCATTAGGATATTGTCTATTGAACCTGCAACGATCAGATCCAATGTGGCTTGCTCCATCTGCTCGCGAGATGGGTTAACGATGTAATTTCCATCAAGCTTAATAACACGTACTTCTGAGATAGGTCCGAGGAATGGAATATCTGATACAGCCAATGCTGATGAGGCAGCCAAAGCAGCCAAAGAATCGGGCGGCACTTCACCATCACCGGAAATCAGGGAAATCATGATTTGGGTATCAGCATGATAATCATCCGGGAATAAGGGTCGGATGGCCCGGTCTACCAAACGGCAAATAAGCACTTCGTAGTCACTTAGTTTTCCTTCTCTTTTAAGGAATCCACCAGGGATCTTCCCTGCAGCTGCAAATTTTTCCTGATAATCTACTGAAAGCGGAAGGAAATCAACTCCCTCACCTGCTTCTGTTTTTGAAACGACGGTAGCTAAAAGCATGGTGTTGCCCATTCTTACAACTACGGAACCGTCGGCTTGTCTGGCTAGTTTTCCGGTTTCAATACTGATTTCCCGTCCATCAGACAATTGGAATTTCTTAGTAATAGGGTTCATATCAACGAATGATAAGTGAGGCACAGAACCTCTGTTATAAATGAGAAAAGGGAATTCGTTGGAATTCCCTTAAAAATTAAATCTAGATTACTTACGGATATTCAACTCTGTAAGAATACTTCTGTATCGCTCGATATCGTTATTGTGGAGATAATCGAGTAATCTGCGTCTTTTACCAACTAACCTCAATAAACCAAGTCTAGATGAATGATCTTTTTTGTTTTCTTTCAAATGTGAGGTAAGGTGATTGATACGGTATGTAAAGAGGGCAATTTGAGACTCAGCAGAACCTGTGTCTGTTTTACTCTTACCATTTTTACCGAATATTTCTTCTTTCTTTTCCTTGGCTAAATACATCTTCTGTTTCTTAATCGCTTTATCGAACCGCAAATTTAGATCGGTTACGGCTGAAAAACAAATAATTTATCGTACTAACTTTTTTGAGAATCTGGACAGGAATTTTTCCATCCATATGGCATAAACATCAGAATCGAATATCCGGGCATCGATCCGGGCCTGCCTAAGGAAGAAAAGCCCTATGGGAAACAACACTGCATCGGCTGTCCAGACAGCCAAAACAGGATCTACAATACCTTCTTTGGCCCACTTTTCTGTCATAATAGTGAGCACATAATAGATAATAAAAAACAAGATCGAAATGAGTACAGGCACTCCCAGCCCTCCTTTTTTAATAATGGCTCCAAGAGGTGCTCCAATGAGAAACATCACAATACAAGCTACTGCCTGGCTGTATTTCTTGTATTTTTCTATCTCATACTTATATATATCATGCTCCATCATATAGATACGGCTGGACATGGAGGAGATATTCACCTTGATCTTCTGTGCAGCATTTTTTGCCGATAGGATCACCTGGCTCTCCTTGTCCTTCACCTTTTCTTCCAGAAAAGCCCATGACAAGGTATCAATAAGTAATTCAGGCTCTTTTTTTTCACTGACTTTTGCTACAGTTTCTGTGGTGCCAGGCTTGCGGTCGGGGTCTTTGTCCACAGCAGCCAGCTGATCCTCTATCAACCTGCGCTTGATCTCATCGGTCTTCAGGATCTGTGGACGGTTTGCTTCTGCTTTACTCTCGTCCGGAGGACTCTCTGCTTGGGCTATTTCGCTGGTATTTTCCTGGGACTCCTCTTCTGAATTTTCATCTACCGTGTCTTTTTGTACGGTATTTCCTGCCAGGTTGGCTGCTTCTTCCTCGATCCGTTGTCGTTCCGCCTCTTCTTCGGAAAGGGTGACGGGGTCCATGCGCAGCCTTTTCAACGAGTCTTCGGAAATCCCCCAATGATCAATGATCATATCAATCTTATCACTCATGTGGTAATAAAATCCCCCACGCTGACGAATGAACTCATACTTTGAAGTGATTACTGACCCATTGAGGGAATCAATATAATCCGTTAGCTCCTTGATGTTTTTCATCTGCCTGTTGTTCTGAAAGAGCTCTTCCTTTGTTCTCTTCAGGTCAAAAGACGAAAGGCTGAAGACAATGTCCATCCTATCGAAGTTGGTCCTGGTCAGCCTGTTTAGTTTGCGTGTCCTTCGGCCTTCTTCATCGTAATAATAGTTGCCGTTGTACAGCTCGAGCTTGAGGTACCTATCGTTAAACAGGGTATACATCTTGCTGGAATCGGCCAGGATCACGGTATTGTTGCCTGTACCCTGGGTATGATCATAGATGATTACGTCTTTCAGGGTGGAGTTGTCAGAAAGTTTTTCCTTGGCTTTGATGCTGTAGTCGGGGATTCCACCGTAAAACACACCTTCTTTAATGTCCAGACCCGGTTTTTTCTTTTTGATATCATATAACAGACTGAATGCTTTCAGGTTGGAGGAGGGCACAATGTGATTGTTGAAAAGATATGCACCATATGAGAGTATGACCACGAAAAAGAAAACTGGAAGCAATACCCGAACCAATGACAAGCCCGCACTTTTGATGGCAGTCAGCTCAAAATGCTCACCCAGCGCTCCAAATGTCATGAGAGAGGACACCAACACACCAAGTGGAAGGGCTACCTGAAGCATGTTTAGGCTGAAATAGAAGATCAGCTCAGCAAAAACCATAAAGCCCAAATCCTTCCCAACGAAGTCATCAAAGTACTTCAGCATGTACTGGATCAGCAAAATAAATGTTGCCAGTGCTGTGGTCAGGATAAACGGACCAATGAAAGATTTGAGAATGAGCCTGTCCAGCTTTAACATAACATGTGCAAAATTGCCATAATTTATTAACGTGGACTAAGCGTAAATGATACTTATCCTCCTACGATCTCTTTGAGGTCATGGATCAGACCAGCGTATAGCTCTTCGCTTTCCTCATGGTCGATATCCGAATAATCTGTGATCCGAATGAAGGTTTCCTGGGTTAACTCGTTCATTTCAATGCGAAACTCGATGAAAGAAGGGTCATCATCCTCCGGATCGATAAATTCAAATTTCACATGTGAGTTGGCCCTGCTATTGACCATTTTGGCTTTATTTTCATCACCATCCCAGATAAAAGTGTAGACTTTATCTTCATCGATGTTGACATCATCAGCAAACCACTGAGACAACCCTGAAGCAGTGCTGATATAGGGGTATAACATTTTCTTGGATGCGTTGATCCCATATTCGCCAATAAACTTGTCTTTCGCCATTTCTATGTCATGGAATTTTTTCTAATGTATAAAAAAAAATGAAATAGCTGGTTATTGATATTGAAAAAAGAAACAGTTTCTTAGATTTGCGTTCCGTTTTACGGAGGAAGCCGAGTTTGATCATGCATCATGCGCCGGTTTTCGATAAAGTAGTGATAGATTTTATCAAATGAATGGCGAGGTAGCTCAGATGGTTAGAGCGTCGGATTCATAACCCGGAGGTCGGGGGTTCGATTCCCCCCTTCGCTACTTTTTTTTCAGAATACAGTAGTCAGAAATCAGAATTCAGTAGCTCTTCTGAATTCATTCTTCCTAAAAGATTGAGATTCGTTTTCAGAAGTTTATTTCTCGCAACATAGACTTCCCGACAGGCTTCCAGGCAATTTTCTAAAAATCATCATCAATTGGGCTCATGGATGATATATTAAACTTATTTGAATAAGTATAATCCAGAATCTCTGATGCATCAGTAGTAAATTTCCTCCTCCATTTTCCTCTTTTGGCTGCATACTCTATTAACTCGTCTGTCTCACCTACTTTACTTAACCCATCATCATACTCTTGAACGTATCTCACTAAAAGTCACTCTATATCGACCTTCTTTAAACTGAGCGATAATTGATCCTTTGGAACTCTTGCGAGCTACATATGATGGCGTTAAGATTTCTGATCGACCAGCTCCCTTAAAATCATTTTCAAATTGAATGGTTATTCCAACTATCTCGTTATCTGATTCATGAGTAACCTGTTCAAAAAGTCCCAACCTTCTAAACAACATTATTTGTTTTTCGATACTTAATCCGGTTTCATAAGTTTTCTGCCAATAAAAACTGGAAGGCTTTCCTATCTTTCATTTATTCTTAGTCTTCACTTTATAAAGGCATTTTCCGCCAATTTCAATCTCAATTGAATTGAGAAATCAGGAGGTCGGTGGTTCGATTGGGAAGTGTATTCTTTCTCTCTCACTACTTCTCTTTCAGGAGACAGTATTCAGAATTACGGAGCCAAAAGTTGGAATGCTTTGAGATTGTAATGGAGAGAGTAAAATTTGTATATTTATACATTTATTCAAAAGGGAGGGAAATATGAGTCGTTTAATAATTGACATATCCAGTGAACAGCACCAAAAAATCAAAGTACTCGCTGCTTTGCAAGGTAAGACAATTAAAGACTACGTTCTGGAGAAGATTTTCCCAAAAGATGCCAATGAAGATCAAGCCTGGGAAGAACTGACTGAATTGCTTACGGGCCGGATTGAAGATGCCGAAAATAATCCTCCATCTAAAAAATCCTTTGAGCAACTAACAAAAGAAATCATTCAAAAACGAAAGACTCAATAAGTGGATCTTTATGAAAGAAGTCATGCAGCAATAAATGATTGGGAGAAAATTGTTGAGTACACACTAGATCGTTATGGAATCGATCAGACCGAAAAATACATGAAAGGACTGATCAATTGTATTGAGGCATTGGCAGCAAGTAAGGGATATTTCAAGGAAGTTAAAATCAAAGGTCGAATAGTTCTCATAAAGCATTGTCAAAAACATTACATCTTTGGTCTTGTCCGAAGAAGCAAACCTCTGATGATTATTGCTTTTTTACATGAACGCATGGATCTAATAACAAGATTGAAAAGAAGGCTACAATAACCATCCATCATTCCTAATCCTTGTTGAAGTCTGTTTGATCCGAAGATCAAAAGGCAATAACACATCTAACACATCATTTTCTTTTGTTTGCAGATTCACTTCACATTGACATTCTTTAATCTTTGACTGACTCATTATCTACTCAGCTCTACCAGCCTCTCCACAATATCAAAATACAGGTCTCCTTCAAATGTTTTAGCCAGATCAGAGACCTTAGACGTATCGTTTTGATATGCTGCCTGTATCCACTGAGCAGCTTTTTTATTATCAACTGTCGCTTGAGCCATTAGCTCCTCTGCCCTGCCTGGTTCCATTAGCAATAACCCGAGGATATCCCGATATCTTCCCTGAAAATGCTCAGTGGTATAGTTCACAACCTGAGTCTCATACTCAGAACTATTTTTATTGAGTTTTTTAAGACACATGGCCTGCAGATAATCTTCCATACGGTTGTCCGGATCGTACGGCTTACCTACTCCAAGGTGTTCGGGCCATTCTCTGGCTTTTTCCAGGAACTGTATCGCCTGATTATATTTTTTGGATTCATAGCTTTCAAGGGCTGAAAAAAGAAGGGATTGCTCATATAGCTGCCTGCCTTTTGAAGCACCCTCAAATGGTAATACATGAGTCTTATCCAGCAAGTTAACTGCAGAATGATGCGCTCCGGTAAAAAGATAAGCTTCGACCAGTTTTAGCTTGAGTTCATAGTTTTCAGGAAACCTTTTTACCGCGGCTTTACCATTTGAAACTGCCTTGTCATATACCCCATGGGTCAAATATGCTTCAATAAGATGGTTCCAGCTTCTCCATTGCGTCTTATCGAGATTCAAAGCGTATTCAAGGTCATTAAATGACTCCTTACCATTCACCAGCTCTGACAACTGACTCCTGGCAATGTAAAAGGATGGTATGTCCGAATCATTCTTGCAGTCTTTAAAATATTTGCTCGCCTTATCTGTATTATTAAGAGCCCAATAGTTTAGTCCTAAGTAGTATTTGGCCTTCCAGTGACTGGTCTCTGAATTTAGCCAATCCAATGGCTCCAGGGTTTCCGGTCTATATGGGAAAACAAACTCGGCTGATGCTTCAAGTAAGTTCTTAACAATCGAAGAACTCCTGTCAGTATGAGCGCGATCCAGGTAAGCACTCCATACCAGGATCAATGGATGATCCGGGGACTGATCCAGGACCTGCATAGCCTCGTCCACCAGTCCATAGCGGTTATACCATAATGCTATCTCAAGGAATGACTGATATTTTAATTCTGATTGAATTTTTGCACCAAACTTCAGC
>MDTG01160376.1_pt1 | contig 11504 bp, 9 predicted proteins | sample 811421 | NCBI WGS metagenome assembly MDTG01 (sample SAMN05326645, study PRJNA326480) | marine metagenome | isolation source: seawater | place: Pacific Ocean: South East | collected 2011
CAAAAACTTTATCTCTTTTTTCCTCACAAAAATCTATATCAAAATCAGGCATTGAAATTCTATCAGGGTTTAAAAATCTCTCAAAAATAAGATCATACTCTATCGGATCAAGATCTGTAATATCCAAACTATATGCAACTAAAGAACCTGCACCTGAACCTCTCCCAGGACCTACTGGAATAGAATTTTTTTTTGCCCATTTGATGTAATCCGATACTATTAAAAAATAACTTGCATAGTTCATTGAATTAATTATATCTATTTCGTGTATCAACCTATCTTCATAAATTTTTTGAATTTTATCTTTTGATATCTTAAAATTTTTTTTTAAAATAAAATTTTTTATTCTATTAATTAATCCTTGATTTGCTTGTTTTAAAAGTTCTTTTTCAGGAGTAATATTATTTGATGCAGTTATTGAGGGAAGAATTGGTTTAGATTTTTTTGGTTTAAAGTTAAATCGCAAGTGAAAATTATAATTATTTTCCAGTGCCTCAGGAATATCAGAATATAATTTTGCTATTTCATCATTTTTTTTAAAATAATGATGATTACTTAGTTTAAATCTATTTTTATCATTAACAAATTTTTTTTCACCAATACACATTAAAGCATCGTGTGCCTCGTGCATTTCCTTTTGTAAATAAAAAACTTCCTGAGTCGCAATCAGCGGGATATCTAATAATTTAGATTGATTGAGTACATGATATTCAAAATTTTTTTCATCATTTTCATTGTGTCTTTGGATCTCAAAATAAATTCTATTTTGAAAATTTTTTTTTAATAAGTTTATAATTTCTTGAAAGTTTTTAATTTTATTTGCTTGAAAAAGCTTCCCGAAAAAATCTCGATGATTACCTGTCAATAATATTATATCTTTGCTATTTGAAATTAAATCTTTAATTTCACAGGTCGGTTGATCAGTTTCTTTTTTCTTTAAGTAACTTAAAGACGAAAGTTTAGTTAAATTTTTATAACCAATTTCAGTTTGTGCGTACAAAGATATTTTTCCTAAAATATTGTAGGCTTTAACATTGATTTGTGTTCCAATTATAGGCTGAGTACCAACCTTAGATAATTTTTCAGAAAATTCTAAAGCACCGCATAAATTGAAACTGTCAGCAAGCCCAAGTGATTTAATTTTGTTTATTTTGCAATATTCTGCGAGCTCATCTATTTTTATTGCACCTTCGCATATTGAATATTGAGTGTGGATTTTAATATTATTAAAATTTGTATCACTTTTGAGCATTAACTCGTTTTATAACACCACCAGAAATTGACAACTTATAATCTGCCCTGTTGGCAAGTTCTCTATTGTGAGTTGCAAAGATAATTGTTTTTTTCAATTTTTTTAATTTTAAAAAAAGAGAAAATATTTCTTTCGAAGTTTCAAAATCTAAATTTCCTGTTGGTTCATCAGCTAAAATAATATTTGTTTCGGCAATTAAAGCTCTAGCTATTGCAGTTCTTTGTTGTTCTCCACCTGACAGCTCGTTTGGAAAGTGATTAGATCTGTCTAAAATTTTCACCTCTTTCAGAATTTTTTTTGCTTTTTCTATAATGTTTTTTTTATTTTCTCCCCTTATCAAAAGAGGCATCATGACATTTTCGATAACTGTAAAATCTGTTAGCAAATTATTATCTTGAAAAATAATGGAAATATTTTTCATTCTTAATTCATCTCTTTGTAAGTCTGATAAAACTTTGGACTCTTTTTGACTAATATATATTTTTCCTTTGGATGGCTCGTCCAGTAGAGCTAAAATATGAAGTAGTGATGATTTCCCTGATCCTGATGGCCCAACCAAGGCCACGAGTTCTCCCTCGTTAATTTTAATATTCAGCTTATCAAAAAGGGTAATAGTACCATTTATATGACTATAGCTTTTTTTTAAATTGATAGTTTGCAATAAAGTTCTACTCATATCTCAAAGCTCTAAAAGTACTCATTTTTGAAATTTTCATAGCTGGTATATAAGAAGCAATACCTGAAATAATTAAGGATAAAATTAATACTATCAAAATTGAGTGGGAATTTATTTCACTTGGAAGTTTATCTAAAAAATAAATGTCACTTGGAAAAATCTCTAAATTAAATGATTTTGATAAAAATAATCTCAAGGTCTCAATATTCAGAGAAAATAAAATTCCAAAAATTATACCGCTTATGGTAGCAAAGAATCCTATTGTGAAACCCGTGAGAAAAAAAGTTTTTTTTATTGATTTATTACTTAAACCTAGGGTTTTTAAGATAGCTATCTCTTTAGTTTTGTTCTTGATTAAAATTGTCAATCCAGAAACAATGTTAAAAGCAGCTACTATAACTATTAAAGTTAAGATTATAAACATCACATTTCTCTCTACTTTTAAAGCGCTAAAAAATGATTTATTAAGATCTGCCCAGGTGTAAATAAAATAATTTTGATTAAATTGTTTTATTTTATCTTTATACAAATTCGCATTTAATGGGTTTTCTAAATAAATCTCTAAATTTTGATCTTTATTATCTTTTTCAAATAATGATAAAGCATCTGATATATTAATTAACACAATATTTTGATCAAATTCTATAAAACCAGTTGTAAAAATTCCTGCTACTTTAAAACTTTCTTGCTTTGGTAAACTACCCAAAGGTGTAGCCACGAATGTAGATGACATTAAACTTAAGCTGTCACCAACTTTTAGATTAAGATTGAATGCTAATTCAGATCCAATAAAAATAGTATTTTGTTGAAAATTATTTAAATTTCCTGTTGATATAAATTTATTTAAAAATTCTATATTTTTTTTTTCATTTTTGTAGATCCCTTTCAATATTACTCCTTTAGCATTATCATTATTAAGTATTATGCCTTCACCTGAATATGTTTTACTAATACTAATCTCAGTAAACTTTTTTTTAAGCTGAGAAATAAATTTGTCGTCGATTTTATAGCTATTAGGCTGTACAATTATGTGTGGATTTAACCCTAAAATTTTATTAGTCAAATCAGTCTTAAAGCCATTCATTACTGACATAACAATTATCAAAATTGCTACTCCAAGCATGATACCAAGGAATGAAAATATTGAGATAATTTTTAAAAAACTCTCTTTTTTTTTAGGTCTTAAATTTCTTAAGGAAATAAATCTTTCTATTTTTGTAAACAATTTATTAAATTCTTAATTTTGATTTAATATTACTAAGACTTAAAATTTCACTAGTCGAATTTAGTTCCTTAAATTCCAAATTATCTCCCTCTGATTTAGAGCCAATTATTATTTGAAAAGGAACTCCGATTAAGTCGTGTTTTTTAAATTTATTCGACATATTTTCATCAACATCATCTAACAATACGTCAATATTTTGTTTTTTGAGCTCTAAATAAACTTTTTCTGCTTTTCTAAGGTTTTCTGTATTATTCTTGGTAAAACTCGGTATTATAACCACATCATAGGGAGATATAGGCTTTGGCCATTTCATTACATCATTGTTATAATTCGCCTCTATTACAGCTGCAACTAATCTTGAAACACCAATTCCGTAAGATCCCATTTTTACAGTTATTTTTTTTCCATTTTTATCATCAATAAAACAATTCATTGGTTTAGAGTACTTATCACCAAAATAAAAAATATGTCCTACTTCAATACCTTTTGTGATTACCTGATTATCCTTGGACACTTTGCTGTTGAATTCGTCTTTATTATATTTTTCGTCAGTTGCAGCGTAAATATTAGTGAAATCTTTTCTCATTCTAGTTAAAGAAGCATCATCAAATTTGTATTTATTAATATCAATATCGAAAATTTTTTTGTCTGCAAAAATTTTACTCTCTCCTGTGTCTGCTAAAATTATAAATTCATGAGATAAATCGCCACCAATAGGACCTGTTGCAGCTGACATTGGAATTGCTTTTAAACCAATTCTACTAAAAGTTTTTAAATATGAGTAAAACATTTTGTTATAAGATTTTTTTGCAGCCTCATCTGAAATATCAAATGAGTAAGCGTCTTTCATATAAAATTCTTTGCATCGCATTACACCAAATCTTGGTCTTATTTCGTCTCTAAATTTCCATTGTATATGGTATAAAATTTGAGGAAGAGATTTATAAGACTTCACACTCGATCTAAATACGTCAGTAATTAATTCTTCGTTAGTTGGCCCATAAAGCATCTCTCTTCCTTGTCGATCTTTTATTCTCAACATTTCCTCTCCATAATCATCGTATCTTCCGCTTTCTTTCCATATTTCTGAAGATTGGATTGTGGGCATTAACATTTCTTGGGCACCGATGTGGTTTTGCTCTTCTCGTACAATTCGCTCAATTTTTTTCATTACTTTAAATCCTAACGGAAGCCATGAATATATGCCTGATGATGATTGCTTAATCATACCTGTTCTAATCATTAACTGATGAGATTTAACTTTAGCTTCAGTTGGCAAATTTTTAATTAGAGGAATAAATAATTGTGAAAGGTACATTATTGCAATAATTCTCTTAAATTTAAAAAATCAATTTTAACTAGATAATATATCACTATGAAAATTATTGTAGTAATTATAGTTGTTAAAAAAAATTTTTTAGCTATTTTTGGATTTTTTGGGGCTCCAGGGTCCTCACCCTCGATTTTTTCCCTGAAAGGTTCTTTATTTGATTGAATTCCCATAGGTAAGACTGAAAAAAAAATAATCCACCATATCATTACATAAACAATTATAGAGCCAGTTATACCCATCAGATTCTAGCAATATTTATATTTGTAAAAGGTTTTTTTCCTGTTTTTTCTTTTACAATTCTTCTGCAATTTTGCTTTAGTGTTTCGATCAAATTTTGTTGTTGCTTTTTATTATCCATGGAAAAAGTTCTACAAATGTTTGAAATTTCATCTTCTAAATCAAAAATAAACGTATCGTTCTCATTTTTTTCAGGTATTCCTTTGTAAGAGATTACTGGTTTTTTTAAACTGCCATTGTTATTAATAATTAAAGTTATCTCTAGATATCCATTTATAGATAAGGTTTTTCTATCTTTAATTGACTGCGATTCTGTATCTACATTAATATTCCCATCTAAATAAATTTTTCCAGATGGAGCTTTATCTATAATTTCTGGATTATTTCCAGGTAGAATTTTTACCATATCTCCATTTTCAATGAGTAAAGTTTTAGGTATCTGCATTTCTTTCGCGAATAAAACGTGTTCTGCCATATGTCGGTGTTCACCATGAACAGGAATAACGCATTTAGGTTTCACCCAATTATACATATCTCTTAAATCGTCTCTATTAGGATGACCGGATACATGTACAAAAGCATTTTCCTCACTTATCATCTCCATTTTGTTTTTAACTATCAAATTTTGTAAATGATACAATTTTTTTTCGTTACCAGGGATGATTTTTGATGAAAATATTACACAATCTCCTTTTTCTAGAAGAACATCAGGATGAACACCTTTTATTATTCTGTTCATGGCTCCCATAGGCTCACCTTGACTTCCGGTTGCTAAATATAAAATTTTATTTTTTGTAACTTTTTTAGCGTCTTTTGACTCTAATGGTTCAACAACGTCTTTAAGATAACCACATTTTCTAGCAGCTTTATAAATTCTTTGCATTGATCTTCCGACAAGACAAATATTTCTTCCAAGTTTTTTTGCACAATAAAAAATTGTTTCCATTCTAGCTACATTTGAAGCAAAAGATGTAACAAGAATTCTGTTAGTCTTGATTTCCATTATTCTTAAAAGACTATCTCTAACCTCAGACTCAGATCCTGCTCTCCCTGGACTAAAAATATTAGTAGAGTCACAAATCATGGTGGAAATACCACTATCACCGATAGACTTTAATTTTTTTTCATCTATTTGGCTTCCAATCAACGGATTTGGATCAATCTTCCAGTCACCAGTATGAAGAACTGTTCCCAAAGGTGTTTTGATACTTAAGCCATTGGGTTCTAAAATTGAATGTGTTAAAGTTATAAAATCAATTTCAAAATTACCTAGCTTTATTTTGCTGTTTAGCGGAACAACCTCTAAAAATTTTGAAATATCGATTTTTTTCTCTTTGAATTTTTCCAATAAAAGCGCTGCTGTAAATGGAGTGGCATATATTTTGCATTTTAAATGAGGCCACAAATGCGCGACTGATCCTATATGGTCCTCGTGAGCGTGGGTTAAAACTATTCCGAGTAGATCATCTTTTTTATCAATTATAAATCCAGCATCAGGCATTATTAAGTCAACTCCAGGCACAGTATCGTCTGCAAACGAAACACCCATATCAACAATAATCCATTTTTGATCATTCTCTTTTCCGTAGGCGTATAAATTCATATTTCCACCTATTTCTCCCGATCCACCTAAAGGGCAAAATATTAATTCTTCTTTACTCATAATAATTCGTTATACACATTTGCAATTCCTTTTATTGTAATATTTTGGTCAATAATGACTTTCTTTTTTATTTTTTTTTTAAAAAAAAATGCATATCCACCAGTTAACACTATTTTATAATTCGTACTCCAATTATTTGTTATCTTATCAATTATGTTATTTATTAAACCCTCATAACCCCATATAAAACCTGCATTTAGAGCATCTTTAGTATTTTTACCAAAACTTCTTTGCTTGTTTTTCAAATCAAATACAGGCAACAATGCCGTGGATTGACTTAAATTTTGAATAGAAAGTTTGATACCAGGAGCAATTACTCCCCCTTCATATTTTTTATTTTTTACAATATCAAAGGTAGTTGCAGTCCCAAAGTCAATTATTAAACAATTGTTAAATTTTTTTCCTTCAATTGAATTAACAATTCTATCAGATCCTAGTTGTCTATAATTATTTATATTTATTTTGATTAATTTTTTTAATTTTAAATCTTTGACTTCTATTACTTTATATTTAGAATTTTTGAAATTATATATCATATTTTTGAATGCTAAAGGAACAACACTTGAAAATAGAATATTTTTTTTTGTTTTTTTATTTATAAATTTTTTGAAAATTTTTTTTGTATAACTCTTAGAGTAAATTTTTTTTGTATCGAAAATAATAGACTTTACTATTTTGTTTTTTCTGTTTAGCAAACAAATTCTTGTAGAAGTGTTACCAATGTCTCCAACAATATAATTCATATTAATTATTTATATTTTCTCTTAAGTTCTAAAAAAGTCTTTTTTTTTGCTTGGCTTAAAAATTTTTCATAGGCAAGTAGTATATTTTTTAAAAACTTCTCATTATCGACTTTTTTATCTATTATATTTTTTAAACTGGTTGATTGAAAACTCTTGTTTTCCGGAAATGAGTTCGTATTTATACCAATACCAACTATCAAATAACTATAATCACGATATTTAATTATCTCTTGTAATATTCCGCAAAATTTTTTTTTTTTATATAATAAATCATTTGGCCATTTAATCATTATTTTTTTTGAAATTTTTTCTGAAATCAATTTTTTAAATAATAATGCATTCAAAACTGAAAATTGTTTAAAATTAATATTAATTTCATCTAACCTAAAAAAAATGGAAATAAATAAATTTCCACTTTTTGAAATCCACTTTTTCCCAATTCTCCCTCTTCCATTTATTTGATTCTTGCTTAAAACTAAGGTTGGTTTTGAAGTATTCTGTTTAATTAGCCTCATTGCAACATCATTTGTGCTTTTTACTTTATGAAATTTTATAAGTTTAATTTTCATTAATTGATAAATAAAGAATTGACTATATTATTTAGTATTGAAGGGTATAAAAAAAATGTAATTAGAATTGTGCAGCTTGTAAAAATTGAGATTTTAGCTGTTTTATTTTTAAATGACTCAAAAGTATTATAGCTATCATCAAAATAGATAGTTTTTATAATTTTAAGATAATAAAATGCAGACATTACTGTTGTAAGTAAACCGATGATTGCTAATGCATACATTTTTTGCTCTAAAACTGACATAAAAACATAAAATTTTGCAAAGAAGCCTCCAAGCGGTGGCACACCCGCCAGAGAAAATAAAATTATCAATAATGATATTGCCAATATAGGATGCTTTTTTGAGATGCCAGATAAATCTGAAATATTTTCTTTATATTGGCCGTCTTTTTTTAATAAATAAAGGCATGAAAAAGCTCCTATATTCATTATTACGTATATTGATATATAAACTACCGCACTCTGATATCCAGAAATTGTTCCTGTAGCAACACCTGCAAGTGCATAACCAATATGGCCAATCGAACTATAGGCTAAAAGTCTTTTAAAGTTTTTTTGAACCATTGCAGCCACAGCACCTAAAATCATAGAGGCGATAGAGATAAAAATTATAATTGTTTGCCACTCAAGTAAAATATTTGAAAATGGGACAAACATAAATTTAATTAATAATGCCAAACCAGCGACTTTCGGAACTACCGCAAAGTAACTTGTAATTGAGGTTGGGGCTCCCTCATATACATCTGGAGTCCACATATGAAAAGGGACTGCGGAAATTTTAAATGCTAATCCTACTAAAATAAATACCATGGCAAAAACGGCACCGGTATTTTCTTTGATTAATTCGTTAGAAATTAAGTCAAAGTTTGTAGACCCAGTAAAGCCATATAACAAAGAACAACCATATAATAAAAGTCCAGAAGATAAAGCGCTTAAAACAAAATATTTTATCCCAGATTCGGTAGACCTTAGATTGTCTCTATCTATTGATGCTAAAATATACAGTGCAAGAGACTGCAACTCCAAACCTAAATAAAATAGAATTAAGTCATTAGCGCTAACCATAAAAAACATTCCAAGAATCGATAATAAGATTATGATTGGATACTCAAATTTATCTAATTTATTATCTACGATAAAATTTTTGGATGAGTTAAGAACAAAAAGTGAAGATAGAAGAATAAGTATTTTGAAATAGTTTGAAAATGGATCTCTTATAAAACTATCTAAAAATATTTTTATCTCATTATTTGGATTACTTAAGATTATAGCGATAGTTATTATTAATATTAATGAGGTCAAGTTAAATATAATATTAAAGCTTTTTTTTATAAAAACACCAATCATCAAAATTGTAAAAATTGACAGAGATAAAAAAATCTCAGGTAGCATTATATTTAAATTATTAATCATATCTAGTTTGATGATAAAGCAGTTTCGTAATTTTCAATAAGATTATTAACGGAAATACTAAAGGTGTCCATTAATGGAGCTGGGTAAAAACCAAAAAATATAACAAAAAAAGCTAATGTTGCTAAAATTATTGTCTCTGGATTGTTTACATCACTTAAATTTTTTATCTCAGAATTGTTAGCTGAACCAAATATTACTCTTTTTGTTAACCACAGCATATAAGCAGCTCCTAAAACTACTCCAAATGTTGCTAACATTGCAGCTAAATAGCTTTTTTGAAAAGTTCCGGTTAAAACAAGAAATTCTCCTAAAAATCCTGACGTTCCTGGCAATCCAAGTGCTGCTAAAGCAAAAACTATAAACAAAAAGGAATATTTTGGTAAATAACTGACTAAGCCACCATAACTGCTTATCATTCTAGAATGTAATCTATCATAAACAACACCAACACATAAAAATAGCGCAGCAGAAATAAGACCATGACTAATCATTTGATAAATGCTTCCTTCTATACCTTGTTTTGTTAAAGTAAAAATTCCTAAGGTGACATAACCCATATGGGCAACAGATGAATAAGCAATTAACTTTTTCATGTCATCCTGCATAAGAGCAACTAAAGAGGTATAAATTATTGCTATGATACTCAAAGTATATATCAAAGGCGTAAAAAAATCTGATGCGTGCGGAAACATAGGAATTGAAAATCTCAAAAATCCGTAACCTGCCATTTTTAATAAAATTGCAGCAAGTATAACTGAACCAGCAGTTGGCGCTTCAACATGTGCGTCGGGTAACCAGGTATGAACTGGCCACATTGGCATTTTTACCGCAAAAGAACTGAAAAAAGCTAGCCATAGTAAGTTTTGATAATCACTTGGTATCTTAATGTCATAAATTTGGGTTATATCTGTAGTGCCTGTTAACCAGTAAATAACAATTATTGCAACAAGCATTAAAACTGAGCCAAGAAGTGTAAATAAAAAAAATTTAAATGCAGAATATACCCGTCTTGGCCCTCCCCAAACACCTATGATTAAAAACATAGGGATTAATCCAGCTTCAAAAAATAGGTAAAAAATTACTAAATCGAGTGAACAAAAAACCCCAATCATAAAAGTTTCCAAAACTAGAATTGCAATTAAAAATTCTTTTACTCTTGTTTTAACACTGTTAATGCATGAAATAATACATATTGGAGTAATGAATGTAGTTAAAACAATAAATAATATGGAAATGCCGTCAACACCCAATTTAAATTTTATAAAATTATTTATCCAGTTTTGTTCCTCAACAAACTGGAAATCAGCACTATTAGGATCTAATGAGTACCACAAGAATAAGGATAATAGAAAAGTAGCAACGCTACTAAATAAGGAAATATATATTACACTGTTATTATTTGTTTTATCTTTTGACAAAAAAATAAAAAAAGAGCTTACTAAAGGTAAAAAAATTAAGGTAGATAATATTGGAAAGTTCATTTACTTTAAAATTAAATAAGTTAAAAGAACTGATAAGCCTAACAACATTACAAAGGCATAATCATAAATAAATCCAGTTTGCAAACGGCCTGCTTTGCCAGATAAAATTTTTATTAACTTAGAAATTCCATCAGGGCCGAACCTATCAATAATACCTATATCACCCTTTTTCCAAAAAAAAGATCCTATTTTTTTTTGCAGGAGTAACAAATAATTTATTATATAACTCGTCAATATACCATTTATTCAGTAAAAAGTTGTACAAAGGTAAATTAGTATCTTTTAAATTATCAAGAATTTTTGAATTTAAAATATATAAATAATAGGATAAGGGAATTGATATTAAAACTAAAATTGGAGTTGTAAATAAAAACCACAATGGAACCGTCTCGTGTTTTATTTCATTTAAGAAAAATATTGAAGATTTCCAAAACTCAACACTATGATGACCAATAAAAGTATTTTTAAAAAAATAACCAGAAAAAATTGCACCTATTCCTAGAAATACTAATGGTATTAACATAACTGAAGGTGACTCATGCGTTTCGTTTATTGAAATTTTTTTATTGTTATATGGTCCGTGGAATGTTTTAAAAAACAATCTCCATGAGTAAATTGACGTTAAAAAGGCAGTAAGTATACCGATAGTTGCTGCATAGTTTCCTAATGAAGAATTTTTTAAATAAGCAAATTCAATTATAGCATCTTTCGAATAAAAACCTGAAAGAAAAGGAAATCCTGTTAATGCAAGAGTACCAATTAGCATAAAAAAATATGTAAACGGTAACTTAGTTTTTATTCCGCCCATGTTTCTAATATCTTGTTCGTCTTTAAAAGCATGTATTACCGAACCAGCTCCTAAAAATAATAAAGCCTTAAAAAAAGCGTGAGTAAATAAATGAAACATAGC